>VFQP010001161.1_pt1 | contig 37810 bp, 37 predicted proteins | sample 3512351 | NCBI WGS metagenome assembly VFQP01 (sample SAMN10412372, study PRJNA504923) | tailings metagenome | isolation source: Relicate 1 Philex TSF1 revegetated site | place: Philippines: Tuba, Benguet | collected 2017-08-29
TACCTCGAACGCGCGCGCGCGCTGCGCGGCCGGGTGATCAACGCACTGATCTATCCGGCGATCCTGATCGTCATGGTCGGCGCCTCGCTGCTGTTCCTGCTCGGCTACGTGGTGCCGCAGTTCGCGGCGATGTACGAGAGCCTGGATGCCGAGTTGCCGCTGTTCACCAGGATCGTGCTCGGCGCCGGCGAGTTCGTGCGCGACTGGTGGATCCTGCTGCTCGTGGTGCCGGTCGTCGCGTTCTACGTGTTCTGGCTGAAGCTGCGCGACGCGGGCTTCCGGGCCCGGTTCGACGCGTGGCTGCTCGAACGCCGGATCGCCGGGGCGCTGGTGGCGCGCATCGAAACCGCGCGTCTCGCGCGCACGCTGGGCACGCTGCTGCGCAACGGCGTGCCGCTGATCACCGCACTCGGCATCGGCCGCAACGTACTCGGCAATCGTGCGCTGGCCGCCGATGTCGAGGCCGCCGAGGCCGACGTCAAGAACGGCATCGGGCTGTCCAGCGCCCTCGGCCGCAGCAAGCGCTACCCGCGGCTGGCCGTGCAGATGATCCAGGTCGGCGAGGAATCCGGTGCGCTCGATGCGATGCTGCTCAAGACCGCGGACACCTTCGACCAGCAGACCGTCACCGCCCTCGACCGCATGCTGGCCGCACTGGTACCGGCGATCACGATGCTGCTGGCCCTGGTGGTGATGGTGGTGATCCTGGCGGTGCTGGTGCCGATCTACGACCTGACCAGTGTCATCGGCTGACGCGCGGGCACGCGGGGGCGGTGATTGTGTGACGCGTGTCCTGCGTCCGCATCGAGCGGAACGCGGTGCCCGTGCGTGCGCCGTCCGCCGGGTGCGCGGGCTGGACGAGGTTCATTCGCACCCGGCATACAATCGGGCCATTCCCCCGAACGAGGCCGTCCCGATGCAGTCCATGCTCCGCTCGCGTTCTCCCGGCTCCCCGCGCGCGGCGCAGGGCGGCTTCAGCCTGATCGAGATCATCCTGGTCGTGGTGCTGATCGGCGGCATCGTCGCGTTCGCGGCGACCCGCATCCTCGGTGGCGGTGATCGCGCGCGGGTGAACCTCGCCAAGGCCCAGGTGCAGACGCTGGCCGAGAAGGTGCACCAGTTCGAGATGGACACCGGTCGCCTGCCGAATGCCCTCGGCGATCTGGTCGTGCAGCCCGGCGATGCCGGCGGCTGGCTGGGGCCGTACGCGAAAGAGGCCGAGCTGCGCGACCCCTGGAACACGCCTTACGAGTACCGCGCGCCGGGCGAGCGCCAGCCGTTCGAGATCGTGAGTTTCGGCGCGGATCGCAAGCCGGGCGGCGACAGCGTCAACGCCGACATCCGCTACGAATAAGCCGGGCGGCGCGCGCGCATCCGCGCGGGAACGGCGCGGTGAGCCAGCGTGGAGATGCTAGATTCCGGGCTCGTTCCACGCTCCGGAAATCATCGCGTCCGATGTCGCCACCAGCCGCCAGGATTCGTGGGTTTTCGCTGCTGGAAGTGCTGCTGGTCGTCGGACTGATCGCGGTGACCGGAATGCTGGCGGCGGCTGCGATGAGCGGCGGCTTCGAGCGCATCGCGCTGCAGTCGACCGCGAAGGAACTCGCCGCGCAGCTGCGCTACACCCGCGCGCAGGCCATCACCACCGGTGAGCCGCAACGCTTCGCCCTCGATCCGGTCGCCCGCACCTGGCGCGCCCCCAACGGGCGGCACGGCACCATTCCCGACGCACTGGAGATCGAGTTCACCGGCGCGCGCGAGGCCCAGGACTCGGCGGACGCAGGCGCGATCGTGTTCTTCGCCGACGGCGCGGCGACGGGCGGACGGATCCGCGTGCTGCTGCGCAGCGCGGCCTGGCAGATCGACGTGGCCTGGCTGACCGGCGAGGTGCGGCTGACGCGCGCGGGCGCGCCGCCATGAGGGCCGGGCTCGCGTCGCGGCAGGGCATCGGCCGCCAGCGGGGTTACACGCTGATCGAGGTCATCGTCGCGTTCGCGGTGCTGGGGCTCGGGCTGATGCTGCTGCTCGGCACGCTGTCCAACGGCACACGCCAGGTGCGCTGGGCGGCGGAATCCGGGCGCGCGGCGCTGCATGCGCGCTCGCTGCTCGACGATGTCGGCATCGCGGTGCCGATCGCGCCGGGGCGGTCGGCGGGCACGTTCGAGGACGGCCGCTACCGCTGGACGCTGGAAATCGTTCCGTTCGTCGATCCCGACGGGCCGCCCGCGCTGGCCGCGCCCGACGGCGGTGGCCTGTTCGAACTCACCCTCGCGGTGGACTGGGGCGAGGCCGGCCCGCGCGAACGCCTGCGTCTCCAGACGCTGCGCCTGCGCGCGCCCGATGCCGCAATGATGGTGCAGCCATGAGCCGGCGCGCAGGCGGCTTCACGCTGATCGAAGTGCTGCTGGCCACGGTGCTGCTGGCCGCCGGCCTGGCGCTGGCCCTGACGACGCTGCGCGCGGCGTCGGTGACCGTCGAGCGCGGCGAGGCGCGCGCCCAGCGCAGCGAACGCATGCGCGCGGTCGAGGGCTTCCTGCGCCGGCGCATCGCCTCGGCGCAGCAGATCGCATTCGCCACCGACGACACCAGCGGCCAGCCGCAGCTGTTCATCGGCGAGCCGGCGCGTCTGCGCTTCGTGGCGGACCTGCCCAATTATCTGGGCCAGGGCGGCCCGCACCTGCACGACATCGCGGTGGACGGGGTGGACGGCCGCCAGCGCCTCACCGTCGCGTTCGGCCTGGTGATGACCGGGCGCACGATCGAGGCCGATGATCCGCGCGCGCCCGAGGCCCTCGTCGAGGGGCTCGATGCGGTGCGCTTCCGCTACCGCGGCTTCGACGAGACCGGCGCGCTCGGTGACTGGCAGGACCGCTGGGGCCCGGCGGCGCTGCCGCTCCAGGTCGAGATCACGCTGGCCACCGCACGCGACGGCGCATGGCCGCCCGTGCTGGTGACGTTGCCGCAGGGTACCGGCCAGCCGACCGCACCGGAGCCGCTGCCATGAACACGATGCGCGGTGCGGCCCTGCTGCTGGTGCTGTGGCTGATCACGCTGCTCGCGGCCCTGGTCGGCGCGTTCGCGCTGACCGCGCGGATCGAAAACCAGCAGGGCCGTCTGGTGAGCCGCGGCCTCGTCGCCGATCAGGCCGCCCGGGCCGGTCTCGAATACGCGCTGACGCGTCTCGCCTCCTCGGATCCCACCCTGCAGTGGCAGCCCGACGGCCGGCCGTATGCATGGCGGTTCCACGATGCCGAGGTCGAACTGCGCATCGTCGACGAGACCGGCAAGGTGGACCTCAATGCCGCCGACGGCGAGCTGCTGGCCGCGCTGGCACGCGCGGTCGGCGCGGACCAGGACGCCGCCGTGCGCGTGGCCGGCGCCATCGTCGACTGGCGCGACGGCGACGATTTCGTGCAGGTGGCGGGCGGCGCCGAGTCCGCCGATTACGCCGCCGCCGGGCGTCCGTACGGGGCCAAGAACGCGCCGTTCGAGAGCGTCGCCGAAGTCGAGCAGGTGCTGGGCATGACGCCCGCGCTGTTCGAGGTGCTGGCGCCGCATCTGACGATCTACAGCCGCCTGCCGGCCCCGGATCCGCAATTCGCCGCCGCCGAGGTGCTGCAGGCGATGGGCGTGGACGCCGATCCCGTGCTCGAGGCACGCGCGGCCGGCGCGGCGCAGCGTGCCGGCGCGCTGCTGGGCAGTGGCAGCGGCACGTATAGTATCGACAGTCGTGCGCGCCTGGAGGAGGGCCGGAGCGCGCGTTTGCGGGCAGTCGTGAGGACCGGCGGAGGCGCCGTCCCGGGCACGGCCTACAGCGTGCTGCGTTGGGAGGAGGGAGCGTCACCACGATGATGTCCGCGACACCTGTATCGACCGGCGACGCGACGTCCGGCCGCCGTCGCGGCTGGCGCGCGGACGGCCCGCTTCGGCTGCGCATCCGCAGCGGACTGCACTGGTGGGGCGCTGCGCTGGCGACCTGGTTGCCGGTGCGCGTGCGCGAACTCTTCGGCCTCGCCGGCCGCCGGCTGCTGGTGCAGCACGCAGGCGACGGCAACGTCGCGCTGTCGCTGCACGAAGGCGGCGACACGCGTGCACTCGCCCAGGTTCCGGTGGCCTCGCTGGCGGGTGCAGAAACGGACCCTCTGGCCGCGCTGCTGACGCCGCGCGTGGCGGAAGTGCCGCGCTGGTTGCTGTTGCCGGCCGATGCCGGCCTGCGCCGGCAGCTCGTGCTGCCCGCGGCGGCCGCCGACCGCCTGCGCGACGTGCTCGGCTTCGAGATCGACCGGCAGACCCCGTTCGCGTCCGCCGACGTGCGCTACGACCATCGCCTGCTCGGTCGGCGCAGCGACGGCCAGCTGGACGTCGAACTGGTGGTGGTGCCGCGCGCAGTGCTCGATGCCCGGCTCGCGGCGCTGGGCCCGCTGGTACCGACGCTCGCCGGCGTGGACCTCGACAGCGCGGACGGTCCGTTGGGCGTCAACCTGATCGGCGACGCGCGCCGGCGCGAGGACCCGCAGCGCCGCTACCAGTGGCTGCTCGCGGCGGTCGCCGTGCTGTTCACCGCATTCGCGCTGTGGCAGATCCGCGAGAATCGCACGGCGGCGGCGGATGCGCTGGAGGCGCGGGTCGAGGCCGAAGCCACGCGCGCCCGCGCCGCATCGGCGCAACGCCAGCAGCTCACCGATCTGCGCGAGGGCATGGCCTTTCTGCAGGCGCAGCGTGCCGCGCGCCCGACGACCGTGGCCGTGCTCGACGAACTCGCGCGGCGCCTGCCCGATTCCACCTCGCTCGAGAAGGCCGCGATCGAGGGGGATCGCGTGCTGCTGATCGGGCTCAGCACCGAGGCCTCGGCCCTGGTCGGCTACCTCGAGGGCTCGCCGCTGTGGCGCTCGCCGGCGCTCGCGGGAGCGTTGCAGAACGATCCGCGCTCGCGTGCCGACCGCTTCACCCTGACCGCCGAACTCGTGCCGCCCGCGGCCGATGCACAGGAGGCCGCCCGTGCGCCGGTCCGTTGATCCCGTGCGCGCGCGTGATCGCTGGCTGGCGCTGGGGCTGCTCGTGGGCGCCGTGCTGACGGCCTACCTGCTGCTGGTGCATCCCTGGTTCACCCGGCCGATGCGCGCGCTGGGCGAGCGCATCGACACCCTGCAGGAACGCGAGCTGCGCGTGCGCCGCGAGCTGGACCAGGCGCCCGAAGTCCGCGCGGCGCTCGATCAGGCCCGGGACGCGATGGCGGCCATGCCCGGTTTCATGCCCCAGGCCAGCGTCGAGCTGGCGACCGCGGCGCTGGTACAGCGTCTGGAGCAGGCGGTGCTCGAGGCCAGCCCCGGCAACCGCAGCTGCGCGATCAGCAACCGCTCGCCGATGACCGGAGGGCGCGCCGAGCGCTATCCGCGCGCGAGCGTGCAGATCCGCCTGCGCTGCGGCAATCCGGAACTGGCGGCGGTCCTGCATTCGCTGGAAACCGGCACGCCGCGGCTGTTCGTCGACAATCTCAACATCCTCAGCCAGCGCCACACGGTGGCCGCGGGCACGGCCAGCGGCGGGGTCGACGTGAGTTTCGACCTGTCGGGCTACGTGCTGCCGCCCGCGGGCGCGACGCGCGCCGGTCCGTCGACGGCACCGGGAGGGCGCGATGCGGATTGAGACGGCCAATGCGCGTACCTGGCTGGCCGCGGCGGTCGCGGGCTGGGCCCTGGTGGTCTGGGGGCTGGCCCTGGCGGGCCTCGGCGGGCGTATCGGGGCGATCGGCGACGACGGCGAAGTGGCGGCGCCGATCGCGGCCGCGATGCCGGCACCGGAGGCCGCGCCGCCGCTGTCGCGCTATTCCGAAGTCGCGTCCCGTCCGCTGTTCTCCGGGGACCGGCGGCCGCATCCCTTCTTCATCGATCCCAACGACGCCGGTGAAGGCGCGTCGGCGGGCTTCGATTACGTGCTGACCAGCGTGCTGCGCACGCCCGATTTCGCGATGGCGATCCTGCAGCCTGCGGGCGGCGGCGACTCGATCCGCCTGCGGGTCGGTGAGGCGCCGCCGGAAGCCTCGAACTGGGCGCTCGACTCGGTGGACGCGCGCAGTGCGGTCTTCATCGGTCCGGAGGGCCCGCGGACGCTGGAACTGCGCGTTTACGACGGAGTGGGCGGACAGCCACCGACGCCGATGCGGACGCCGGTCGCCACGGCGCCCGAGCGCGTTCAGGCCGAAAGCGGCGCGACCGGCCGGAATCGCGCCGCGCCGGCATCGCCGCAGGTCGCGCCGCGCGCGCCGCCGCCCACGCGGCCCGGCAGCGCCGCGGCGTCGACGGCCGAGGCGGCGCCCGTGCCGCCGCCTCCTGCCACGGCAGAGCCTGCGCCGCCCGACGGCGACGCTGCGGGCCCCTCAGAGGCCCAGGTCGAAGCGATCCGCCGTCGCATCGAGGAGCGCCGGGCCCGGCTGCAGCAGGAGCGCGCGACCGGTGGCGCGCCGTGATGCCGCGCCCCGTATCTCCATTGCCTTCGCCTGCCGCCAGGCCCCCGCGGACGGCGCCTCGCGCGCCGCAGGCCCTAGACTCCAGCCGATGAAGCCTTCGATGACCCCATCCCTGTCTCTTCGTGCCATCGCCTTCGGAACCGGCATCGCCCTGTTGGCCGGCTGTGCCACCGCGCCGTCGCCGTCGATCCGCCGCTCGGCCCAGTTGCCGGCCGATGCGGGCGTGGCCGCCGATCCCGATGCCCCCGTGGTGCGCAGCCAGGTCCTGCTCGACGACGAGGACCGGCCGCGCCCGCAGATCCGCCGCGGCACCGGCACCGTGATCAACCGCGGCGCCGCGGCCGCGCCGGCGCCCACGCTCGGCGGCACCACCGGCCAGGCCTCGTTCAATTTCGAGGGCGAGTCCGTGCACGCGGTCGCCAAGGCGATCCTCGGCGACATGCTCGGCCAGAACTACGTCATCGCGCCGGAGGTGCAGGGCACGGTGACCCTGGCGACGCCGCAGCCGGTGAGCCCGGCCCAGGCGCTGAGTCTGCTGGAGATGGTGCTGGGCTGGAACAACGCCCGCATGATCTACAGCGATGGCCGCTACAACATCGTGCCGGCCGACACGGCGCTGGCTACCGGCACCGTCGCCCCGCGCACCGGCGGCACCGGTGCGGCGCGTGGCTTCGAGGTGCGCACGGTGCCGCTGCGCTACATCTCGGCCACCGAGATGGAGAAGGTGCTCGAGCCGTATGCGCGTCCGAACGCCATCGTCTCCGCCGACAACGCGCGCAACGTCATCACGATTTCCGGCAGCCGCTCCGAACTCGACAACTACCTGCGCACGATCGAGATCTTCGACGTCGACTGGCTGTCGGGCATGTCGGTCGGCGTGTTCCCGCTGCAGTCCGGCAAGGCCACGCAGGTGGTCGCCGATCTGGAAAAGGTCTTCGGCCAGGACAGCGAATCGCCGGTGTCGGGCATGTTCCGCTTCATGCCGCTGGAAGGCGCCAATGCGGTGCTGGTGATCACGCCGCAGGCGGATTACCTCGGCGAGATCCAGCAGTGGCTCGAGCGCATCGACAACGCCGGCCAGGAACCGCGGCTGTTCTCCTACGAGCTCAAGTTCATCAAGGCGCGCGAACTCGCCCAGCGGCTGTCGGAAGTCTTCGGCGCCGGCACCGGCAGCAGCGCGCAGGGCGGCGCCTCGCTGGCACCGGGCGCGACCGGCAGCAGCTTGCGCAGCGGCGGGCTCGGCGCGCAGTCGGCAGGCCAGAGCGGGTTCGACAGCGGCTCGGGCGGACTGGGCAGCACCAGTGGCACGGGGCGCGGTCGCGGTGGTGCAGGCGGGGGCGACATCGGCCAGATGCAGCTCAACGACAGCCAGGACGGCCCCAGCAGCGTGACGTTGGAAGTCGAGGGCGCGCGCGTCGGCGTGTCGGCGGTCGACGAAACCAACACCCTGCTGGTGCGCACGTCGCCGGCCGCCTGGCGCTCGATCCGCGATGTCGTCGAACGGCTCGACGTGATGCCGGCGCAGGTGCACATCGAGGCGCAGGTGGTCGAGGTGCTGCTCAGCGGCGAGCTGCAGTACGGCGTCAACTGGTACTTCGGGCAGGGCGTGACGGACAATGGCATCGGGCCGTTCCCGCCTCCGGGCCAGGGCGGACCGACCCGCTGGAGCACGCTCGGCGCGGCGATCGGCGGCGCGGCGACGGGGCCGGGCGCGGCTTGGACGCTGGTCAGAAGCGATGCGGCCGCGCTGATCCGCGCGCTGGACGAAGTCACCGATGTGCAGATCCTGCAGTCGCCGTCGGTGTTCGTGCGCAACAACGCGATGGCCGAGTTCAACGTCGGCGCCAGCATTCCGATCTCGACGACCAGCTTCAATCCGGTCATCGGCGACAGCCAGTACACCCAGGTGCAGTACCTGGAAACCGGCACCATCCTCAAGGTGCGGCCGCGCGTGACCCGCGACGGCATGGTGTTTCTCGACATCGTGCAGGAGGTCAGCTCCCCGCAGCCGCAGAACACCGCGGACAACCAGGGCAACGTGCGCATCGACACGCGGCGGCTCAAGACCGAGGCGGCCGTGCAGGCCGGTGACACGGTGATGCTGGCGGGTCTGATCCGCGACGAGGTCGGACGCACGTCGACCGGCGTGCCGGGCCTGAGCCGCATCCCCGTCGTCGGCGGACTGTTCGGCGGGCAGAGTTCCCGCACCGAGCGCACCGAAGTCATCGTGCTGCTCACCCCGACCATCGTGCGCGATCCGCTGGAAGCGCGTCAGCTCACCGACGAATACGGCCGCCGCTTCCGCGCCATGCAGCCCCTGCGCCGACCCCAGGACTGAAGTGCGCGCACAGGGGGACTCGCCGCATGGCTGAGTGGCCGATCGTGGTGCTGCCGGTGGGGCACGACGACGACGCGCTCGACGCGTGCCTCGCCGCGCTCGATGCCGGCACGCCGGCCGGCGCGCGCATCTGGCTGGCCGACGACGCCCGCATCGGGCCGCGCGGCGCGGCGATCGTGCAGCGCTGGCTGGCGCGCACGCCGCTGCAGGCCGACTACACCTGCCGCGCGCGGGGGATCGGCGAGGTCGCGCATCTGGACGACGTGCTGCGCGCCTGCGGTGATGCCGACGTGGTGGTGCTGGCGCCCGATGCGATCCCGCTGCCGGGCTGGCTGATGCAGTTGTCGGCCTGCTTCGCACGCGATGCCGCGATCGCGACCGCGACGCCCTGGTGCAATGCCGGCGAGGCGGCCTCGTGGCCGCGCATCGGCGAGATCAATGCCGCCCCCGAAGACGGCGTGCGCCTCGCGGAGGCCTGCCGGCAGCTGGCGCCGCTGCATCCGGAGCTGCCGGCGGCGGTGGGGCACGCGGTGCTGCTGCGCGGCAACGCGCGGCGCAAGGCCGGGGGCCTCGATGCGTCCAGCTACGGCTCGTGGTACGCCGCGCTGATCGACCTGTCGCTGCGCATGGGCGGGCTCGGTTGGCGCAATGCGCTGTGCGAGACGGCGTTCGTCGCGCGGGGTGGTGAAGGGGGGCCGGCCGACGGCGACATGGATGCACTCGCCGTGCGCTGGCCGGCGTGGCACTCGCGGCTGGCGACGTTCCTGATGCGGGACCCGCTCTACGACAGCCGGCAACGGCTGATCCGCCATTACGCGGCGCTCGAACACGCGCCGGCGCAGCAGTCGTTGTTTCCGGCGCACGACGACGTGGCGTCCGCCGGTGAAGCCGGCACGGGCAACTCCGCGACGCCCAGCGACGTAGCGGACGACCCGGCCACACCGGCCGACGCCGCGGATGTGGCGCCATGAGTGCGTCGTCGCCCGCCGGACACGCGGGCATCGTCGCCGTCGTCGTCAGCTACCAGAGCGGCAGCACGATCGACACCTGCCTCACGCGTCTGCGTGCGGCGTCGGGCGTGGACCAGATCCGGGTCGTCGACAACGGCTCCACCGATGCCACGCTGGGCATCGTGCAGCGTCACGCGTCGCTGGATCCGCGCCTGCATTTCATCGCCAACCCCGACAATCCGGGCTTTGCGGTCGCCTGCAACCAGGGTGCGCGCGATGCCGACGCGCCGTGGATCGCGTTCGTCAATCCGGACTGCCTGGTGGACGCCGACACGCTGTCGCGGCTGCGCGCACATGCCGAGGGGCTGGACGTGGATGCCTTGCTGGGCACCGATCTCGCGGGCGAAGACGGGGCGCGCGATCCGGCCGCGCGCCGCCGCGATCCGGATTTCGCCGCGATGCTGCGCCACGCCGCGGCGCGCGATCTGTCGGTGCCGCGGGATCCGGCGCAGCCCCTGCAGCGCGTCGATGCGATCTCGGGCGCGATGATGCTGTTGCCGCGACGCCTGTTCGAGCGCATCGACGGGTTCGACACCGGGTATCGCCTGCATGCCGAAGACCTCGATCTGTGCCGCCGCGCGCGCGAGGCCGGGGCGGTGGTGGCCGTGGCCAACGACATCGTCGTGGCCCATGCACGCGGGGTCTCGAGCCGGTCGCGCCCGGTCTTCGTCGAGTGGCACAAGCATCGTGGCCTGTGGCGTTACTTCCGCCGGTTCGAGGCGCCGCGCCGCGCCTGGCCGGTGCGCGCCGCGGTCTGGGCGATGGTCTGGCTGCGGTTTCCGGTGGCGGCACTGCGCGCAGCGGCCCGGACGGCCGGCTGATCGCCTCGCGAAAACTGCGACAGATTTGGCAAACCTGACAATCCGCGTCACCTGGGGCCTGCCCGGATGCCGCAAAGCGCCGTCGCCTCTGTAGGCTGCGCGCCGGGGGAAGTGTCGCCGTCGCAACCGGGGAATATGCATGTCCAGAACTGCTTGGGCGTCGTTGACGCTCGCGGCCGTCCTGCTGTCCGCCTGTGGCGGAGGTGGCGGCGATTCCGAAGCGCCTGCGCCGGCGCCCGGTGCACCTGCGCCCGCGCCGGGTACCCCCGCGCCGCCCGCGCCGGCGTTCGCGCCCATTCCGGCCAGCGACGCCGAGGCGGCGCGCTTCCTGGTGCAGGCCACCTTCGGGCCCACGCGCGCGGACATCGACCGGCTTCGCCAGATCGGCTACTCGGCGTGGATCGACGAGCAGCTCGATCCGGTGCGCACGCCCGCGACGCTGGTGACGCCGCACATCCTGTCGATTCCGGTGGCCCAGCTGAACTACGCCGAGCGCCGCAATTACTGGCTGTGGCAGGCGACCACCCGGCCGGACCAGCTGCGCATGCGCATGGGCTTCGCGCTCAGCGAGATCTTCGTGGTCTCCGACCGCGACTACAACACGGCCAACTTCGGCCGGATCAGCAATTACCAGGACATGCTGGCCCAGGGCGCGTTCGGCACCTATCGTCAGCTGGTGGAGCGGGTGACGCTGCATCCGGCGATGGGGCTGTACCTGAGCCACATGTCCAACCGCAAGTCGACGAGCTACACCAACGGCCAGGGCGTGCGCGTCACCATCGTGCCGGACGAGAACTACGCGCGTGAGCTGATGCAGCTGTTCTCGATCGGCCTGATCCAGCGCAACGCCGATTTCAGCCCAAAACTCGATGCCCAGGGCCGCACCATCCCCACCTACGACCAGGAAACGGTCAAAGGCATGGCGCGCGTGCTGACCGGCTGGACCTGGCCCGGCAATACCCGCGACACGTTCTGGCGCTGGGGCGCGGACAACGAGGCGCGCCCGATGACCTGCGTGCCCGAGTTCCACGACGAACAACCGAAGACGATCTTCAACGGCGTCGTCATCAACGAGGGCAGCAACTGCACCGCGAGCCTGGCGAAGATGCTCGATGCGCTCGCCGCGCACCCGAATGTCGCGCCGTTCATCAGCCGCCAGCTGATCCAGCGTTTCGTCACCAGCAATCCCAGCCCGCAATACGTGGGGCGCATCTCGCGTGTGTGGAGCGAAACCGGCGGTGATCTGGGCCGGGTGATCAAGGCGATCCTGCTCGACGTGGAGGCGCGGGTGCCGCCGGCGGCGGACAACGCGGCCTACGGCAAGGCGCGCGAGCCGCTGCTGCAGCTCACCGCGCTGTGGCGCGCCTTCGACGCGCGCTACATCCCGCGTGCCGACGGCCAGTACTACTTCGGCTTCTCCAATTCCTGGGATTTCGCCACCAGCCTCGCCCAGGACTCGCTGCGCGCGCCGTCGGTGTTCAACTTCTTAGAACCCGACTACCGTCTGCAGGGAGCCGACGGCGACGCGGGCCTGTACGCGCCGGAACTGCAGCTCTACAACGAGGCGACCTTCGCCAGCGTGTTCAACCAGCTCGACAGCGCCGGCTGGTCGCAGCTGCAGACCGCGCCGCCGACCGCCAATACGTCCGCGCCCGTGCTCGACATCCGGCCGCTGCTGACGCTGGCCGAACAGGACAATCACGCCGCGATGGTCGACCGCGTCAACGTGTTGTTGCTGGCCGGCGCGCTCACCAGCGACAACCGCGCCACGATGGTGCAGATGCTCGACCGCCTGCGGGCCGAGCGGAGGCCCGCCGACGAGCGTGTGCGCTCGCTGGTGCAGCTCGCGGTCGCGTCCCCCGAATTCGTCATCCAGCGCTGAGGGCCTCATGGATACTCACTCCCGCGCCTCGCGCCGCCAGTTCCTCGCGCGTCTGGGCACGCTGCTCGCCGGCGGCGCCGCCGTGGCCACGCTGCCGCAGCTCGAACTCATGGGCCGTGCCCTCGCCGCCGCACCGGCCGCGACCGGCGGTTACCGCGCCGCCGTCTGCATCTTCCTGCTGGGCGGCAACGACTCCTTCAACATGCTCGTGCCGCATGTGCGCGAGGAGCACGACGTCTACCTCGCCAGTCGCGGCGGCGTATTCAACGCGAGCACCAACGCCCAGGGCCTCGGCCTGGCGCGCGAGGCGCTGGTGCAGGTCACCGACACGGCCGGCAAGCCCTGGGGGCTGCACCCGGCCTGCGCGTCGCTCAAGCCGCTGTTCGACCGCGGCGAGCTCGGCTTCATGGCCAACGTCGGCACCCTGGTGCAACCGGTGACCAAGGCCGAGTACATCGCACGCAGCCGACGCCTACCGGTGGCGCTGTATTCGCACAACGACCAGCAACGGCTGTGGATGCGCGGCGAGTCGGAACTGGCCAGTTCGACCACCGGCTGGGGCGGACGCTGCGCCGATCGCCTCGAGCGCGCCAACGCCGCAGGCCTCGCCACGCTGCCGCCGACGATCTCGCTGGCCGGCAACAACCTGTTCCAGACCGGCAGCGCGACCACCGCCTACGGCATGGGCAGTGGCGGGCCGGTCGCGCTGCGCCGCTTCACCAGCACCGCCAACGCGGCCGAACGCATCCGCCGCGAGGCGCTGGAGGCGATGCTCGCGCGCCGCTACACGCCGATCATGCAGGACCACTACGCCGTGCTCGGCGAGGGCACGATGCAGATCAGCGACACGCTGCGCGCCGCGCTCGATCCGGCCAACGGCGGTGACATCACGACGGCGTTCCCCGCGAACGAGAGTCTGGCATCGCAGCTGCGCATGATCGCGCGCATGATCAAGGCCAGCCGCGGCAGCGCGATCAACCATTCGCGGCAGATCTACTACGCCACCCTCGGCGGTTTCGATACCCACGACAACCAGATGGCCGAAAGCAGCCACGCGCGGCTGCTCACGCGTCTGAGCGAGGGCCTGTCGGCGTTCCGCGACGCGCTGGTCGAGGTGGGCTCGCTCAACGACGTGGTCACGTTCACGATGAGCGACTTCGGACGCACCCTCAACAGCAACGGCAACGGCACCGACCATGCCTGGGGCGGCGTACAGCTGATGATGGGCGGGGCCTCGACCGCGGGTGGCCCGTTGCGCGGACGCCGCGTGCACGGCACCTATCCGCTGCTCGAACTCGACGGCCCGCAGGCGGTCGAGCGGGGGCGGATGATCCCCACCACGTCGACCAACCAGTTCGGTGCGACGGTCGCGCGCTGGCTCGGCGTGCCGGATGCCGACCTGGCGACCGTGTTCCCCGGTCTCGGCAATTTCGACCGGCCGGTGCTCGACTTCCTGGGCTGACCGGGTCCGGCCGTCCCTCTGTCAGCGGTGCCGGTTGATCGCGTCGCGCAGCGTGCGCGCCTCGCGGGCAGCGGCGCCGGCGTAGTCGTCACCGTTCGACGCGTAGAGAATCGCGCGCGACGAGCTGACCATCAGGCCGGCACCGTCGGCGGTTTTCGCATTCGTCACCACCGCGGCCACGTCGCCGCCCTGGGCGCCGACGCCCGGCACCAGGAACGGCATGTCCCCGACGATCGCGCGCACCTCGCGCAACTGCTCGGGCCAGGTCGCGCCCACCACCAGCGACACGTTGCCGTGGCCGTTCCAGTCGCGCGCGACGGTCTCGGCGACGTGCTGGTACAGCGGGCGCGGTCCGCCGGCATGTGCCACCGGCAGGTCCTGCAGATCGGCTGCGCCCGGATTCGACGTGCGGCACAGGATCACGACGCCCTTGTCGGCGCGCTCGAGAAACGGTTGCACGGAATCGCGGCCCAGATACGGGTTCACCGTCACCGCATCGGCGTCGAAGCGTTCGAAAGCCTCGGCGACGTAGCGCTGCGCGGTGCTGCCGATGTCGCCGCGCTTGGCGTCGAGGATCACCGGAACACCGGGATGCGTGGCGTGCAGATGTGCGATCAGCCGTCGCAGCGCATCCTCGGCGCCGAGGGCTGCGAAATGCGCGATCTGCGGCTTGAACGCGCAGGCGAACTCGGCGGTCGCATCGGCGATGTCGCGGCAGAATGCGAAGACCGCATCCGGATCACCGGCAAAGCGCGCGGGAAACTTCGCCGGCTCGGGGTCGAGGCCGACACAGACCAGCGTATCGGCGGACTGCCAGCGCGCGCGCAGCGCCTGCATGAAGGTGGACGTCATGGAGCGGGCCTCAGGTCACGATGATCGGCGCGCCGTGGGTGACGACGACCGTGTGTTCGAATTGCGCCCCGTATCCCTTGGCGCAGATCAGCGACCAGCCGTCGTCCAGGTCTTCGGTGCGCGTGACGTGCGTGGCCAGGAACGGCTCGACGGTGATCACCATGCCGTCGTGCAGGCGGCGGGTGTCGCGACGATCGAAATAGCCGGGAATCGACCCGGGCGCCTCGTGCAGCGCACGACCGACGCCGTGGCTCTGCAGGTTGCGGATGATGCGAAGTCCCCGGCGCGCGGCGACGGTCTCGATGGTGCGGCCGATGCCGCTGAGCAGTTCGCCCGCGCGGAGCTGGGCGATCGCGGCGTCGCGCGCCTCGCGGGTCGCGTCGAGCAGGCGCTGCTGCGCCGCGCTCGCGGTGCCGACGACGAAGCTCGCGCCGGTGTCGGCGAAGAAGCCGTCGAGTTCGGCGGACACGTCGATGTTGACCAGGTCGCCGTCACGCAGCGGCGTGGCATCCGGGATGCCGTGGGCGACGACGCGGTTGACGCTGATGCAGGTCGCCCCCGGGAAGCCGTAGGTCAGCGCCGGCGCCGATTGCGCGCCGGCGTCACGCAGCATGTCGGCGCCGATGGCGTCGAGATCGGACGGCGTGGTGCCGGCCGAGGCCTGCTCGCGCATCGTCGAGAGGATGCGGGCGACGAGCGCACCGGCGCGCCTGAGGCCTTCGAGTTCGTCGAGGTGCTGGATGGTCATCGCGATGGTCCCCCACGGGGCGGCAGTGGCACGGTGTCGGGCGGCGCCTCGCTCGAGCCGGGCATGTCGCCGGACGGGCCGAGGATGAGGGCGTCGGGTGTGATCCCATGGATCCGGCGCGTGGCGTGCTTGGCGCCGAGCACGGTCTCGACCACCGGATGCCAAGTGCCGCCGACGCTGCGCAGCACCAGCAGTTGGCGGACGTAATTGTTGCCGCCGCCGCAACCTTCGAGCGTGTAGACGGCGAGACCCTCCGGGGCGACATGGCCGTCGACCCGCAGGGCGAACACGCGGTCGGCATCCGGATAGCGCCGGCAGTCGTCTTCGCGCGCGCGTGCATCGGCACGTGCGGCGACCGCGTGCCGCAGCGCGGGCGGGACGGCCGTCGCCCGGGTGCGCAGTTCCGCGGCAGCGCCGTCGGTGAAATCCAGCGACGTGTCGTCGATGTCGACGCCCCGTGTCACAGACGCGGTGTCCGCGCGCGGCGGCGTGCCGGCTGCGCCGCCACCGCAGGCGCCCAGCAGGGCGGCCGCGGTCAGCAATGGCGCGTACGGCATGCGCATCGGGCGGGCGCCGAGACTTACTTCAGCGCCTTGAAGCGCAGACGCTTCGGACCGGCGTCGTCGCCCATCCGGCGCTTCTTGTCTTCCTCGTACTCGCGGTAGTTGCCCTGGAAGAACTCGACGTGGCTGTCGCCTTCGAACGCGATGATGTGCGTGGCGATGCGATCGAGGAACCAGCGGTCGTGCGAGATCACGAAGGTGTTGCCGGGGAATTCCAGCAGCGCGTCTTCGAGCGCACGCAGGGTTTCGATGTCGAGGTCGTTCGAGGGTTCGTCGAGCAGCAGGACGTTGCCGCCCTGCAGCAGCGTCTTGGCCATGTGCAGGCGACCGCGCTCACCGCCCGACAGGGTGCCGACCATCTTCTGCTGGTCCTGGCCTTTGAAGTTGAAGCGGCCGATGTAGGCGCGCGACTGGATCTCGATGCCGTTGATGTTGAGGATGTCGAGGCCGCCGGAGATTTCCTGGAAGACGTTGTGATTGCCTTCGAGCTTGTCGCGGCTCTGGTCCACGTACGACAGCTGCACGGTCGGGCCGATGACGATCTCGCCCGAATCCGGCTTTTCCTGCCCGGTGATCATCTTGAACAGCGTGGACTTGCCCGCGCCGTTGGGGCCGATGATGCCGACGATCGCGCCCGGCGGGATGATCATCGACAGGTTGTCGATCAGCAGGCGGTCGCCGAACTTCTTGCTGACGTTCTTGAACTCCATCACCGAGTTGCCGAGGCGCTCGCCCGGCGGGATGAAGATCTCGTTGGTCTCGTTGCGCTTCTGGTAGTCCTGCGACTGCAGCTCTTCCAGGCGGGCCAGACGCGCCTTGCCCTTGGAGCGGCCGCCCTTGGCGTTCTGCCGCGACCATTCCAGTTCCTTCTGGATCGCCTTCTGGCGTGCCTTTTCCTGGTTGTCCTCCTGCTTGAGGCGCTCGTCCTTCTGGGTGAGCCACTCGGTGTAGTTGCCCTTCCACGGGATGCCGCGGCCGCGGTCGAGTTCGAGGATCCACTCGGCGGCGTTGTCGAGGAAGTAGCGGTCGTGGGTGACCGCCACGACGGTGCCGGTGTAGCGGGCCAGGAACTGCTCCAGCCATTCCACCGATTCGGCATCGAGATGGTTGGTCGGTTCGTCGAGCAGCAGCATGTCCGGCTTCTGCAGCAGCAGGCGGCACAGCGCGACGCGGCGCTTCTCGCCGCCCGACAGGTTGCCGATCTTCGCGTCCCACGGCGGCAGGCGCAGCGCGTCGGCGGCGACTTCCAGCTGGTTCTCCAGCGTGTGCGCATCTCCGGCGGCGAGGATGGCCTCCAGGCGCTCCTGCTCCTTGGCCAGGGCATCGAAGTCCGCGCCTTCCTCGGCGTAGGCGTCGTAGATCCTGTCCAGCGCGGCCTGGGCCTGCAGCACTTCGCCCACGCCCTCCTCGACGGCCTCGCGCACGGTCATCTCGGGATCGAGCTGCGGCTCCTGCTCGAGGTAACCGACCTTGGTGCCGGGCTGGGGCCGCGCCTCGCCTTCGAAATCGGTATCCACGCCGGCCATGATCCGCAGCACCGTCGACTTGCCCGCACCGTTGGGGCCGAGCAGGCCGATCTTCGCGCCGGGGAAGAACGACAGCGAGATGTCCTTGATGATCTGCCGCTTCGGCGGGACCACCTTGGACACACGGTTCATGGTGTAGATGTATTGCGACATGGGGGCTCCGGTTGCGCCGGCCCGCGCCGGGGCCCGGTGGGGCGGCGTCGGGGGATGAAGGGATGGCGTCGATTATAGCGGCTCGCGCCCGGCCGGGCCGGCGCCGGGCAGGGGCGGGCGCTACAATGGCCGGCCCTGCCGTTCACGTCTCCCGGAGCCTTCGATGTTCCAGCGCGCCGCCCGTCTCGACCAGTACGATCCCGATCTCGCCCAGGCCATCGCCAGCGAGGTCCGCCGGCAGGAGGACCACGTCGAGCTGATCGCCTCGGAGAACTACTGCAGCGCGCTGGTGATGCAGGCCCAGGGCAGCCAGCTGACCAACAAGTACGCCGAAGGGTATCCGGGCAAGCGCTACTACGGCGGCTGCGAGTATGTCGACGTCGCCGAGCAACTGGCGATCGACCGGCTCAAGGCCTTGTTCGACGCCGATTACGCGAACGTGCAGCCGCATTCGGGCTCGCAGGCCAACCAGGCCGTCTACCAGGCGCTGCTGCAGGCCGGCGACACCATCCTCGGCATGAGCCTGGCCCACGGCGGCCACCTCACCCACGGCGCCAAGGTGAACGCCTCGGGCAAGCTGTTCAACGCCGTGCAGTACGGCGTCAACGACGCCGGCCTGATCGATTACGACGAAGTCGAACGCCTGGCGCTCGAGCACAGGCCGAAGATGGTCGTCGCCGGCTTCTCGGCGTATTCGCAGAAGATCGACTGGGCGCGCTTCCGCGCCATCGCCGACGAGGTCGGTGCCTACCTGTTCGTCGACATGGCGCACGTGGCCGGTCTCGTCGCCGCGGGCGTCTATCCGACCCCGCTGCCGCATGCGCACGTCGTCACCTCGACCACGCACAAGACCCTGCGCGGTCCGCGCGGCGGCATCATCGTCGCCAGTCGCGAGGGCGCCGGCGACAAGTTCGACGAGCTGGAGAAGAAGCTGCAGTCGGTGGTGTTCCCGGGCGTCCAGGGCGGCCCGCTGATGCACGTCATCGCGGCCAAGGCGATCGCCTTCAAGGAGGCGCTGGAGCCGGAGTTCAAGACCTACCAGCAGCAGGTAGTGAAGAACGCACAGGCGATGGCCAAGGTGATCGTCGAGCGCGGCTACAAGATCGTCTCCGGCGGCACCGAGAACCATCTGATGCTGGTCGACATGATCGGCAAGGACGTCAGCGGCAAGGATGCGGAAGAGGCCCTCGGCCGCGCCCACATCACCGTCAACAAAAATTCCGTGCCCGGCGATCCGCGCAAGCCCTTCGTGACCTCGGGCCTGCGCCTGGGCACGCCGGCGGTGACCACGCGCGGCTACCTCGAGCAGGACTGCGCGGACCTCGCGCACTGGATCTGCGACGTGCTCGACGCCCCGGCCGACGAGACCGTGATCGCTGCCGTGCGCGACAAGGTCGCCGCGCAGTGCGCCCAGTATCCGGTGTATGGCTGAGGAGCCGGGATTCGGGATCGGGGATTCGGGATTGGCAAAGCGCCACATCCTGCAGAATTCCGCTGTTTCGAATCCCCACTCCCCACTCCCGAATCCCCTCGCCTGATGCATTGCCCCTTCTGCCAGCACACCGACACCCGCGTCATCGATTCGCGCGTGTCCGAGGACGGCGCGACGATCCGGCGTCGCCGCGAGTGCGAGGCGTGCGGCGAGCGCTTCAGCACGCTCGAGACGATCGAGCTCAAGCTGCCGGCGATCATCAAGGACGACGGGCGCCGCGAACCCTTCGACGCCAAGAAGCTGCGCCTGAGCATGGACCGCGCGCTGCACAAGCGGCCGGTGTCGGAGGAAGAGGTGGAAACCGCGGTGCGCGCCGTCGTGCATCACCTGCGCATGACCGCCGAGCGCGAGGTCTCGTCGCGGCGTGTGGGCGAGTTCGTCATCGGCGAATTGCGCAAGCTCGACCACGTCGGCTTCGTGCGTTTCGCGTCGGTCTACCGCTCGTTCGAGGATGTGGCCGATTTCCGCGAGGAGCTCGACCGGCTGGAGCGCGATCTGCCGGGCGAGGGGCAGCTGCCGCTGCTGGAGGGTGCGCCAAGTGCGGCGGCGGCGAAGCCGGACAGGGCGAAGCGGCGCTAGACGTCGATGTTGAGCCACCGGCGGCACCGATTTTCGCGTGAGGAGTTGCGCCGGGGCGAGCTGGGGTTCGGGGCGAGGCTCGGCGCCGCAGTCGCGTGCGTCGGTGTGTTGTGGTGGGCGTTCGATACGCCGAGGGGCCCCGTGTTCTGGTCACTTGCCGGCGTCTATCTGATGTATACGCTCTGGCAGGCCGCGCGCTTGCAGCGCTTCGAGCGTGCGCGCTGGGACAACAAGCGCCGGTATGAGGTGTGGTTCGAGCCGGGCGTGATGCACGTTGCCGTTCCGCTGGTTCCCGCTGAGTCGGTGCCGCTCGATTCGATCGTCAGCATCGAGGCGGTCATGGAGCGGTCTCGGGTTGCGCGCCTCCTTGCCGACGACCGCTCCGGCGAGCGTTCGATCTATTCCGGATTCGAGGACATGGCGGCTTTTGCCCGTGATTTCCGCGATGCCGCGCCGCAGGCCCGCTTTCGAACCATGCGCATGGGACTTTCCATGCGGCTCAAGGAAGTCCCATGACCGAGTTCACGAACCACGATCACCGCTTCATGGCCCAGGCCCTGCGCCTGGCCGAACGCGGGGCCTGGACGACGCGGCCCAATCCCATGGTCGGCTGTGTGATCGTCGCGGACGGCGTCGTCGTCGGCGAAGGCTTCCACATGCGGAAAGGCGGCCCGCATGCCGAGGTCGTCGCGCTGAAGGCCGCGGGCGCGGCAGCGCGTGGGGCGACCGCCTACGTCACGCTGGAACCCTGCGCCCACACCGGCAGCACCGGGCCGTGCGCGGACGCGCTGATCGCGGCCGGCGTCGCGCGCGTCGTCGCGGCGATGCGCGATCCGTTTCCGCAGGTCGACGGCGCCGGCTTCGAGCGCCTGCGCGCGGCCGGGATCGCCGTCGCCTCCGGCCTGATGGAGGCGCAGGCACGCGCGCTCAATCGCGGATTTCTCTCGCGCGTGGAACGCGGGCGGCCGTGGCTGCGGGTCAAGCTGGCCTGCAGCCTCGACGGCCGCACCGCACTGGCCAACGGCGAGTCGAAATGGATCAGCAGCGCGGCCTCGCGTGCGGACGTCATGCGCTGGCGCGCGCGGGCCGGCGCGCTGTTGACCGGCAGCGGCACCGTGCTCGCCGACGATCCGCAGCTGACGGTGCGCCTGGACACCGGGGCGCCGGTCGCGACCCCGCTGCGCGTGGTGCTCGACGCGGGCCTGGCGACGATCGCGCGCGGCAACATCCGCGACGCCGCGGCGCCGACGCTGTACGTGCACGCCCACGACACCAAGGTGCCCAAGGGGTTCGATGCGCCGCGGGCCAGCGTGGCGCGCGATGCCGCCGGCCAGCTGGACCTGGCCGCCGTGCTCGCGTTGCTGGCCGAGGGGGGCATCAACGAAATCCAGGTCGAGGCGGGCGCGACGCTGTCCGGCGCGTTTCTTCGCGCGGGCCTGGTCGACGAGCTGCTGCTGTACATCGCACCGGTCCTGCTGGGCGAGCGCGGCCGGCCGCTGTTCGACGGTCTCGGCATCGAGACGATGGCCCAGCGGCTGCAGCTGCAGACCGTGGAGACCCGTCGCATCGGTGACGACCTGCGGCTGCGGCTGCAGCCGGCCGGCGCATGAGCTTCGACGACCACTTCTCGGCGGTCGCCGAGGGCTACGCCCGCGCGCGTCCGCACTACCCGGACGGGCTGTTCGACTGGATCGCACGCGTGGCCCCGGGCACGGGCTCGGTGTGGGAGCCGGCGTGCGGCAGCGGCCAGGCCACACGGGCGCTCGCGTCGCGCTTTCAGACCGTCTTCGCGACCGAACCCAGCGCGGCCCAGCTGGCCGGCGCCGTGATGCCCGCCCACGTGCGCACGGCGGTGGAACCGGCCGAGCACTGCAGCCTGGCGGACACGTCCGTCGACGCGGTCTGCGTTGCCCAGGCGCTGCACTGGTTCGACCTTCCCATGTTCTTCGCCGAGTGCGCGCGGGTGCTGCGCCCCGGCGGTGTGCTGGTTGCCTGGGGCTACCAGGACATCGTGTTGCCACCGCCCGTGGCCGAGGCCGCCGCGCCGTTCCTGGCGGCGATCCGTGCGGATTGGCCGGCCGAACGTGCGCTCGTCGACAGCGCCTATGCCGGCGTCGACTGGCCGTTCCGGGCGCTCGAGGTGCCGGCTTTCGACATGCGGGTCGACTGGCCGCTGGCCCGTCTCCTGGCCTACTTCGGCTCGTTTTCCGCCACCGCGCGGTATCGCGCGCGCACCGGCCGCGATCCGGTGGCCGAGCATGCCGACGCGATCGCCGGCGGTTGGGGCGGGGCGCCGACGCGGCCGCTGGCCTGGCCGCTGTTCGTGCATGCGCGTCGCGCGCCCGCCTGAGCGGCGCCCGTGACAAGCACCGCCGCGCCGGCGCCTGTCCGTGCAATGAAGCGTCCCGCAGCGCCCGGCGGCCGGGTGCGGCGGCGCTGCTAGACTGTGCGCTGCCGGTCACCCGGCATCCAATCGAATGTCTTCGGGGCGGGGTGGAAGTCCCCACCGGCGGTAGGCGCGGCGACGCGCGAGCCCGCGAGCGCTGCCGGCCCATGCCGGCAGGTCAGCAGATCCGGTCGAAGTCCGGAGCCGACGGTCAGAGTCCGGATGCGAGAAGACGACCTCTTGCGTGGCCTTGCGGCCGCGCACGTTGTCGCGTCCCGGACCGTTCCCTTTCGGCTTGACCGTGCGGGTATGCCCGTGCGGAGGGAGACAGCGACATGTTCACCGGACTGATCGAGGGCGTCGGACGCCTGGTGTCCACCGAGGCACGCGGTGGCGACGCGCGCCTGCGCATCGCGGTCGGCACGCTGCCGTTCGACGAGGTGGCGATGGGCGAGAGCATCGCGGTCAACGGCGTCTGCCTGACCGTGGTCGCGTTCGATGCGGCCCATTTCGAAGCCGACGCGTCCACCGAAACCCTGTCACTGACCACGCTCGGTGCGCTGGGCGCGGGCCATGCGGTGAACCTCGAGCGCGCGATGCGCCCGACCGATCGCCTCGGCGGGCACATGGTCAGCGGCCACGTCGACGGCGTCGGCCGCGTCGCCTCGGTGCATGACGATGCGCGCGCGCAGCGCTGGCGCTTCGACGCGCCGGCCGCGTTGCTGAAGTACGTCGCCCACAAGGGCTCGATCTGCGTCGATGGCGTCAGCCTCACCGTCAATGCCGTCGACGCGGCCGGCTTCGAGGTCGCGCTGGTGCCGCACACGGTGGCGCACACGGCGTTCGGCAGCACCGCGGTCGGCGATGCGGTGAATCTGGAAGTGGATCTCGTGGCGCGTTACGTCGAGCGCCTGCTCGGCGCCGGCGTCGCCCCGGCAGGCGCGGCGGCATGAAGTTCGCACCCGTCCCCGAGCTGCTGGAGGAGATCCGCGCCGGCCGCATGGTGGTGATCGTCGACGACGAGGACCGCGAGAACGAGGGCGACCTGATCATGGCCGCCGAGCTGGTCAAGCCCTCGGACATCAACTTCATGGTCACCCACGCCCGCGGCCTGGTGTGCCTGTCGATCACCCGCGAGCGCTGCGCCCAGCTCGGGCTGGCGCCGATGGTTCAGCACAACACCGCGCAGTTCCAGACCAACTTCACCGTCTCGATCGAAGCCGCCGAGGGCGTGACCACCGGCATTTCGGCCTACGACCGCGCGCACACCGTGCGCACCGCGGTGCGGCCCGACGCCAAGCCGCGTGATCTCAGCCAGCCGGGCCATATCTTCCCGCTGACCGCCCAGCCCGGCGGCGTGCTCACCCGTGCCGGGCACACCGAGGCGGCGAGCGACCTGCCGATGCTCGCCGGGCTCGAGCCCGCCGGCGTGCTGGTCGAGGTGCTCAATGCCGACGGCACGATGGCGCGTCGGCCGGAGCTGGAAGTCTTCGCGCAGACCCACGGGCTGAAGATCGGCTCGATCGCCGATCTCATCGCCTGGCGCCTGAGCAACGAGCACACCGTCGAGCGCATCGACACGCGCGAGATCGACACCGAATTCGGTCCCTTCCAGCTGGTGACCTACCGCGATCGCATCGCCCACGAACTGCATTTCGCGCTGGTGCGCGGCACGCCGACGGCTGGAACGCCGACGCTGGTGCGCGTGCAGGTGGAGAATCCACTCAGCGACCTGCTGCACTGGCGCCGTGACGATTTCGGCGTGGCCGCGACCGACGCGCTGCGCGCGATCGCCAATGAAGGCCAGGGCGTGATGGTGGTGCTGTCGGCCCCGCGCGACGGCGAGGCGCTGCTGGCCCGGCTGCGCAAGCAGCCCGAGACCGTGAACACCAAGGACGTCGGCCAGTGGCGGCGCAACGGCGCCGGCGCGCAGATCCTGGCCGAACTCGGCCTGGGCCAGCTGCGCGTGCTGGGCACGCCGCGCAAGCAGATCGGCCTCGCCGGCTACGGGCTGGACATCGTCGAATACGTGCAACCGTGAGCACCGCAGCGCCTGTGTCGGACCGCGCGGCGGGCGACGCGGTAAACTCCACGCCCCCTGTCTGCAAGGCGTCGCTGTGACGAAGAGCCATTTCGAAGGCGACCTGCGCGCGCCGGCCGGTGCGCGCTATGCGATCGTCGCCAGCCGCTGGAATCCGAAGATCACCGACACCCTGGTCGCCGGCGCACGCAAGGCGTTCGCCGATCACGGCGTGGCCGACGATGCGGTCGATGTGATCCGCGTGCCCGGCGCCTGGGAGATTCCGGTCGCCTGCGCGCGCCTGGCGGCCAGCGGCGGCTACGCCGCGCTGCTGGCGCTGGGCTGCGTGGTCCGCGGCGATACGCGGCATTACGAACAGGTCGCCGACGGCTGCAGCGACGCCCTGATGCGCGTGGCGCTCGACACCCGGGTGCCGGTCGCCAACGGCGTGCTCGCGGTGGACGATTACGCCGACGCCGAGAAGCGCGCCGGCGGCACCCACGGCAACAAGGGCGAAGAGGCCGCGCTGGTCGCGATCGAGATGAGCCACCTGCTGGAACAATTCGCATGAACTCCACCCGCAACCGCACCGGCGGCATCGATCCCGTGCTGCGCTCGCGCGCGCGCCGGCGCGCGCTGCAGGCGATCTACGCGATGCAGATGACCGGCACCGAGCCGCGCGAGATCGTCGCCCAGTTCGCCCACGAGCAGGCCAAGGAAGTCGCGGACCTCGCGTACTTCGAGGACCTGGTCCACGGCGTGGGCACGCGCTACCGGGAACTCGACACGGCGCTGGCGCCGTTCCTCGACCGCGCCATCGACGAGGTCGATCCGATCGAGCGCGCCATGCTGCGCATCGCGGCCTACGAACTGCAGCACCGTGTGGACGTGCCGTATCGCGTGGTCATCGACGAAGCGCTGAAGACGGTCAAGCGTTTCGGCTCCGAACACGGCCACACCTACGTCAACGGCGTGCTCGACAAGGCGGCCGCGGCCTGGCGGGCGCCCGAGGTCGGGGCGCTGCGCGGTCGCTGAGCCGGGACGGCCGGTGCGCGAGGCGCGCGGTCCGCGTGTCGGGCCTCGGTCGACGTGGCGGCGCCCGGCAATGCAGGCACCGCGGTGCACCCTGAGGCAGGACAGATGAGAACACCCGGGTTCCCGTTCGGAGGGCGCGCATGACGCCGTCGCGTGATCGCGCGCTGGCGGGTGCGTCGTCGTCCCGGGCGGCGCGATCCTGCCTCGGCACGACCGCACCGCGCGTGGCTCCGCAGGTGGCAGGGCGCACCCGCGCGTGACCGGCGAATTCGACCTGATCGACCGGATCCGGGCGCGCGTCGTCGCCCGCGACGACGTGCGGCTGGGCATCGGCGACGATGCCGCCGTGCTCGCGGTGCCGGCGGGCCTGCACCTGGTCGTCGCGGTGGACACGCTCAACGCCGGTGTGCATTTTCCGGCGGACACCGCACCGGCCGACATCGGCTGGAAGGCGCTCGCGGTCAACCTGTCGGATCTCGCCGCGATGGGCGCCGTGCCCGCCTGGTGCACCGTGTCGCTGTCGATGCCGGCGGCCGACGCGCCGTGGGTGGACGCCTTCCTCGACGGATTCGATGCGCTGGCGCGTGCGCACGCCGTTGCGCTGGTGGGCGGTGACACGACGCGCGGGCCCCTGTCGATCTGCGTGACCGTGCACGGCCTCGTCGCGCCGGGGCGCGCGCTGCGCCGGAGTGCGGCCTGCGCCGGCGACGACATCTGGATCAGCGGCACGCCCGGCGACGCGGCCGGGGCACTGCGGCAGTGGCGTGCGGGCGGCGCGGTCGAGCCCGCGCTGCGCGAACGGCTGGACCGTCCGACTCCGCGCCTCGCACTCGGTGATGCGCTGGTCGGCGTCGCCCATGCGGCGATCGACGTGTCTGACGGGCTGCTGGCCGATCTCGGTCACGTCGCCCGGGCCAGCGGCCTGGCCGCCGAAATCGACCTGGACGACCTGCCGGTCTCCCCGGCGCTGCGCGCGGCCTTCGATGCTGACGTGCGGTACCGCCTGCAGGCGAGCGGCGGTGACGACTACGAACTGTGCTTCACCGCGCCGCCTTCGGTCGCCGACGCGGTGCGCGACGCTGCCCGGGCTTCGGCCACCCCGGTGACACGGATCGGCCGGATGCAGGCGGGCGCGGGCGTCTCGGTCCGGCTCGCGGGTGCCCCCTGGGCGCCGCAGGGCGCGGGTTGGGACCATTTCGCGGCAGCCCCTTAGGCAGTCCGGACGCCACCCCTGCTGCGCATGACGCGCGGGAAATCCGGCGCGGTCCCGCGCGAGGGCCGGGCCGCGCGGGTTCCGGCATTCGCGGGCAGGACGGACCTCATCGGAGGATTCCGGGCGCCATCCCCGCGGCATCATCGACGTGCCGCGGAGCACACGCGCACGCGGCCGTCCGGTCCGGACGACTGGCGGTGTCGGCCGGCGTGGGGAGCCGCCGCTCAGTCGTCGGCGCGGAACGCGTCGCGCAGCCAGTCCAGACGGGGGGCGGACGCGTCGCCGGCGGCGGCGACCACATCGAAGCGGCAGGGCAGATCGCGCAGCGCGCGGTTTGCGGCGAGGAACTGCTGCGCCGCCAGCACCAGACGGCGGCGCTTGCCGGCGTCGACCGACGCGGCGCCGCCGCCGAACGCCGCCGAGCGCCGGTGGCGGACCTCGACGAACACCACGGTGCGCGTCGCCCCGTCGCCGTCGAGCATCACCAGATCCAGCTCCCCGCCGCGGTAGTTCACGTTGCTCGCGACCAGCCGCAGGCCCGCGGCTTCGAGATGCGCGCGAGCGGCGCGCTCGACCTCCGCGCCGGCGGCGCGGCGCCGGTTCAACCGCCGGCGTCCGCCTGCGGGACGACGGTGCCGCCGCGCCACGTGGCCCAGGCCGGCTGGCGCATGACGTTGCCGTCGGCGGCCACGCGCAGCACGCCGGTGGCGCCGTCGACCGTCGCCTCGCCGTTGCGCGACAGGTGCTCGAGATACCCGCTGAGCAGCCAGGCATCGAAGCCGAACGCGAACAGGCGCGCGGCGGGACCGCGGGCGGTGGGCAGATCGCCGGCCACCGAGGCCTGCGGCGGCAATGCGCGCGGCCCGGTGCCGGTCGACCAGCGCTCGGTCGGGAACACGATGCCGTCGAGAATCTGGTCCTCCTGGGCCTGGCCGGTGCCCAGCGTCAGCGTCGAGGTGCCCACGCGCGGGCGGCCGCCGAGGCCGGCGACCGAAAGCTGCGGCGCGATCGCCCGCGCCTGGTTGCCGCGGATGGCCAGAAACACCGCGTCGACGCCGCCCTCGGCCGTCACCGCGTTGCGGAAGACTTCGGTCTGATCGGCCGGCGTGTCGCCGACGATGGCCACCGTGCCGACGACGGTGCCGCCGGCCTGGGCCAGTCGCGCGCGCAGGGCATCCACGCTGCGGCGTGCATTGTCGTCGCCGTTGCTGAGCACCAGCACGTTGCGCGCGTTGCGGGCCAGCAGGTACTGCGCGGCGGCGTCGCCTTCATCCTCGGGCGCGAGCGAGAACGCGGCGGTGTTCTCGGGCGCAGCCGACGGCCCGCGGTTGAGCGCCAGCACCGGCACCGCCGGCGCCGACTGGAACAGGCTGCCCACTTCGTCGCGGCCCAGCGGGCCGACGATCTGGTCGGCACCTTCGGCGATCGCGCGTGCATAGGCCGCCGCGGTTCCGGCCGACGTGCCCGCCGTGTCGTAGAAGGCGAGTTCCGGGCGTTCGCGGCGCTCGCCGTAATAGCCGGCCAGCAGCCCGTCGCGCACCGGCGCCGCGGCCGTGGCCAGGCTGCCGCTCATCGGCAGCAGCACCGCGAGCTTGCGCGGCGGGCGGTAGCCGTCGCGTTCGGCCGCCGGGCGATCGCTCTCGAAGGTCCAGCGGCCCGGGTCGACGGATGCGGTCGCGTCCGGCGCGGTGGCCACGCTGCTGCCGGTGGTCTGGACGGTTGCGCACCCCGCCAGCAGCGCGACCAGCGAGGCCGACAGCAGACCGCGCAGCGCGCGGGTGCGGGGGCGCGGCGTCGCGCGGGCGGTGAGGGCCTTGAACAGAGCTGCCATGTCGCGGTTCCGCTGCGGGATAATGCCCGCATTCTAGCGTTGCCTCGTGGAGACGATGACTGCACCCGCCCGCCCCGGGCCCGGACCGGGCCTCCTGCATGTCGTCGCCACGCCGATCGGCAATCTCGGCGATCTGTCGCCGCGCGCGCAGGCCGTGCTGCGCGGCGTCGATGCGGTCTGTGCCGAAGACACCCGGCACACGCGGCAGTTGCTCGGCCACTTCGGCATCGAGCGCCCGCTGGTCGCGCTGCACGAGCACAACGAGGACGGCCTGGCCGCGCGTCTGGTCGAGCGCCTGCAGGCCGGCGAATCGCTGGCCCTGGTCAGCGACGCCGGCACGCCGCTGGTCAGCGACCCGGGCTACCGCCTGGTGCGCGCCGCGCGTGCCGCCGGCGTCCGCGTGTCGCCGGTGCCGGGGCCGAGCGCGCTGGTTGCGGCGCTCAGCGTGGCCGGACTGGCCAGCGACCGATTCGTGTTCGAAGGCTTCCTGCCCGCCAGGGCCGGCGCGCGGCGCGAGCGCCTGCAGGCGCTGGTCGGCGAGCCGCGCACGCTGCTGTTCTACGAGGCTTCGCACCGCATCTCCGAGATGCTCGCCGATGCGGCCGGGGTCTTCGGCGGCAGCCGGCCGGCGGTCGTGGCGCGCGAGCTGACCAAGCTGTTCGAGACCGTTCTCGACGGCACGCTCGACGCGCTCGCGGCGCGGGTTGCGGCGGAGGCCGACCAGCGCAAGGGCGAGTTCGTCGTGATCATCGAAGGCGCCGGTGAGGACGCCGACGCCCGCCTCGCGGAGGGCCGCCGCGTGTATGCGCTGCTGGCGCGCGAGATGAAGCCGTCGCAGGCGGCGAAACTGGCCGCCGACATCACCGGTGCGCCGCGCAAGGCGCTCTATGGCGGGCAGGCGGAGCCGGACGCCGCCGCGTGACGTCGACGGTCGACGCGTCCGCGTTGCCCCGCTCCGCCCGCCGGGTGCTGGCGGCGTGCGCGGTCGCCCTGCTGGCGGCGGCCGTGTGGAGCTTTCATGCCTCGGGGTGCGCGGAGAACGCCGCAGGGGCCACGGAGCGTTCCGCCGATCTGGGCTTCGTGGGCGTCGTGCTGGGGATGGCCGGCATTGCGCCGCTGCTGACGCTGGCCGCCGCGCGGCCCGGGCCCGTCGCGCTGCGCCTGTTGCGCGGGCTGATCGCCTGGGGCCTGGGCGTCGTGCTTCTGCTGCTCGTCGCGATCACGGTCCCGGCGATCGCGCGGTGTGGTTGAGCAGACCGGGCCGGACCGCGCCCGGTGTAGAATCCGCCCCGGCGGAGTCGGCCGGACAGTCGCGTCATCAGCACCATCGATGCCGAGGAAAGTCCGGGCTCCACAGGGCAAGGTGCCAGGTAACGCCTGGGCGGCGCGAGCCGACGGAAAGTGCAACAGAAAGATACCGCCCAAGACTGCCTCGAGCAGGACGGCAAGGGTGAAATGGTGCGGTAAGAGCGCACCGCGAGCCTGGTAACAGGCCGGCACGGCAAACCCCACCGGGAGCAAGACCAAATAGGGACCTCATGACGTGGCCCGCGTCGGGTCCGGGTAGGTTGCTCGAGCGTATCGGTGACGATGCGCCTAGAGGAATGACTGTCCACGACAGAACCCGGCTTACAGGCCGGCTCCGCCACCTTTTCCTCCGCGCCGCGCCGCCCGTGCGCGCCGTGCGTCTCCGAAGTCTCCCGCTCCGACGTCGCCAGGGCCCCCGGGGCCGCTGGTGTGCGCACCGCGCGCCGCCCGCGGGCGGCGGCGTGAGGGTTTCGTAAAGAGGACGTGAGCGCGGCGTGTACGGTCAAAAAATGACCGGAATCTCAAAATTTGAGACGAAACAAACGCTTGTGGATAAAGCTTGAACAAGTCTGTGAAGAGTGGTGCAAGTCATTGACCGGACAGGTGAAAACAGCATGGACCGACTGTTGACAACCCTCTAACGCAGTCCTAAGGTGGCGCCTCGTGGGAAACCCGGGAATTTTGTGGTTTTCCGTCGCACAAGTCCGCGTGAAGACGGGCGACAACCAGGCAGAACCGACGTGTTCCAGGGCGAGACCGCCATCACCATCGACGACAAGGGCCGACTGGCGATTCCCACCGCCTATCGGGACCTGATCGCGCGCGAGTGCGGCAACCGCCTGGTGCTGACCTACAACCCCTTCGACGCCGGCAGCCTGTACCTCTATCCGTACGCGGTCTGGGAAGGCGTGCGCGACAAGGTCAACGCCCTGCCGCGGACCCGTTCCACCAACCGCACCCTGCAGCTCAAGCTGGTCGGCGCGGCGATGGTGGTCGAGCCCGACGGCAACGGCCGCATCGGCATTCCCGCCAGCCAGCGCACGACGGTCGGCATCGAGCGCCGCGCGATGCTGGTCGGCATGGGCGACAAGTTCGAACTCTGGAGCGAGCAGGCCCACCAGGCCCAGATCCGCCAGACCCTCAGCGACGACGACATGGCCGGGGACGATCTCGAGGGATTGCAGTTGTGACCGCGGGTGGTGCGGATGCCACGTCCGGCCACCTCCCGGTGCTGTACGCGCAAGTCCTCGAGGGCCTGCGTGTACGCGAGGACGGGCGGTATCTGGACGGCACGTTCGGCCGCGGCGGTCACGCCGGCGGCGTGCTCGAGCGCCTCGGCCCGGCCGGCCGGCTGCTGGTGATGGACAAGGATCCCGACGCGATCACCGTCGCCCGGCAGCGCTTCGGCAGCGATGCGCGCGTCGCCGTGCGCCGCGGCAGTTTCGCCGACCTCGCCGCCTGGGACGCCGCATCCGAGGCGCCGCTCGACGGCGTGCTGTTCGATCTCGGTGTGTCGTCGCCGCAGCTCGACGTCGCCGAGCGTGGCTTCAGCTTCGGCAAGGACGGTCCGCTGGACATGCGCATGGACCCCGATGCCGGCGAAAGCGCGGCCGAGTGGCTCGCGCGCGCGACCGAGGCGGACATCGCCGACGTGCTGTGGACCTACGGCGAGGAACGCATGAGCCGCCGCATCGCCCGGGCGATCGTCGCGCGCCGCGCCGAGGTGCCGTTCCTGCGCACGGCCGATCTGGCCGCGGTGATCGCCGCCCACGTGCCGCGCAAGAACAAGCCGGGACAGAAGGAGACCCACCCGGCGACGCGCTCGTTCCAGGCGATCCGCATCCACATCAACCGCGAACTGGCCGACCTGGAAACCGGCCTCGACGCGGCGCTCGACGCCTTGCGTCCCGGCGGCCGGCTCGCGGTGATCAGCTTCCATTCCCTGGAAGACCGCATCGTCAAGCGCTTCATCGCCGGCCAGGCCAAGGCGCCGGCCGGCAACCGCCGCCTGCCCGAAGCGGCGCCTTTCGTGCCGCGCCTGCGCATCGTCGCCGACGCGACCCGCGCCGACGCGGCCGAACTGCACGCCAACCCGCGTGCCCGCAGCGCCGTGCTGCGCGTGGCCGAAAAGCTCGCCCCGGGCGGTGCCGCATGACCATCGGGCGCCTGCTGATCGCCGTGCTGCTGGCCGCGAACATCGTCACCGCGATCGGCGTGGTGCACGCGCGCCACGACTATCGCCAGCTCTACGTGCAGCTCACGCGTCTGGAGCGCGCGCGCGACGAACTCAACATCGACTTCGGCCGGCTGCAGCTCGAACAGGCCACCTGGGCGATGAGCAACCGCGTCGACCAGGTCGCGCGCGAGCGCCTGGGCATGCGTTTCCCCGAAACGGCTGAAATCGTCGTGGTGCGGCCGTGAATTTCCGCAAGTTCATCAAGGCCGGCGACGGCCACGCCAAGAAGCCGCGCAAGCGCGCGCAGTTCGACCTGCGGCTGCGGCTGATGCTGGTCGGCGGCGCGCTGGGGCTGGGTGCGGTGGCGCTGGTCGGTCGCGCGGTGGACCTGCAGCTGATCGACAACGCGTTCTACCAGCAGAAGGCCGACGCGCGCTTCCGCCGTGAAGTGCCGATTCCCGCCTCGCGCGGCATGATCACCGACCGCAACGGCGAGCCGCTGGCGATCTCCAGCCCGGTCGAGTCGTTGTGGATCAATCCGCAGGAACTGAGCAAGCATCCCGACCGCCTGCCCGAACTCGCCGAAGCCACGGGCCTGGCGGTCGAGGATCTGGCGCGCGAGGTGTCGCAGCGCGCCGACAAGGAATTCATGTACGTGCCGCGTCACCGCCGGATCAGTCCCGCGGCGGCCAAGCGGGTGCTCGACCTCGGCGTGCCGGGCGTGTTCTCGCAGCGCGAGTACCGCCGCTTCTATCCGCAGGCCGATGCGGTGGCCCACGTGCTGGGCTTCACCAACATCGACGACCGCGGCCAGGAGGGCGTGGAGCTGGCGTTCGACGAATGGCTGACCGGACGCCCGGGCGCGCAGAACGTGATCCGCGATCGCCATGGGCGCATCGTCGAACACGTGAACCTGGTGCGCGCCGCCGAGCCGGGCAAGGATCTGGTGCTGAGCATCGATCGCCGCATCCAGTTCCTGGCCTACCGCGAGCTCAAGCACGCGCTCGAGGAAACCGGCGCGAGTGCCGGCTCGATCGTCGTGCTCGAGGTCTCGACCGGCGAAGTGCTGGCGATGGCGAACCTGCCCTCGTACAACAACAACCGCGTCACCGGCGACAACCGCGACGCGCACCGCAACCGCGCCGTCACCGATCTCATCGAGCCGGGCTCGACGATGAAGCCGCTGACCGTGGCTGCGGGCCTGGAGAAGGGCGTCATCAGCCCGACGAGCACGTTCAACACCAGCCCCGGCTGGATTCCGAACGGGCGCTACCGCACCAGCGATTTCCGCAACTACGGCGTGCTCGATACCACCGGCATCATCACCAAGAGCTCGAACGTCGGTGTGTCGCTGATCGTGCAGAAGCTGCAGAACCAGGAGTTCTACGACTTCCTGCGGCGCATGGGCTACGGCCAGAGCACCGGCAGCGGCTTCCCGGGCGAGGCGGCCGGCCTGTTCCCCGATCCGTCGCGCTGGAGCGGCACCACCAAGCAGACGATGTCCTACGGCTACGGGCTGTCGGCGACTCCGCTGCAGATCGCGCACGCCTACGCCACGCTCGGCAACCGCGGCCGCGCGATCGCGCCGACCTTCGTCAAGGGCCATGCCGGCGAGGCGCGGCAGGTGCTCGATCCGGCCATCGCCGACGAGATCGTGCGCATGATGCAGACCGTCACCGAGCCGGGCGGCACCGCCACGCGCGCGGCGATTCTCGGCTATCACGTGGCCGGCAAGACCGGTACCGCGCGCAAGGCCAGCGGCGGTGGCTATGACCGTCGCTACGTCGCGTTCTTCGCCGGCCTGGTGCCGGTGGAGAATCCGCGGTTCGCGATGGCCGTGGTGATCGACGATCCGGACACCTCGCGCAACATGTACGGCGGCGGCTACGTCTCGGCGCCGGTGTTCCAGCGGGTGATGGACGGCGCGTTGCGCCTGATGGACGTGCCGCCGGACGACATCGAGACCTGGCTCGCCGCGCAGGCCGCCAACGACGCCAGGCGCGCACGCGGACAGGGCCGCGCCGCACCGGCCGCGCCCGCAGCGGCGACGCCGGCCGCGGTGGTCGCACCGGAAGCACCGGTCGTGGCCGCGCGCGTGCCCGGAGGCCAGCGATGAGCCGCGCGATGCCGCTGCGCGATCTGCTGCCCGATGTCGCCGGCGTGCCGGACGACACGGTGATCACCGGCCTGGTGCAGGACAGCCGCGCGCTGCGTCCGGGCGATGCCTTCGTGGCGATCGGCGGCTTCGGCACGCACGGCCTGCATTTCGTCGACACCGCGCGCGCCGCCGGCGCCGCCGCGATCCTGTTCGAGCCACCGGTGCCCGCGGAGATTCCGGCGCTGCCGGCCGACGCGATTGCGGTCGCGGGCCTGCGCGCGCGCCTGGGGGCGATGGCCGATGCCTTCCACGGCCACCCGTCGCAGGCGATGACGATGGTCGGCGTCACCGGCACCAGCGGCAAGACGTCCACCGTGCAGTTGCTGGCCCAGGCCTTCGAGGCCATCGGCCGGCGTGCCGGTACGATCGGCACGCTCGGCGCGGGGCTGCACGGCGCCGTCGCGCCGACGGGCTTCACCACGCCGCTGGTGCTGCAGACCCATGCGCTGCTCGCCGATCTTCGCGACGCCGGCGCCGACGCGGTGGCGATGGAAGTCAGTTCGCACGCGCTCGACCAGGGCCGCGTGGATGCGGTGCACTACGACGTCGCCGTGTTCACCAATCTCACCCGTGATCACCTCGACTATCACGGCGACATGGCCGCCTACGGCGAGGCCAAGGCGCGCCTGTTCGTGCGCGACGGTCTGCGCGCGGCCGTGCTCAATATCGACGACGCATTCGGCGCCTCGCTGCCCTCGCGTCTCTCCGCGGAGGCGCGCGCGGTGACCGTCAGCGCGACCGATCGCGCCGACGCCGACATCGCGGCGCGCGACATCGTGCTCGATGCCGCCGGGCTCGCGTTCTCGCTGCGGATCGACCGCACCTGGCACGCGCTGCGCTCGCCGCTGCTCGGACGCTTCAATGTCGACAACCTGCTGGCCGTCGCCGGCGTGCTGCAGGCGCTGGGGCACGCGCCGGCGGAGATCGTCCGCGTGCTCGGCATGCTGCAGCCGATCCCGGGCCGCATGAACCGCCTCGGCGGCGGCGAGGCCCAGCCGCTGGTGGTGGTGGACTACTCGCACAAGCCCGATCCCTTGGCCCAGGCGTTGCAGTCGCTGCGCGGTCATCTGCGCGGCGAACTGGTCTGCGTGTTCGGCTGCGGCGGCGAGCGTGATGCCGGCAAACGCCCGCAGATGGCGGCGATCGCCGAAGCGCAGGCCGACCGCGTCATCGTGACCGACGACAATCCGCGCCGCGAGAACGGCGATGCGATCGTCGCCGACATCCTCGCCGGCTTCAGCCGTCCGGACGCGGTGGTGGTCGAACGCGACCGGCGCCGCGCGATCGAGCAGGCGGTGGGGCAGGCTCGGCCGGGCGACATCGTGCTGATCGCCGGCAAGGGGCACGAGCCCTACCAGGAGATCGACGGCGTGCAGCACGCGTTCGACGACCGCCTCGTCGCCCAGGCGGCGCTGGACGCACGCAGCACGGAGGCGCGCCCGTGAACGCACTCTCGCTCGCCCGCATCGCCCAGCTGGTGAACGGCCGGCTGCACCACGTCGACGGCGACTTTCCGGTCGACGGCGTCGCCACCGATACCCGCACACTGGACGCGGCCGTGGCGCACGCGCAGCTGTTCGTCGCGCTGACGGGTGCCAACTTCGACGGCCACGATCACGTGCCCCGCGCGGCCGAACTCGGCGTCCGCGCCGCCCTGGTGGCGCGTCCGCTCGACATCGCGCTGCCGCAGATCGTCGTCGCCGACACGCAGATCGCGCTCGGCCTGCTCGCCGGCGCGATGCAGCGCATCCGCGCCACGCGCGTCGTCGGCATCACCGGCAGCAACGGAAAGACCAGCGTCAAGCAGCTGGTGGTCGCGATCCTGTCGCGCCATGCGCCGACGGTGTTCAATCCCGGCAACCTCAACAATGAGATCGGATTGCCGCTGTCGATTCTCCAGGCGGACGAGGACGCGCGGTTCGCGGTCTACGAGATGGGGGCGGGGCAGCCGGGCGACATCGCGTACCTGACCTCGATCGCGCGGCCGGACATCGCGCTGGTCAACAACATCGCCCCGGCGCACATCGAGCGCATGGGCAGTCTGCTCGGCATCGCCGACACCAAGGCCGCGATCTACGACGCGCTGCCGCCCGACGGCACGGCGGTGATCAACGCCGACGACGCCTTCGCGCCGTATTTCGCGCGGCGCGCGCACGGCCGGCGGCTGCTGCGCTTCGGGCTCGAAGCGAGCGCCGACATCACCGCGCGCGACGTCGTCGGCGACACGAGCGGCTCGCAGTTCCGCCTGGTCACCCCGGCGGGGGATGCCGATGTCGTACTGCCGCTGCCGGGACGCCACAACGTGCGCAACGCACTGGCGGCCACGGGCGTCGCACTCGCGGCCGGCGTGCCGCTCGCGACGATCGTCGCCGGGCTCGGTGCCGCCGAAGCGGTCGCCGGCCGTCTCGTGCGCCACACGCTGGCCACGGGCGCGGTGCTGATCGACGACAGCTACAACGCAAACCCGGGTTCGCTCAACGCGGCGATCGACATGCTGGGCGCCGTCGAGGGTGAGCGCTGGCTGGTGCTCGGCGACATGCGCGAGCTCGGCGGCGACGGTGCGGCGATGCATGCGCAGGCCGGTGTGCGCGCGAAAAGTGCGGGCATCAGCCGCGTGTATGCACTCGGCGCACTGAGCGCAGCCGCGGCCGAGGCGTTCGGCGAAGGGGCGCGTCATTTCGAAACCCACGACGACCTGATCGGCGCACTGGCCGGTGACCTGTCGGCCGGCGCGCGCGCTCCCATCCCGGATCACGCATCCCCGCGTCCGACGGACGAACGTCCGGCCATCACCGCGTTGATCAAGGGCTCGCGTGGCAGTGCGATGGACCGGGTGGTCGACGCGCTGCGCGCCGCACAAGGAACCCACGATGCTGCTTGAACTCGCGCGCTGGCTGCAGGGCTTCGACGACGTGTTCACGTTGTTCGAATACCTCACGCTGCGCGGCATCCTCGCCGCGCTGACGGCGCTCGCCCTGTCGTTGTGGCTGGGCCCGGCGGTCATCCGCCGGCTCGCGCAGTACAAGGGCGGCCAGCCGATCCGTCAGGACGGCCCGCAGACGCACTTCTCCAAGGCCGGCACGCCGACGATGGGCGGTGCGCTGATCCTGATCACCGTGCTCGCCTCGGTGCTGCTCTGGGGCGACCTGCGCAACAAGTACGTGTGGGTGGTGATGGCGGTGATGGTCGCCTTCGGCGCGATCGGCTGGTACGACGACTGGATCAAGATCGTCCACCGCGACCCGAATGGCCTGAAATCGCGCTGGAAGTATCTGCTGCAGTCGGTGTTCGGTCTCGCCGCCGGCCTGTACCTGTACCTCTATGCCGACGTGCCGGCGGCGACGACGTTCTACGTGCCGCTGTTCAAGTCGATCGCGCTGCCGTTGGCCGGCATCAGCTTCGTCGCGATCGCGTACTTCTGGATCGTCGGCTTCTCCAACGCGGTCAATCTCACCGACGGCCTCGACGGCCTGGCGATCATGCCGACCGTGCTGGTGGCCTGCGGCCTGGGCGTGTTCGCCTACGCCTCGGGCAACGCGGTGTTCTCGAGCTATCTGCAGATTCCGCAGGTGCCCGGCGCAGGCGAGCTCGTGATCATCTGTGCGGCGATTGCCGGGGCGGGGCTGGGCTTTCTGTGGTTCAACACCTATCCGGCGATGGTGTTCATGGGCGACATCGGCGCGCTGGCGCTCGGCGCCGTGCTCGGCACGATGGCGGTGATCGTGCGCCAGGAGCTCGTGCTGGTGATCATGGGCGGCATCTTCGTCATCGAGACGCTGTCGGTGATGATC
>VFQP010001162.1_pt1 | contig 37788 bp, 33 predicted proteins | sample 3512351 | NCBI WGS metagenome assembly VFQP01 (sample SAMN10412372, study PRJNA504923) | tailings metagenome | isolation source: Relicate 1 Philex TSF1 revegetated site | place: Philippines: Tuba, Benguet | collected 2017-08-29
CCTCGTGCTTCAGCATATCTTCATAAATCTTGTCGATACGCCCACGTATGTTATCGAGTTTTTTATTGATGGTTAATGCCTGCGCACTTTTGCCCTGAACTCTTCCGTGTTTTAAATCCCAATTATTGGGGTCAATTTCTAACTTTGTTCCGAAAGTTTTAGGGGTTCCGTCAATTGTAATACGTGCCATAATCGGGGCATTGCCGTTCTTTTTCAGTTCATTCTTTTTCAAGTAGAAAAGCAGTTTGAACGTGGACTTTTTTGTCTGTTCCATAACTCAAATGTTAAACGTTTAAAATTAAATTACATTGAGTTACAAGGGAATGTAGAAAAGGATGCAAAAGACTGAAATATAATCAGTTAAGCTATACTGTTACCTTTGTCAATCAGTAACGAATTAGTAACCTAACCTTGTCAATTTAAGCCCAAAACCTATCAGACACCGACTTCCGAACTAAGACTACTCTTTTTATAAAGCCTTGTATAGCAAAGGTTTTAACCGTTTTGCTTATTTTTGCTTTTTACTAATCTTTTTTAGCTAAAATAAATAAATTCTGACAAAAAGCACAACCTTCAACTGGATTATATAAAGTTTTTATTTTGGACAAAAGTCGATTAAATAATTTCTAATTTCAAAATCAGTTTTATCTCCTATTAAATTAAATGTTTTACAAGCGTCTTTATTTTTTCCAATTGCTAAATATGAAATTGCTAATTTAATCCTGCACTCTTTAATTAATGTCTGAAAACGCGAATTCTTAATATCCAGATTATTTATTTGAGAAAAGTTTTCAATTGCTTTATCAAATTTATTTTGATTATAAAACTGTAATCCTTTTGCTCTTAATGAATAAAGATTTTTTTCATTTGTGTCAATCAAATCATTTGCCCATTTCAAGTGATTTTCTTCTTTTGTTATTAATAAATCTTTACCAGATAAATTTTTAATAAATTTTTCTGATTTTAACAATGCCGTAATAAAGTCGTTATCATAAATTGTATCAATAGAATTTAAAACTTTAATATCTTTTATTTTATTCTCTTTAGTTAGAATAAACTCAACTTTTAAGTTCAGATTTTTAAAAGATTTTGAACTCCGGTTATTTTGTGATCTTTTTTGACGTAAAAATTCATCAAAAGTCAAGTCATGATCAAAAGCGTAATCGTTTAAATCATTTGAAATATAAATGGTATCACCATTTCGAATATCTTTTTTATGCGAAAATTCTGGATATTTATTTACAAAATCTTCTGCTTTTAGAAAAAAATTAATAACATCACTATTTTCATCTTGTGTGATTAAATACTTGTCTTTGATAATATAATTTATTGCTCTGAACTGTGTTTTAATTTGACTTGTTGTGAAGGTTGAAGAGAATTTCTGATCATGAATTTGCAACGAATTTGGCTTAATAGAATAAATTAATTTTGTAGAGTAGCTAGGATTATTAATTTCCAAGTTGTTTCCATTTACAAACTGCATTTTATCTAAGACCCATGTTCCGATTAGACTTTTGCTTTGTGAATAAATATTTGAGAAAATAAGAAATATGCAAAAAAATGTCATTATTGCTTTCATCTTGTTAAATTGTAGTTAGATTAATATTTCTACTAACTGTTTCGTTAAATTTTTTCTGGAAAACTGTTCAATATTTTGAGTGCTTTGCGAAAGATCCCCGTTTTTCCATAATTCGAATGTATTTAAGATAAAATCTTCAACTTCTTCAGAATCATGATAACTGAAATGTCTTCCTGCATTTGTTTCATTTAAAATTTTGGAAACATCAGCTTCTTTTGGTCCGAAAGAAATAATCTGTTTTCCTGTCGCTAAATATTCGAAAATTTTACCCGGAATAATTCCCTTAGAAGCTTCACCCGGAAAATTGGTAATGAGAAGAAGTGATGATTTTGCCATTTCTTCTACTGCTTTATCATGTGAAACATAGCCCAGATTCAGGATGTGAGTTTTCAGTACGGAGTTTTCAATCGCATTCAAAATCTTGTCATCAATTCTTCCAACAAATTTTAAGCTGAAATTTTCAGCAAAATCTGAATTTTTCTGTACTAAATTTTCTAATGCTTTCCAAAGATTTTCAGGATTTCTTAATTGTTCTAAAACACCGATATAGCTGAGTGTGAATTTAGCATGAGTTTCAGCATGTTTCAGAGTATCAGGTTTTGAATCTGCTTCATCAAATCCGTTGGTGATGCAGACGGCATTGGCTCCGTTTTTTCGGAAGTTTTCTGCATCAGTATAACTTGTTGCCAAAGTAATGTCTGCATTTTTAAAAACCTCACTTTCCAGAAAACGATGTTTTTTATCAGATCTGTCGGTCAGTTTTAAATGTTTGTAGTAGGAAATTTCAGTCCATGGATCACGAAAATCGGCAACCCATTTTAATTCAGGAAATTTCTTTTTTAGATTTATACCAATCAGATGCATAGAGTGGGGTGGTCCTGAAGTAACAACTGTGTCTATATTGTTCTCTTTCAGATATTTTTCAAGAAATTCTGTAGAAGGTTTTACCCAGAAAACTCTTGCATCGGGAATAAAAAAATTTCCTCTCACCCAGATTGAAAGTTTAGATTTCCAGCTTTGATTTGCTCCTACATCAAACTGTCCGGCTTTGAATTTTTTATTGCTTTTATTCAGTTTTTCGGCCAGCTGATAAGGTTCCCATATTTTTGTTTTTACAATTTCTAAATCTTTGGGAATATCTTTTATAAGACTTTCGTCCAATAAAGGATAACTTGGATTTTCCGGAGTGTAAATAATAGGTTTCCAGCCAAACTTGGGAAGGTATTTTGCAAACTTAAGCCACCGCTGAACGCCGGGTCCTCCCGCGGGAGGCCAGTAATAAGTAATGATAAGAATTTTTTTATCTTCCATGAATTTTAATCTAAATCCTGCGTTTTTTGTCATTCTGAATGAAGTGAAACGAAATAAAGAATCTCATTTAATTTCATCAGTACAGAATCTAAGATTCTTCTTTAAGTTGAGTCTCTTTTTTATTATTTCTATTCAACCAGAACATTCCGAAAGCACTCAAGCCTATAAATAGTGCGAAACAAATCAGAGAAATCCATTTTCCTTTTTCGATCACTTCCGGCTCAAAAATCATTTTGATATTGTGACTTCCGGCAGGAACGTATACCGCACGTAAAAAATAATCTGCTTTCAGGTATGGAACTTCCTTTTCATCTACAAAAACTTTCCAGCCATGAGGATAATATACCTCTGAGAACACAGCCAATTGCCCGGTTTTAGACTGCGATTTGAATTCCAGTTCGTTCGGTTCATATTTTGTAAGATTGATGGAAGCAGTAGACTCCTGCTGTATATTTTTGCCATTAAAATAGGCTTTATCTCCAATATTGATTACTGCCGTTTTTTTAGTGTCAATGTCTCCGATTAATTTTATTTCTTCATCCGGTGTGTTTGCAAATTTCAGATCACTCACAAACCATGCATTTCCGTTGGCGTTCGGATTCGGAACGACCTGCGGTTGTGAAGGATCACCAAAAATCATGTATTTTGTATTGAGAAGATTGAGAATTTTTGGTGTTTTGATGCTGTCAACATTAGAAATATATCTGTTCATCACATCATCAAATCTTCTCAGTCTCACTGCATGATAACCGCCTACTGAAGATTTAAAATATGAAGTATTGGTTTCGCTGGTTACCCCTAAAACCTGATTGTAAATTCTGTAGTGTTTTTTATCTTTCTCGGCAATAGTTTCCAGGGCCTTGTTGGTTGGGATGCTTGCTAAGATCGACTGCAGATTGGCATTATCCCCGACTTTTTCCGCAAGATATTCTGAACCTTCAGTCTGAAAAGGGTTTTCAGCAAAAATTTTGTCAACGTAATTGTCATCATTCAGATAACGTTTGTTTACCGTCCAAAGATCAAACAAACTTACTGCTCCGATAATAATAAGTGCAATATTCTGATTTAATTTTTCTTTTAAAGCAAAGAATAGAACTGCTGCAGTGATTCCAACATATAATAAGGCTTTGATAGCATCTGTTCTGAACATTCCGAACCTTGTATCAACCAAATAATCTAACAGAAAAGGAGGCAGGTAGGTTTTTTCGTTATCGGTAGCAAAACCTAAAAGTGGTTTTCCAAAAAGAATCAGTATGAGTGTCAGCGCCAAAGTACTTCCGCCAACGTAGGTAAGTATTTTCTTTTTATAGACTTCACCAAGATTTTCACTCTTGAAAAATCTGTATAATCCTACAATTGCAATTAAAGGAAATAATAATTCTACGACAACCAGAATAGAAGAAGGCGCTCTGAATTTGCTGTAAAACGGAATATATTCAATAAAGAAATCAGAAAGAAACATAAAGTTGCTTCCCCATGCTAATAAAATCGTTAAAATAGTGGCACCTAAGATCCAGTAGCGGTATTTTTTCGGAGCAAAAAAGAATCCTAAAAGCGCCAGAAAGCAGACAACAGCTCCCTGATAAGCAGGTCCTGAAGTTCCCGGCTGATCTCCCCAATAAGTAAGGTTTCCGAAACCTTTGGCTATTCTCTCATATTCTGCCTGAGAGCTTACGTTTTCCTGTACCAGCTGCTGTACATTTTCCATCATTTCTTTTCCTTCCGGTTCCTGGCTTCCGCCTCCCATCAGTCTTGGGATAAAAAGATTCAGTGTCTCCAGTTTTCCATAGCTCCACATCAGAATACTCTCTTTATCCATTCCGGAGTTTCCTGCTGTGTTGGTGTTGGTATTCAGAATCTGTTTTCCTCTTACTGTTTCTTTGATGTATTCGGAGTTTGCCATAATTCTCTGAGAATTCATCCCGACACCGATTACCAGTGATGCTGCAACAATTCCTGACGAAATCAGAAAGTGTTTCATCGGAACTTTCTTCTGAATAGCTCTTACCAATTCGGAAATAAATAAAAATCCCAATCCCAGAAAAAGGTAATACGTCATTTGCGGATGGTTTGCAGCCACCTGCAATCCGAAGAAAAGGGTAGTGACTATAAAACCAAGAATGTATTTTTTTCTGATGTATACGAGTAAAATTCCGGCTAAAAGCGGAGCAAAATATTCTATGGTATTTACTTTCCCATTGTGTCCGGCTGCAATAATAATATAAAAATAAGTGGAAAGACCAAAAAATGTGGCTCCCAAAAGCGCATATTTCCAGTTTCGTACGGCAACCATTCCCAGAAGGAAAAAGCCTGAAAACAAAAGAAATAAATAATTGACCGGTCTTGGCAAAATGTTGAGATAGCTGTCGATTTTTTTGATAATATCTCCTTCAAAGCGGCTTCCCATCTGGTAAGTGGGCATTCCTCCAAACATTGAGTTGCTCCAATAGGTTTCTTTATCGAAATTATTTCTGTAATCAATAAGTTCTTTAGCACCTCCGCGGTATTGTACAATATCGTGCTGGAAAAGCTGTTTTCCCGTAAATACAGGAGTGGAATATAAAAATGCCAGTAATAAGAATACAACCAGTGAAGCTGCAATGTAGATTAAGTTTTTATTTTTTGCCATTTTGGTCATTAGGTAGATTAATTTTCAATCTTTTAAATTATTTTTTCTCTTTTACCTCTTCATAGTCAACGGTTTCTGCATCCCATTTCACTTTCTGTTCAATATTCGGTTTTGAGCTTTTGTTTTCTTCCTGCTGATTATTTTGCGGTCTGAAACCTGTGTATTTGTAAAAAGATTTAAAAAACATCCTTTTTAAAATATTCCAGACAAAGAAAATAATTATTGTTGCGAGAATTAACTCAAAAATAAATTTCATAGGTAGATATTTATTGTTTTTTCAGATCCTAAGTTATCGCCTTGTTGTATCTTATTTTTCTATAGATTCTTTTGGGCGATTCATAATCTTATTACTTTACTATTCGTTTTAAAGCTGAGGTTCATGTCAATATAAAAACTGAACCTCATGCTGATGCATTTATTTGGAAGAAGGATTTACCATTACAGAAGAGTTGGAAACACTTTTCATAGATTTAGATTCTTTACCGTCTGAAATAGTTTCTACCTGAGTGGTTTTTACACTAATGTTCTGGTTGTGAATCCATCCTGTATTCTGGTCAAACTTTATTGTTCCGTTTTGCTCAAGCTCGCTGCTCATGCTGTGGTTGATCCCGTTCTGACTTTGCTTTTCTGTTTTTTTAGGAATCCCGCCGGTAATAGAGATCTCGGCAATTCCGTTGCCTACACTTTTCAGAGTATAGTTTGAAGTAACTTTTACTTTTCCTGCTTCATCAGCATTTTCTGATGTGTTCCATTTATCACCAATTTTGGCTCCTTTTTTGGGAAGTATAGACAGGTTTTTTTCAAACTGATCTTTCAGTACTTTTTCGTTGAAAGTTTCTTTAAGACTTGCCACAACACTCGCTCTCTGATTGGCATCTTTCACAATATTTTTAAGGGCATCAGAAATTTTGGTATAAACTGCATCAAATCCTGTGATGGAAATTACCTTGCCGCTGGTATCCATTTTCATATTCAGTTTATTTCCTGTGAGCGCTTTATTTACATTCCAGATCATTTTAAGATTGTCATCTTTCGGAATCGGCTGATTGGTATCTACCACGATTGTTTTTCCCTGTGCGGACTGAGAATTTCTCTTTGCAATCAAATTAATGGTCATGTCGTACACATTTCCTTTAATATCATTTACCGTAAAGCTCATTTCATCTGTAGATTCGCTGGTTCCGCTCATGCTCTTTCCTTCCGGGTCGGTCATGGTTTTCGTATCTCTCTGGTAGGTCGTTAAAGGATAGGTTTTTCCTTTTTCCAGTTTAAAAGTCTGCCTGAAAATACCTGCCGAATCTTTGATTGCCGCATCGGCTTTTACTTCTTTTACGGAGTCGGCGGGAACTTCTACCGTAATGGTTTTGCCGGTTTTAGGATCTACTTTGGTGATGGTTGCGGTTTCTTTTTTACATGAAACAACGGCTAACGTAATTATGGCTAATGCAAATATTTTTTTCATAAATTTTTCTTGATAAACCGGACATATTTTTTACAGTTAAATTTCCTGACCGGCTGTAAATTTTGATTATAATTAAATTTTTGTGAGTTTCTGTCTCATTGCTTCATACAAAATAGCTCCACATGCTACAGAAACATTCAGAGACTGGGTTTTTCCTTCAATCGGAAGCTTTATTTTTTCGTCTGAATGGTGCAGAACTTCCTTAGAGATTCCTGTTTCTTCATTGCCCATAACAATAGCGCAGGGTTCTGTAAAATCTACATCATAGATCAGTTTTTGGGCTTTTTCTGTTGCCGAAAATACGGAAATCCCGCTTTGCTGCAGGAAATCAACCACATGAGCTAAATTGGGTTCTTTACAGATTTTAATGTTGTACATTGCGCCTGCAGATGTTTTGATGGCATCAGAATTAACAGGCGCACCGCCTTTTTCCGGTATAATAATGGCATCAATACCCACACATTCAGCAGTTCTGCAGATGGCTCCAAAGTTTCTGACGTCTGTTAACCGGTCTAAAATCAGAATGAAAGGAGTTTTTCCCTGCTCAAATAATTCGGGAACGATATCTTCAATTTTGTGAAAAGGCACATCAGAAATAAAAGCCACAACACCCTGATGATTTTTTCTTGTAAAACGGTTAAGTTTTTCTACAGGAACGTAATTGGGACGGATTTTATTTTTAGCTAAAATAGCTTTCAGTTCTGCATAAATTTCTCCTTGCAATGCGTTTTGTACAAATATTTTGTCAATCGTTTTTCCAGCTTCAATAGCTTCCAATACGGGACGAAGCCCAAATATAAAATCGTCTTTCATTGATTTGTCAATTATATAGTGAATGGTCATTCGTTAATTTTCCTTGAAATCAATCTAGTAATGTTTGAAAATTAACAATTATCATTGATTGCGAAGCAAAATTCACATTTGACTATCTTTCTTTCTCTCCCAAAACCGCTCTTTTCTGCGCCATTGCATAGCCATAGTGCAGACTTTCGTGGAGGTTGTTAAAAATAATAGCATCCTGAATGCTTTTCAGATCCATGCCGAAACTGGTCGTGTAAGGAGTATAATCTGAAAAAAAATCGCTGTCAAAATCTTTCATTAAAGTTTTTGAAGTTTCGGTCAGTAAAAATTCCAGATCTTCCACTTCAGATTTTTGAACGTTCAGATTAGGTAAAGTTCCTTTTTTGTAAGTTTCTATCCAGTATTTGTCTATTCTGAAAGGATTTCCGCTCAGATAATAATGCAGCAATTGCTGTGTGGCAACGGTGTGGGCAATATTCCAGTAAATGTTATTGTTAAAACCATCGGGAATCAGCAAAAGATCTTCGTGGGAAGTATTTTGGAGAATATCTAACAGGTTTTTTCTGACTTGTCTGTGCGCTTGAAAATGATAATTCATTTTTCAGGATTTTAATCCCCAAAATTAGTTTAATAAACTGAAAATGACAATTATTTGTCGTAGGAAAGGAAAATTTTTAGAAACGTTAACAATCTTGTTTTTAGATTGGGATAGTTTTCTTATTTTTTGTTTGCTAAAAAAATAATAATATGAAAGAAACAAATTTTAAGTATTATCCTTTACGACTGCTCTCAATTTTTGGAGGGTAAACACAACATTTTTAATGAAAAAAGAAAAACTAAAAGTAAAAAATTGCACTTAAAAACTAACAAAAAAAGAAAACAAATCATTCATTTTATGTACGTTTTTATGTACATTTGAAAAATAAATTTTTAAAGCCTAAAAAAATGATTATCATAAGCCCGACAGAACTAAGAGCCAATCAAAAAAAGTATTTTGATTTAGCAGAAAATGAAAAAATCATCGTAAAACGAGGGAATAAATTAATAGAACTTGTTGTAAAAGAACAATTAATAACGGAAGACGATATAAAGAATGGAGTTTCCAGAGAAGATCTAAAACAAAAAATGCATAAAAGGATAGATCAAATTTTCAATAAGTAATGTTTGTTCTTTTTGATAAAAAGGTAGAAGACTATCTATCAGAACTTATTGAGATTTTGTATCGTAAAGAGTATTTTGGGTTTGTAGATGCCGCCTACAGCTATGTAGATGAATTGATTGATGAAATTGAAAAAACAATAGATATAAAACCATATAAACAAGCTCCCCAATATTTTTCTAAATACGGAAAAGACTTGTTGTACTTCGGGATAAGAAAAACGACAATACACAATGGTATATATTCTTTAATTACGAAAACGGAGTTTATTTTATAAGGTATATTGGTAATAATCATAATTGTGCTAAATACTTATAGATTTCCTTCAGATTTGGAGGGTAAACACAACTGAATTGCTAATAATTGATATATTAACAGAGTGGGACTGCTCTCGATTTTATCAATTAGTTTTTAATTTTTTTAATAGGAATTGATGAATGTTATTTGGAGGGTAAACGCAACAAACCCTGTCAAGATCCAAAACCTTGACAGGGTTATTCTTTGGTACATAAAAGAAGATGGAGGAATTTGAAAATTAAACAGCTGCTTTGTAATTCTTGTATATTCGAGACTTTTAACAAACTTTAACTCAAAAATGGCATTCATTGTGTTGATTAATGCAAGTATTTATCAGAAATTTACCCATTATTTTAAATTAAACTATGTCAGATTCATATCAAGCAGAAGACATCCGTCAGCTTACGGAGAAAGTGAAAGAGCAGAATTACTTTTTTAATCTTCTGAGACAGGAAATCAATAAAGCAATCGTAGGACAGCAGTATATGATAGACCGTCTTCTGATCGGTCTTTTAGGGAATGGTCACGTCCTTCTGGAAGGAGTTCCCGGTCTGGCAAAAACTTTAGCGATAAAGACTTTGGCAGAAGCCGTTCATGGTGAATTTTCAAGAATACAGTTTACGCCGGATCTGCTTCCTGCTGATGTTGTGGGAACGATGATCTTCAATATCAAAGACAATGATTTTTCCATAAAAAAGGGTCCTGTTTTTGCCAATTTTGTTTTAGCGGATGAGATCAACCGTGCTCCTGCAAAAGTGCAGTCGGCTCTTTTGGAAGTGATGCAGGAAAAGCAGGTAACCATCGGAGACGAAACAATGCCATTGCCAAAACCGTTTTTAGTTTTAGCTACCCAGAACCCGATTGATCAGGAAGGAACCTATCTTTTGCCTGAAGCGCAAAGTGACCGCTTTATGCTGAAATGTAAAATAGATTATCCGGAATTTGAGGACGAAAGAAAGGTCATGAGAATGGTGTCTACCTCGCATCAGCCGGAAATCAGACCTGTAATTTCTCTGGAGAATATTGTCGAAGCAAAATCTCTGGTTAATCAGATTTATCTGGATGAGAAAATTGAAAAATACATTCTGGATATGGTTTTTGCTACCCGTTTCCCTGAAAAATACGGACTTTCTGATTTGAAAAATTATATCAGTTTCGGAGCTTCTCCAAGAGCATCGATCAATCTGGCAATTGCTTCCAGAGCATATGCATTTCTGAAGGGAAGAGCATTCGTCATTCCTGAAGATGTAAAAGCTTTGGCGCAGGATGTTTTAAGACACAGAATCGGGCTGACTTTTGAAGCGGAGGCGGAAGAAATTTCAGCCGAAGAAATTGTCAACAGAATTTTAGCAAAAATAGAAGCACCATAAATAATGTAGCGATATACCAGTGTAACAGTTTACCAATTTTGAGATTGTTACATTGATAACTGATACATTATTACATTCGAAAACATGCAGATAAAAGACATCATTAAAAAAGTAAAGCAGATAGAGATCCGGACCAGAAGGAAAACGGAAGCTTCGCTGATGGGACAGTATCACAGTGCTTTCAAAGGACAGGGAATGACTTTTTCAGAAGTTCGCCCTTATCAGTTTGGTGATGAAATCCGCAGAATCGACTGGAATAAAACAGCACGTTTCCGGGAACCGTTTGTGAAAGTGATGGAAGAGGAGCGGGAACTTACAATGATGATTCTGGTAGATATTTCCGCATCCATGGATTATGGGACAAAAACTCAGCTCAAAAGAGAATATGCAGCAGAAATTGCGGCAAGTCTCGGCTTTTCTGCAGCAGGAAATAATGATAAAGTAGGTTTAATTCTTTTTGCTGACAAAGTATATAAAGTGGTTCCGCCACAAAAAGGAAGAAAGCATATTTTATCAATCATCAGTCATATTTTAACGGCAGATTATATCCCTGCTGTTTCAAAAATTGATAAAGCTCTAGAATATATGATGGGAATTTTCAAAAGAAAATCTCTGGTATTTCTGCTTTCCGATTTTGAAGATGAATATGATTCTAAGACGCTGCGTGTGGCATCCAAAAAACATCAGCTTTTGGGAATGAGAATTTATGATGAAAAAGATAACGAGATTCCCGATGTAGGATATGCGCTTCTGAACGATGCAGAAACCGGAAAAAAGATTTTGGTAAACACATCCAGTGCAAGATGGAGATATACTTTTGCAGAAGCACAAAAACAAAAGGTAAGAATGCTTGAAGAAGATTTTGCCAATTCTTCTGCCGAGCTGCTCAACATAAGCACAGGAACAGATTATTCTAAATTGTTGTATAATTATTTTCAGAGAAAATAGATGGGGCAATAGGGTTTGCTGATCTTATTCTGACTTTAACCTTGAATGATACATTGATTAAATTGAAAAAAATACTTTTATTACTCTTATTTTTGGTCTGCGTAAATTCTTTTGCCCAGCTTCTTTCTTCTAACCTGGAGAAAAAAACTTTGGCTTTGGGTGAGGTGAATCATCTGGTAATAAAAATTGATAATCTGGGAAGCAGAACTGTTACTGCCGCGCAGAAAAACGAACTTCTGCCTTTTCATTTTGAAGAAATAAAAGACAGTATCGGGAGCAATTTTAATTCCTATGAAAGAAAAATTGAATTTGCTGTTTATGAGGAAGGAACTTTCAAAATCCCTGAACTTGAGTTTAAAGTTGGAGAAAAAGTCCTGAAAACAATTCCTTACGAAATTGAAGTCATTAATACTGCTCACAAAGATGATCAGATCAATGATATTATGAGCAACAAAGAGGTTCAGCTCGAAGTTACCGATTACTGGGAACTGTACAAATGGTATCTTTTAGCAGCTTTGGCATTGATTGCCCTGATTATCGCAATCATAATGTTTGTAAAGTATGGCAGAAAAAGCAAAGATTCTCCTGTTGTAACCACCAATCAGACATTAAAGGAACTGGAGTCATTGAAGAAGAAAAAATATATCGAAGAAGGAAATTACCGTTCGTTTTATGTGGAATTAATTGATATTTCGAGAAAGTTTATTACCAGACAATATAGCATTCCTGCGGATGTTTTACTTACAGATGACCTTATTTCTCTGATGAAACAGAACAATACAATTTCCCAGGAAAATGAGAAAATAGTGGAAGACGTATTTTTAAGAGGTGATTTGGTGAAGTTTGCCAAAACATTTCCCGATCAGCAGATGATGGAGAAAGATTTTACCGAAATAAGAGATTTCGTAAAACGTTCATCCAAAGATATAGAATTTGAAAACCTTAGAAAAGATGTTTAATGTAGATTTGGAATTGTACAGTCCGTGGTTTTTACTTCTTTTTGTGGTTTTTATACCTCTTCTATTCAGAGATTTAAGCCAGAAAGAAAAAAAAGGAATCAAAGTTCCGACTACTAAAAATATGGAGCCGAACAACGCTGTACAGCCGGTTATTTTTCTTCTGAAAATCTCCAAATACATTATCCTTTCTGCCCTGATTATTGCCATGGCAAGACCCAGAACTTTTTCCGTTTCTCAGGATAGAGACGAAACGAAAGGGATTGATATTATGCTCGCTGTGGATGTTTCTTTGAGTATGTTTTCAAAAGATTTTGATCCGGACCGGTATTCGGTCTTAAAAAAAATTGCTGTTGATTTTATCAAAAGCCGTCCGAACGACCGGTTTGGTCTCGTAAATTATAAGCTGGAAGCTTTTCTGAAAGTTCCGCTTACTTTTGATCATGATGCTGTCATCAACGAAATTCAAAATCTTAATCAGAGAGAAATGGTTGACGGAACATCGGTGGGAGATGGTTTGGCTGTTGCCGTGAATCATCTGGTGAAAAGCAAGGCAAAAAGCAAAATAGTAATTCTGATGACCGATGGAGTGAATAATCAGATCAGCGGATTGTTTCCGCCGCAACTTGCTGCCGTTCTTGCGAAAGAAAATGACATTAAAGTATACTGTATCGGGATCGGAAGCAACGGATATGCCCTTATGCCGGTAGACGTAGATGAATTTGGTTTTTTCTATCAGGAAATGCCGGTTTCTATTGATGAAGATACTTTGAAAGAGATTGCCTCTACAACGGGAGGGAAATATTATCGTGCAGATTCTGAAAATAAGCTTCAGGAGATTTATTCTGATATTAATACACTCGAAAAAACCGATATTAAAGTGACCAAAAATTATAATTATGAAGAGTATTTCAAGGTTTTTCTCTGGATCGCTCTGGGAATGCTGGTCTTTGATGCCGTTTTACGCTGGGTGCTTTATAAATTTATAAGCTGATGAATTGGTATTTAGGAAATTACTGGTACTTACTGCTGTTATTGATTTTACCGCTTCTGTCTGTGCTTTTTGTGCGTTATCTTCGCTGGAAGAGCCGGAAAAAAGAACTTTTTGCAGAATCGAAATTTCATGACGGTTTATTTGAGAAAAACACTTCTTTTCTCAGATTTTTTCCGGTGCTTTATTTTTTGGCGGTACTTTTCCTTATTTTTTCGATCGTGGATTTGCTGAGCGGATCCGAGAAAATAAAATCTGTTCAGAAAATGAACAATGTGATGTTTGTAATGGATGTTTCCAATTCAATGAATGCGGAAGACATCAGTCCCGATCGTCTGACTCAGGCTAAAAATATTATTATCAATACCATTAAAGAACTGAAAAATGATAAAATAGGCATTGTAATTTTTGCAGGAGAAGCAGTTTCCGTCATGCCGCTTACGACAGATTACGGAACGGTTGAAACGTATATTTCGGATTTAAAGACGGATAATATTACGATACAGGGAACCGATTTTCTTCAGGCAATGGAGATTACTTCCGGAAAATTTAAAAATATTAGTAAAGGTTCGAGAAAGGTAGTTTTGATCAGTGACGGAGAAGATAACGAAGGAAACGATAATGCAGCGGTAAGACTGGCAAACAAAGAAGGTATTACTATTACCTCTGTAGGAATAGGGACCGATGAAGGCGCTCCTGTTCCTGTTTATGAACTTGGTCAGCTTGAAGGATATAAATTTGACAGAAATGGTGAAACGGTTATATCTAAAAGACAGACAGAAGCACTGAAAAAAATGGCGGAATCTACTGGCGGAATCTATATTGACGGAAATAATATGAATGATGCACCTCAAAGAATAGCTCAGGAAATCAGTAAAAAATCTTCCGAAACAGATACGGTAGTCAATTCCCAGAATGCGAATCATTATTATCAGTATTTTTTAGGTGTTTCCATATTCTTTTTTATACTTATCTATCTTTTTAATCCCAAAAGAGATTTTAATCTTTGATGAATTGCAGGATCATTACTTTAACCCAATTTTAACAATTAAACCACTGTTTATTAACATATAAAGAGATAATTTTGCAATAGATGAATACTAAAATTCTATTTTCAGCGTTAATACTCGTTTTTATGTCCTCAGGTTTTGTATCTGGGCAGGAAAATTACAGAACTTTAGTGTTTGAAGGAAATCAGAAGTTTAAAGGAAATGACTTTGATGGGGCATCTTCAAAATATATGGAAGCTATAAAATCCAACGAAAATGATTTTACAGCGCACTACAATTTAGGAAATGCACTTTACAAAAAGCAGAAATATCAGGAAGCGCAGGAAGAATACTCAAAAGCTGAAAAGCTTTCGCAGACTTTGCCGGATAAAGCTGCAGTATTGCACAATCTTGGGAATACGATGATGCAGATGAGCGAGCCGGCAAAAGCGGCAGAATATTACAAGCAGTCATTAAAGCAGGATCCTTACAATGAAGCCACAAGAAAGAATTACGAAATTGCCAAACTTAAAGTAAAGGAACAGCAGAGAAATAACGGCAATAAAGATAATAACCAAGGCAAAAGCGGAGGTGGAGAAGATCAGAATAAGGGCGAAAAAGGAGATTCTAAAGATCAGAAAAAAGATCAGGGAAATGGTCCTCAACAGAGTAAGGGAAAAGATAATAAACCGAATGGAAGCGGACAGGAAGGGAAACTTCCGAAAGATCTGCAAAAAGCGATTTTAGACAGTATTGACGGCAGGGAAAAACGTACTGCCAGAAGAATATTAAATAATAAATCTTATTCTAAGCCTGAGAGCAACGAGAAAGATTGGTGATGAAGCAAAAAATTATTTACGCATTTTTTACCCTCATATCTGTAATTTCTTACGGACAGGTTGAGCTTTCTATGAAGGCTGATAAAACCGATTACAACGGCAAAGATATCGTAAACCTCACCATCGTTCTGGAACTCAACGGGGATAATCTCGTGCAGCAAAGTAAAATAATGCTCCCGGATCTGTCCAAGTTCAATATGATCGGAAACGGTTCATACAGCCAGGCTTATATGGATGGCTCTACCAATACTTCTGTAGAACAGTATGTTACCAGGATTGCATTGGAGCCTAAACAAAAAGGCAAGATCAGAATCGGATCTGTATTGGTTAATGTAAATAATAAAATTTACAAAACCGAGCCCTTTGATATTTTCATCCGGGATATAGATAAAAAACCTGTTGCAAACGTCAGCAATGATGTTTATCTCAATATGGAAATTGAAGACAGGGAAGTTTATCAGGATCAGCCGACAATTGCTGTCTTGAGGGTGTATTCAAAAAATATGGATCATCTGAGAAAGGTAAAAAATATCCGTCTTCCACAGCAGAACAATATCAACGTACATCCTGTAAGCTTGAAAAGATCTGACATAGACCCGAATGGCTTTGGAAATATGGCATCGCAGATTCTGGCAGTTTTTATGGTGTTTCCTAATGAATCCGGATTTGTGGAAGTTCCGCCGGTATCTGCATCGGTCAATACTTTTTCAAGTAAAAGTTCAATTACTTCTAATAAGGTAAAACTAAATGTAAAAAAACTTCCTGAAGGTTCTCCCGAATCCTTCAAAAATGCTGTAGGAAACTTCAAAGTGGATGTTTTCTGCAATTCAAAAGAAAAAATTGAAGTTAAAAAGCCTGTAAATGTTACCGTAAAAGTATCAGGTGAAGGAAATCTTGCTGATATGATTCTTCCTAAAATAGAAGAATCACCTTTTTATGATGTGTTTACACCAAAAGTTTCATCATATATACGCCCCGGTACAACAGGAATGAAAGGTGAAATTCTTGCAAAATATGTAATTATACCAAAGAAATCCGGAGACCTTGTCATTACAACAGAGGCCTTTTCATTCTTTAATCCTCAGGAAAAAGAATATGTGGATCTCGGGGAGAAAAAAATTGCGGTTACAGCGTTTTCCCACGATGAGGTTCTTGAAGCAAGATCCACCGTAGAAAAAGTAAATGAGTATACCAATACATTTCTTGAAACAGTAGACAGCCCGGTGCTGAAAACAACTTCTTTTAAAGTAAAAGAGAAAAGCAAATTTAACTGGAATATATTTCTTACCAATATTGTTATTCTTTTAGGATTGATTATCGCCTATTTTCTGTTTAAAAATTGGCAAAAAAAGCGAAATATTGTTAAAGAAAAATCAACTCCTAAACCTTTGGGTTCTGTAGCTGAAACAGAAGCCGAAATCAGACAGAGCTTAAAAACAGATATTACCGACTATTTTGCATATTTGGAGAATCTGAAGCTTTCAGCTGAAAAACAAAAGTTTTTTGAAACATTTGAAGAAATGGATGCGGAAGTCAGAAGCCAGTATTTTCAAAGCTCCAAAGAAGATTTTGTCGCTTTTCTCGAAAGGCATAATGGTCAGGATATAGCTGAAAATTATCAGCAGCTGATTCATAAAATCCAGATGGAGAAGTATTCTCCTCTTACTTCTGAAGAATCTCTTAATGATCTTCTCATTGATATTGTTAAATTATATTCTGTAATTAGCAAATAATCATTTTTTATTCATAATTTTGCGAAATTAATAATTTTAAGTGATGGAAATCTTTGAAAGTTTTGCTATTAAAGAAGTATTTACCTGTTTCATGGTTCTTTTTGCCGTAATAGATATCATAGGTTCTGTGCCTATTGTTGTAAGTCTGCAGCAAAAGTTCGGTCAGATAGAAGCAGGAAGAGCCTCTATTACTGCGGGGCTTATTATGATTGTATTTCTTTTTGTTGGAAATAAAATTCTGAAATTCATCGGAGTCGATGTAAATTCATTTGCAATTGCAGGTGCTTTTGTCATATTTATTATTGCCCTGGAAATGATTTTAGGAATTGAAATCAATAAAACGACAGAAGCCAAATCAGCGTCTATTGTTCCGATTGCATTTCCTCTGGTTGCGGGAGCGGGAACTTTGACCACTACATTATCTCTTCGGGCAGAATTTCATGATATTAACATCATCTTTGGGATCATTCTCAATACAATTTTCGTATATTTGGTGCTGAAATCAGCAAAGTGGATCGAGAAAAAAATGGGGGAGGCATCGCTGGCAATTCTTCAGAAAGTTTTCGGAATTATTCTTCTTGCTATTTCAATTAAATTATTCACCGCCAATTTTGCACAGCTGGTGCAGAATTATATTAATTTTTAATGATCATGCAAAAGTTTTATAAAGTATTTCTGGTAGTTTTTGTAGTTTTTATTGCTATCAATCTGTATGCAATCGACTGGAGAACAGATATATTGTCTGAAGATAACCTTAAATTTGTTTTTTCAATTATTGCTGCCTTTTTAGGTTTAATATTACTTTTTGTTCTCAATACATGGAGTAAGATAGGCGTGAAAAAATAATAAAGCTTACAAACAATAAAAATCCTCTTTCAGCAATATTGAAAGAGGATTTTTTATTTCAAAAATCATTTTATTGTTGTAATCCCGACCAGCCAATTGCCCAGACCGGAGTTGAAATTCCGTTGCCTGCTCCTGTCGCATCTGGCTTTTTGATGTAAGTGGAATCTGCGATTGTGACTGCAGTACCTCCGGAAGATTTTAATGAAGCTTCTGTAGAAACATTATCAAATAAAATATTACTGATTTTTTTCTTTCCGTTAAAATACGTTACTGCTGCATCACCTTCAATCATAATTCCTGTTTTCCAGTTGGATAAAACGATGTTGTCTAGACTGGCTCCAGCTCCTTTATGTAATTTTATAGCTATAGAATCCCCCATATTGCCTCCAATAAAAGTGGCATTCCTGATGATTGGATTAGATTTTGGAAGCGCATTATCGTTAAGGTCGCTGTTAATTCCTTTTAAGCCTAGATCTCCGGTGCCGTCTGTTTTTCTTTTGGTGTAAATGTTGGTTGCAGTACCAACCCAGCCGTCTCTGTAACTGATAGAGTGATTTGTGTTCGCTATCGAAACAATATTAGAAACGTTTACCGTTCCGCCAAAAATTTCTATGCCATCTTCTGCGTTATTCACAGTTGCAATATTCTCAATTCTGGTTTCGTTGCCTACACCAAACAATGACAAACCGTTGAATTTCTTTCCGCTGCCGATTTCTGCGCCCGCATATTCAATTCGCACATAGTTTAAAGATCCAGAGTTATCTCCTGAATCTGTTCCGCCATATGTCGCATTGCCGATTTCTGACATACCTGAAGTCCCATTGTTTACAGGAGCTTTACCACAGATAACAATACCACCCCAATTTTCTGAATCAGGATTCTCTGAAGTAAACAGTACCGGTGAACCGGAGGTTCCGTTAAGGTAAATTTTTCCTCCCTGTTCTACCAGAATATATGATGAGGCACCTTCAGTTGCAGTAATTCTGGTTCCTGCAGGAATTACGAGTATGCCTCCGTTCTTGATAACAACAGAACCTGTAAGCTTATAGTTTATCAGAGCATCCAGTGTTACAGTTTCCCCGTTTTTAACTTCTCCTTTAAAGTTATCTGGATTCAGCGCAATTCCTACAGGAACTATAGAAGGCAAAATTTCTTCGTCTTTACTGCATGAATGTATAGACGTACCTATTACGAGACTTAATAAAATTATTTTCAGCAGGTTTTTTTTCATTCAAAAAATATTATGTTTTAGATATCTTAATGATCTAAAACGTTGAATTGAGTTAAATATATTAAATTAAACGAATAATCTATCAGTTTTCTGTCTGCTTTTTAAAGCTTTCAATTTTACCATGCAATTCATTAAGCATGTCGGGATTGATGATTCCGCTTTCAAGATCAAAATTTTCATAAAATTTCGGAAGTGAAAACGTCTCTTTAATCTCTGCCCCGAAGTTTGGAAAGAAATTTTTTGCAGCATTCATCACATTTCCTCCTCCATAACCGCCCGGTGAGGTGCTCATCAAAAGCATCGGTTTATTTTGAAAGACTTTTACATTGATTCTTGATGCCCAATCGAAAATATTCTTAAAAGCAGCAGTATACGAACGATTATGCTCTGCCAGAGAACAAATAATTGCATCACAATCTTCAATTTGCTTTAAAAATAAATGTGCTTCCTCAGGAAATCCTTTCTTCTCCAGATCAACTGAAAATACAGGCATAGAATAGTCATTCAGGTCAATGAGGTTGATATCATCGTCCTTAAAGCTTCTCAATGCAAATTTCACAAGTTCTCTGTTGATGGATGTGGAAGAAATACTTCCTGCAAAAGCAAATATTTTCATAAGTAAATTTATTGTTTTATAAAATTATATAGCAGTTATTTTCGGTTTAAAATAGCCTTCGGAAGAGGAACGTATTCCTGGTCATCACCAGGAATTAAAGGAAATGCTTCATAATTCTGGTCATGCCAGTTAATTTTTGCTTCCTCTATTTTTTCTTTATCCGAATGTACGAAATTCCAGAAGATATGTCTTTCTTCCGGAAATGGTTCTCCACCAAAGAGGTAGAGCGTGGTGTTTTCATTAATTTCAAACTCGCATAATGACGCATTTTTTGCGATCAGAAGCTGTTTTGTACCATATTCATTTCCTTCAATATTCACAGAGCCTTCCAGAACATACATTCCGACTTCACCAAATAGGTGATGACCTATATTCAGTTTCTCCTGCGATGTGCTTTTTATTTCTACAAAATACAGCGGACTGTGTACAGGAACAGCAGATTTTTTTCCGAAAGCTTCACCGGCAATGAGTTTGTATTGAATATCCCCTTCACTCCATGAAGGTATTTCTTCTGCTTCAATATGGAAAAATGAAGGTTCGCTTTGTTCTAATTCTTTGGGAAGTGCTACCCAGATTTGGAAACCATGCATAAACTGTGGAGAATTCCTCAGATATTCAGGAGTTCTTTCAGAATGCACAACACCCTTTCCGGCAGTCATCCAGTTCACGGCTCCCGGTTTTATCTCTGTGGCAGAACCAATACTGTCACGGTGAAAAATTGAGCCTTCAAAAAGGTAAGTAAGGGTAGAAAGACCAATGTGAGGATGTGGCGGAACATCAAAATTCTGGTATTCCCGGAGACATGTAGGTCCCATGTGATCTATAAAAATAAATGGACCTACGGAACGTTTTTCACGAAAAGGTAAAAGTCTTCCTACAAGAAAGTTGCCAATGTCTGCGGCTCTTTCTTCTACAATAAGACCAATATTTGACATCATATCTTTTGATTTAGCAGTTAAATATAAGTAAGTTTGATGAATGGATATCTATCAATCCAAAAAGTTTGTAAATTTTTTGCAATTATCTGCTTTTAGAATTTAAAGATCGAAAAAAGAGTCTGTTTCATGTTCAACAACAAGCAGACATCACAAAGCAGATGATCTTGTTAAATAAACAAAGTTTTATTGGTAAAAATAATCAAAAAGAATTAAAAGGATTATAGTTTGTCGTAACCTTCAAATCTTTCGTCTACGATCCGTTTCCATTCAGGATTTTTTTTGATAAATGCGAAAACATAAGGACAATAGGGAAGGAGTTTTTTACCATTTTTTTCTATATATTCCAAAGTTTTTTCTACCACTGCTGCTGCAGCTCCGGTTCCTGCCAGTTCTTTTGGAGACTCTGTATGAATAAGGGCAATCTGTTTGCTGTTTTCTTTGTAATCAATAAAAGCAAAATAACCGTTTACTTCAATTTCAAATCTTTTTTTGTCTTCGTTTTTTACCAACGGAATGTTATCAAATTCTGGTTTCATAAGTTAAATATTTAAATCAAAATTATCATTAAATAAATTTCTGTACGTTGATGTGTGATAAGTTTGAAAATTATTCCTGAGATTTCATATTTTTTCCGTCATAGACATGAAGCCGTCTGAAAACCAATGAAGATAAAATTGTGAGTACACCTACCGTGAGAAAAGTATAACGGAAAGCCTGATGTACTTCATTGTTGATGAGTGCTGTATTGTTTTCATAAATTTTCAGAACAATCAACCCGAACGCGATCCCGAAACCGACCGCAAGCTGTTGATTAACTGATAAGAGCGAATTTCCGCTGCTTGTCTGAAAATTTCTGAGGTCTGCTATTGAAATGGTATTCATTGAGGTAAACTGTATAGAATTGAAAAAGCCCATGATGGCAATTATGGGAACAAACCAATAGATGGAAGTTTGAATATCCGGAATGGCAAGACAGCAGATCAATAGTCCGATTACAGAAGTATTGATCATCAAAGTACGTTTATAACCAAATTTGTTGAGAATTCTGATTACAGAAGATTTTCCAAACATAGCTGTAAGTGCCATCGGAGCAACAATCCACCCGGAAACTACCGCTGACTGCTGATAGGCAATCTGAATCATTAAAGGGAGAAGAAGCGGTATGGCGCTGATGCCCAATCTTGTGGCAAGGTTTCCTACTATCCCGACCCGGAATGTTCTTACCTGAAATAAACTTAAAGGAAATATTGGGTTTTCATCTTTTTTAGCATGACGGTAATAGTAATAAAGAAATAAAAAACCTAAAATAAAAACAACCAAAACCGGAGTGGTATTCTTAGATTCACTGAAAAGTTCCAGCGAAATTGACAGCAGAAGTGAAGCTGCAGCAAATATGAGAAATCCCTTCAGATCGAAGTCAGTTTTTTTGGAATTGTAGTTGGGCATGAACTTTAGTCCTAAAATAATTCCCAGAATACCAAAAGGAATATTGATAAGAAAAATCCAGTGCCATGAAAGATAATCTACCATATAACCACCGACCAACGGTCCTAGAACAGGACCAATCAGTGCCGGTATGATGGCAAAATTCATCGCTTTGAGCAATTCATTTCTGTCGAATGTTTTGATAAGGGCTAATTTTCCTACAGGAGTCATCAGACTTCCTCCAACGCCCTGAATCACTCTTGATATAACAAGCTGAGTAAGGTTTTGTGAAACAGCACAGAATAAAGAACCCAAACTGAAAAGAATTAACGAGAAAACAAAAACTTTCCGTGTGCCGAATCTGTCTGCCATAAATCCGCTTACAGGCATGAAAACCGCCAGAGTAAGTACGTAGCTGATAATCGCGTTCTGCATATTAAGAGGCGACTCATTGAGATCTTTTGCAATAGAGGGGAGAGAGGTGTTAAGGATCGTGGAGTCCAGCATCTGCATAAATATAGCAGTTGCCAAAATCAGTGGCAGTATTTTTTTTACGGTTTGTCGGGGCGTAGAAGATGTTGAAGGCATTAGCACAAAATTACGATCAGTTTAGATTTATGGTTTGATATTCAGTTGTCTTAGGTCAATAAATTTAAAAATCTTACAAGAGATTTTTTGTAAAATAAATTGCAGAAAAATTTAAATTAAAATATTTTCAACAAAAGCAGTTATCTTAGTTTAAATAAAAACAGAAAACATCATTCCAAATCAAATATTTTACGAAATTTGTTTGATAAAAGTAATTTTAAAAATCATGATTAAAAATAAAAAATATCCCAGCCAGCCTGTCATAAAAATGAATAATGGGTTAGATATTCCTGCTTTAGGCTTTGGAGTGTGGCAAATGGAAAACCAGCAGGAATGTGAAAATGCAGTTGTAAAAGCAATAGAGACCGGTTACAGAATGATAGATACTGCCTCTATTTACCTCAATGAGACAGCCGTAGGAAATGCTGTCAGAAAAAGCGGAATAAACCGTGAAGATCTTTTTGTAACTTCAAAACTTTGGGTACAGGATTTTAGTTATGAAAAAGCAAAATCGGCTTTTCGCAGAACACTGGAAAGACTACAGCTTGATTATCTTGATATGTATCTTATTCACTGGCCTTTCGGAGATTTTTTGGGAGCATGGAAAGCGATGGAGGAGTTGTATGAAGAAGGACAAATTAAAGCCATTGGTGTCTGTAATTTTACGGTTGAAAAAATGGAAGAGCTTAAATCACGTTCTAATATTCTTCCGGTGGTGAATCAGATTGAACTGCATCCTATTTTTCAGCAGAAGGAACTTCAGGTTTACAACGAAAAAAACAACATCATTACGCAGCCGTGGAGCCCGCTTGGTAACGGAAATGCAGATCTTTTGGACAATCCTGCGCTGAAAAAAATTGGTTTTAATCATAATAAGTCAGTAGCTCAGGTCATTTTAAGATGGCATTTGCAGGAGGGTTTTTGTGTGATTCCAAAATCTGTAACTCCGTCAAGAATTGAACAGAATTTTGATGTTTTTGATTTTCAGCTTTCAGAAGATGATATGAAAACAGTCCGTTCTTTAGACACAGGAAAACGTTTGTTTTTTGATCCTAAAGATCCTGAATGGGAAAAGAAAATGCTGAATGCTGTGGCGGATATTTGATTTTTAAAAGAACTTTAGTTAACTGCTAATTTAGAGTTTAACTTTCAAAATACAATTCTTATTATATTGACAGATTTAAAAAAAGAGATCTAATGATAGTAGCAAGTTTTGTCGAAGATAATTCTGTACGATTACAAGCAATGCTCATAATAATCAAATTTAGCTAAAAATTAAGTCTGCTCTCATTTAAAATTCAGGTTTAAATTTGATTGATACATTGTAAATCATTTCAAATGCAACTTAAGGCATAAAGATTATAAAAAAGCAGTAAAATGAAAAATTTATTATTTATCATAATTATAGTTCCGACTCTAATTTTAGGTCAGAGCTATACTTCATACTTTACTGGAAATACAACGGATGTAGTCACCAACCCTTCTGGCGGAATATGTCTGATGGGAGGTGCAACTGAAGATGATAATGCTATGAAATGGTTTCTTCAGCGAGCAAACGGCGGAGATATCTTAATATTAAGAACAACAGGTTCTAACGGGTATAATTCCTATTTTTACTCAGGACTTGGTATACCAGTAAATTCTGTTGAGACTATTGTTTGTAATAATTCATCTGCAGGTCATGATCCTTATATTGTACAGAAAATTCAACAAGCAGAAGCAATATGGTTTGCGGGTGGCGATCAATGGACATACATAAGTTATTGGAGAAATACGCCTGTTTCTGATGCTATTAATCATGCAATTCAATATCGTAATATTGCAATTGGTGGTACTAGTGCCGGAATGGCAATATTAGGAAAATATTACTTTTCAGCACAGAACGGAACCGTATCTTCTGCAACAGCTCTTTCCAATCCTTTCAATAATGCTGTAACGGTTGATTCTGCTGCATTTTTAAACAATAATATACTAAATGGTACAATAACAGATACTCATTTTGATAATCCGGACAGAAAAGGAAGACTGATAACGTTTTTAGCAAGAATAAAAACTGATTATGGTGTTTATGCTAAAGCTATAGCATGTGATGAATACACAGCTGTCTGCATAGACAATAATGGGATTGCTCGTGTTTTCGGAGGGTATCCGACGTACGATGATAATGCCTATTTTATACAGTCAAACTGTGGTCTTTCTGTACAGGAGCCTGAAAATTGTACTGTAGGAAACACATTAACCTGGAACTTGAACGGTTTAGCAGTTAAAGCCTATAAAATTAAAGGAAATAGTCTTGGAAATGGGACTTTTAATTTAAACACTTGGCAATCAGGAGTAGGCGGGGTATGGTATGACTGGAGTGTAACCAACGGAACTTTTTCGGAACAAACTGGTGTTGCTTTAAATTGTTCGCCATTGTCTGTTGCTGAATCTTCAAAATCAGAGATTGAAATATATCCTAATCCGACATCTGGTAAAGTAAAAGTTACACTTAGTATTGTGAATGGAAAAGAAAATAAATTTTGTCTCTATAATACTCTTGGACAGAAAATAGACGTAACGATGACTAAAAAGGATAACATTATTGAGTTCGATATAAGTGATCTTAATAAAGGATTGTATTATTTATCAGTCTATACGAATGACGGAAACGTCTATCGAAAAAAAATCATTAAAAACTGAAATATATAAAAGAGCATAGGAATTAGATCATCTGACAAGGTCTTTGTAATAACTTTATTAGTGTCATTGTAAGTCGATTGTTTATCATTAATAAATTATAAAAATAGTAAGCTCAAAAACTTTCACTTAGTTTTTATGTGATTCATTATCAGATACTATACAAATTTTATAATTTAATTATTTATATTGAACTTTTTTATATATTTGAAATGTGGTATAGGGAACCACACTTTTTATTGTATCAGACACACGTTAAACTAAAATCTTTTAACAAATGAAAAAAAAATTATTTCTTGGTTATTCTTTATTTTTAATTTCAAACTGCTATTTTGGACAGGTAGGGATAGGAACAACAACGCCTGATCCGTCCTCTATTCTGGAACTTTCTTCTGCTAATAAGGGTTTGCTCATTACCAGAGTTGCTTTGCAAAGTCTTACTGATAACACCACCATTACTACCGGAAATGTAGAAAGCCTGCTTGTTTACAATACGACGGTAAATACAGAATTAAAAAAAGGATATTACTATTGGTCAGGAACAAAGTGGGAACTATTGTCCGTTGAAGGAGCCAACGATTGGAGTACAATAGGAAATTCTGGGACAAATCCAATATCCAATTTTTTAGGAACAACAGATAATCAGCCTGTTTTAATAAAAACAAATAATGTCAACAGACTAAGGGTAGGATCAGAAAGTTCTGCCGGGCTTACAAATTTACAGTCAGGGGTTAATTCTTCTACGGCTTATACAGGTGATGTTACCAATTTCAATTCGAATACAGATCTACTTTCTGGTACTCAGGCTGCTAATGTATATGGAATTGATAATCTGATGTATTTAAGAAGTGGTTCAACAATCACCGGGACTTTCAGGGCACAAAGAAACCTTCTCTGGAATGTACAGACGGCTAATTATCCGAATGTAGTAGGAGTTCTGAATGAATACCTAGGAGAAGTTACTGATATAAATACTTTTTACGGATTTCAGAATACTTATGATTTCAGGTCAGCTTCAAATACAACAGATCTGTATGGTTTCAGCAATAATTTTACAGGACAGGTTAACGGCACCATTACGAACTATTATGGTTTTTTCTCCGGAGTTCACTCATCATTAGGCGGTGCAACTAATTATTATGGATTTTATCAGCCCAATTTAGGAACAGCTTCCAATAGATTTGCTTTTCTTTATAAAGGAGACGGTACAGCTACTAAAGATGTGTCAGTTACAGGATTAGGGAGAGTTGGCGTAGGAACTTCCACTCCTAATTCTCAACTTCAGGTCGAAGGTTCTGTATCTACAAGTTATATTACAACCGGAACCAGTACCGGAACCTTCAATGTCAATGAAAGCCATTATACAATAAGAGTATTTAATGATGTTTCAACTATTAACCTTCCTAATCCAGCGACTTGTCCTGGGAGAATTTACATATTAATTGGCAGTAACGGTATTACGACTAAAAATCTAACGGTAACAGGTGGTAGTGGCATTTATGATGATGTTACCAATACTACTGTTACTACAATAATTGCAAGACAAAGATATCAGCTGCAGAGTGACGGAACCACCTGGATCGTTATCGGAAATTAAACTATCACAAGGCAGTTTTTTAGAAATATCTGAAGCTTAAGCATTTTAATCTCATCTGATTCTAATAATTAGGCTTCAGATCTTTTTCTTTCTCCAGTTTTTGAATTAGCTTTCCTTTTACCACTGTAAAAGTATAATCCTTCGCTTCTGCAAAAGAAATTTCATACCTTCTCTCAATATTTGCCAGCTCATGCGGGAATTTTGCCAGAAGGTGATCATAATATTCATCCAGAAAATTTCTGGAAGGTAAAATATAGTTGATTTTCATCTGAAATCTCCTGAGAAGTGCAGTGTCTATAATTTCGGGATGATTGGTAGCGCAGATTAAAAGCGCATTTTCAGGATAATAATCAATAAGCTGAAGCAGAGTGTTGACCAGTCTTCTCATTTCTCCAACATCTTTGTCGTCACTTCCTCTTGCTTTACCGATCTGGTCAAGTTCATCGAGAAAGAGAACTGATTTTTCTCTAGCCGCTTTGTCGAAAATCATTTTGATGTTCTGAGAAGTCTCCCCAATTCTTGAAGAAACGATATTGCTCAGATTAAGAATGATAATATTTTTGCCTAAAGCATTTGCAACAGCTTTTGCGGTCATGGTTTTTCCACAGCCTGAACTTCCCTGCAGCAGGATTTTGTTGTTGACAGGTAAACCATATTCCTGAAGCTCTTTGATATAAGTGTGTTCTTTGATGAGCTGTACAATCTTAGATCTGTTATCAGGTGAAAGATATACTTCATTCAGATTAAGTTCTTCTTTGTCCTGAATGATAAGATTATACAAATTCATAATTTTATGCTTTTAATGAAGCACAAATATACTCAGAACTGACCTGAATGAAAGATAAATATCAGAAGAATAAATGGTAAATTATGTTTTCTGGGCTCTTTTACTCAGAAAGAGTAAAAGAGCAACAGTTTAATGATAAACTGAAAACATATGAATAATAAAATTTGTTAAATAAGAAATGTTACAGCAGAAATTAGTTTCCTTCTCTCTTTACTGTTGCAAAATAAGATGTTACTAAAACTGCACATGTTGCGATACCGATATAAGCAATCATAATTTTTAAATTTTTAATATTATTAATTTATTTTGTGAATTTTGTAATGCAAAGGTAAGGCAATATTGTGACTTTGCAAATACTGCAATTATGATGTTTATCAGTGTTAAGTGTTGTTTAAATTAGGTTTTGTGCTGTTTTGGGGTTTGTTTTAATCATGGTTGAATAGGGATTTTCAATGGTTATTTAATTGTATTATTGCTAAAAAATTATTAAATTTTTAATGATTGTATATTTTATTTTAAAACTGTGATAAATCCAAACTTCAAATCGTAGTGAAGATTTCGAACGAATATTTAGAATTTTACAGAGTGTAATTTGCTGAGATTTAATGATTTTTTAATAAAGCTTTTGGTCTTTTTCACAGTAGAAGCTCGTCCTTTTACCTTTTCCTGTTTCTTTTTTCCTGATTGATTTTCCACAAAGCGGACATTTTTCCTGATGATATACCTGAAAATGCTTTTTCAGTTCGTTCTTTCTTTTCCATTTCAAAAAATCAAAGCTGTAACCTCGTGTTTCTGTGATCTGATGCAAAACTTTATCCGGAATCGCTTGGATTCTGCTTTCAGGATGTACTTGAGCCCTGAATAATGCCTCATTTTTAATGATATTTCCAACGCCCGAAAACAGATCCTGATTCATCAGGGCATCGCAAATCATCATTTTTGGTAACGCTCTCATTTTTTCGACCGCTTTTTCAGAGTTCCAGATATCACTCATAATATCTGCTTCCCAATCAATTGTATCAAGTTCTTTATTTTCAATGATTTTTGCAGAGCAGGTATAAAAATACATTGTCCCGTTATCAAACTGCAATGAAAGTCTTAGAGATTTAATTTCAGGTTTTTCCCGTAAGCTGTACGACCCGAACATCAGTAAATGAATTCTGAAGCTGAAATCTTCAAAAATCAAAAATGTAAGCTTTCCAAAAGTTTTAATGTCTTTCAGAATTTTATTTACAACTATTTTTTTATCAGAAATGATGCTTCCGTCTGCAGCAACAACTTTTTTTCCTATAAACTGCTGCAAATCTTCTTTCATCAGGATAATGGTGGGTCCTTCCGGCATGGTAATGATTTTAGAGGGAAAACTCAAATATTATTCCTTTAAAACTAAAATTTGCTTTAATTTTGAAAAATGATGAATTTAAACCATATATTTACCAGTCAGCGTACTGGTAACAATCCAAATACTGTTGCTTCAAGAACAGACTTTCAGAGAGATTTTGACAGGATTATATTTTCATCGGCCTTCAGGCGATTGCAGAATAAAACGCAGGTATTTCCTCTTCCTGGAAGTGTTTTTGTGCACAACAGGCTTACACATTCACTGGAAGTATCCTCTGTCGGACGAAGTCTGGGAAGTGTAATTGGTGAATATATTGCTGAAAATTTTAGTTCAGAGCTTTCCGAAGAATCCATAAACTTTTACAATCACAACTTAGGTAATGTGATAGCTGCTGCCTGTCTGTGTCATGACGTTGGGAATCCTGCTTTCGGACATTCCGGGGAAGACGCAATCGCAAGTTATTTTGAAAGGAATGAAAGTCAGATAAAACATCAGTTTTCCGAAAGGGAATGGGCAGATCTTGTTAATTTTGAAGGAAATGCAAATGCAATCCGTGTTTTGACTCATCAGCAGCAGGGAAAAGATTTCGGCGGAACGCAGCTTACTTTAACAACCCTTGCAAGTATCGCAAAATATCCTTGTGAAGCGGTTGCAAAAAAGAAAGGAATTATTCACAGGAAAAAATTCGGGTTTTTTCAGAACGAAAAAGAAACTTTTCTGGAAATAGCAAAAGGCGTCAGTCTGTTACAGGAAAATGATGAACCTTTTATTTTTAAAAGGCATCCTTTTGTCTGGCTGGTAGAAGCTGCTGATGATATCTGTTATAATATTATTGACATGGAAGATGCGCACCGTCTGGGAATTGTTTCCACAGCCGATTGCAAAAATCTGTTTTTTGAACTTGTAAAATCAGAAACGGATGATATTAAGCGGATAGAGTCCAAATTAAGTTCTATTGGAAATGAAAATGAGCAGATTTCTTACCTTAGAGCAAAGGTGATCAATGCTTTAATCAATAAGTCGGTCGAACTTTTTACATCTAATTTTAATACGATTCTTGAAGGAAATTTAGATAAGGCACTGTTGGATATTTATAAATCTGAAAATAAAACTCTGCAGGATATTGAAACTTTTTCCATTGAAAAAATTTACAATCACAGGGCAGTTGTAGAGATAGAAAATGCCGGATATAATGTAATGTATGAATTGCTGGATCATTTTATTCCTTCTATTTTAAAATCCGAAGATGAAAGAAAATCTTACGACAGGAAGGCTCTGAAACTATTGCCGAAACAGTTTGTGTACGAAGAGGGAAATGATTATCAGAAAACTTTGGGGATTATTGATTTTGTTTCCGGAATGACGGATAATTACGCCACAGATCTTTACCGAAAAATAAAAGGGATAGATATCGGGATGACGATGTAAAAACTCAGAATTATTATGATATTTCTGTAACAAATCCGTATCTTATCGACAAATCAATTAAAATAAAAAACTTATGGTGTATTTAGGTATTTTGGTCTTTTTCGGACTGGTAACATTATTGGCTTCTTTTTTCATCGTGAAGCAGGAAACTGCAGCCATTGTAGAACGTTTAGGTAAGCTTCATTCTGTGCGTCATGCAGGTCTGCATCTGAAGATTCCTTTTATTGATCAGATTTCCAAGAGAATGAATCTCAGAATTCAGCAGTTGGATGTCATTATTGATACTAAAACTTTAGACAACGTATTTATCCGGATGAAAGTTTCGGTGCAATTTCAGGTCATCAGAACACAGGTTGCAGACGCTTATTATCGTCTTGAAAATCCGGAAGGACAGATTACGTCATATGTTTTTGATGTAGTAAGAGCTGAAGTTCCTAAGATGAAACTGGATGATGTGTTTGTGAAAAAAGATGATATTGCTGTTGCCGTAAAAGGTGAGTTGCAGGATGCAATGCAAAGCTACGGTTATGATATTGTAAAAGCTTTAGTAACCGATATTGATCCGGACGAACAGGTAAAGCATGCAATGAACAGGATTAACGCTGCTGAAAGAGAAAAAACGGCTGCTGAATACGAATCTGAAGCACAGAGAATCAGAATTGTTGCAGTAGCAAAAGCTGAAGCAGAATCTAAAAAACTTCAGGGGCAGGGTATTGCAGATCAGCGACGTGAAATAGCAAAAGGGTTACAGGAGTCTGTGCATATGCTGAACTCGGTAAATATAAAGCCGCAAGAGGCATCTGCGTTAATCGTGGTAACGCAGCATTATGATACTTTACAATCTATCGGGGCTAACAACAGAAGCAATCTTGTGCTTTTACCCAACTCTCCGACTGCAGCAAGTACAATGCTGAATGATTTGGTGGTTTCTATGGCAGCAACGCAAAAAATAGATGACTTAGGAATTAACGATAAATAAAACATTCTAAAAATGATAAAAAAATAGCTCTCAAATCCATGAGAGCTATTTTTATTTTTTCACTTTGGAAAGCTGTCGCAGCAAAATATACCTTACTGAAGAGCCGTCCATCGGAGGATTGTCAATTTTTTCGGTTTTGATTTTTAGAATATATTCAAACCCCGGTTCATAGGTAAATCCTTCAATATTGGTGTACATTATTTCCCAGTTGTCAGATTCTTTCTCCTTAATCTGAAGACATTTCATTGGAGCAACTCCGGTACAGTCTGCGGTTTGAGAAGCAACCATAATTGTCTTTTCGTTGGGGATATCTGATGTGGTTTTACATTGCAAGATGGTCAGGAAGACTGCTGATGCACTTAAAGCTTTTAGTAACGATTTAAAATAATTCATAGGTTAATTTATGTTTAAGAATTAAATTTCTGCTTTCCGGTTAAAAGTTCAAAAAATAATCTGAAGTCTGAAATTAAAGACCATAAAGGATATCTGAATGTTGCAGGACTGTTTTTTTCTATCATCGCATGGCTCAGCCAAGCAAATCCGTATCCAAAGATCGGAACATACCAAAGAAACCGTTCTTTTCCTGAGTAAATAACGTATCCGATAACCAACAGCACCAAAAAAGTTCCGATAAAGTGAAACACTCTTGTTCCCGTTTTGCTGTGCTCGGTAAGATAAAACTGATAAAATTCGGAAAATGTTTTTATTCTTTCTGACATGGCTTCAATTTTAGTTTGAAAAGTCAATGCAATAAATCCGCCAAAATTTGAAATGTTTTTACTGAAAATTTAAAGTTCCGATCATAAAGGTTTCGGAAGCGTTTAATGCTTTAGAATCTTTGGTTAATTCTTTTATTACACCTTGATTTTGGATGTAATTGGAATGAATAAAATAAGTGTCTTTAATTTGTCGAGTAATAAAACCGGTGTGAAAATCTAATCCAACAATATATATTTGATTTGTATTTCTGCTGAGTATATACTATCCAAATCCTCTCTTCTGTTAAAATATTTTATTTCCGTGCACAGTTTTTTTATCATTACAGACGAAGGTTGTTGTGCCAGATAAACCCTGTCAATTTTAAATCCAAAATCTGTCAGTATATTAGTCACGAAATATCCACAAGCGATTGTTCCTTTTTGTGGCTCTCTGGATGTTCCGTTAAATGACCAGGGAGTAGAAGTCCAGTAATTTGGAACGTCATTATTTATGAAATTAAAAAGATAGATACCCTTTTCTTCTTTTCGCTTTTATTAATTGAAACTAAAAAATCTTTGTAAGAAATTTCTTGTATTTCTGAATTCTCTATTGAATAATGATCCTTTGATTCAACTTTAGATTTATTGCATCCGACAAGTGTTACAAGAATTAAGCATACGAAAAATTTCATCTGTAATTATAAATTTTTCAGTTTACTGTTTCTATATCCGTAACAGAAATATATAACCAGACCTACAGCAAACCAAATTCCAAAATAAAACCAGTTGTCATGGCTCATTCCTGTTAATAAATAAAGGCATGAGCTTAAACCGATTAAAGGAATCAGTGATAGATTTTTTATAAATGCTAAAATGCAAAGCCCCAAATTGATGAGAATAAAAAAGAAAATAGAAGCTCTGAATTCTCCTTCTTTAGGATCACTCCAGTTCATCAGGTGATCAAAGAAATCAGGCTGCCAAATATAGAAAGCTGCCAATCCGCCTATAAAAACAACAGGAAAAATAAGTTTTCCGTTGATATAAGGAAGATGAAAACGACCTTTGATTTTTTCTTTCGGAGGCAGCATTAAAACCCCTGCGCAAACCAGAACAAATGCAAAAATAGTCCCAATACTCGTGAAATCCAGAATGAAGCTTTTATCAGTAAAAATAATGGGAATTCCCACTACAATTCCCGTAACTATTGTTGCAAAGGCTGGTGTTTTGTATTTTGGATGTACATTCTGAAATTTTTCAGGCATCAATCCGTCGCGGCTCATGGCATACCAGATTCTCGGCTGTCCCATCTGGAATACGAGTAAAACGGTTGTAATGGCAACAATAGCAACAAAGGAGATAGTAAGTTCCATCCAAGCGACATTAGCATTAGATTTTTCAAAGATAAACGAAAGAGGATCTCCGATTCCATCAAATTTTCTGTAGTCTACCATTCCGGTAAGAACCAGCGTAAGACAGATATAAATTACCGTACATAAAGCCAGAGAAATAATCATTCCCTTAGGAAGTGTTTTCTGCGGATTTTTAGTCTCTTCTGAAAGCACACTAAGCGCATCAAAACCAATATAGGCAAAGAAAACTCCGGATACGGCGCTCATTACGCCGGCAAAACCATTTGGCATGAAAGAGGGAATTCCGGTTTCCAGACTTACAGGAGTCCAGTTTTCTGTATTGATGTAGGCTGTTCCTACCAAAATAATCAGAACAATTACAGCAAGTTTTAAGATAACAAGGGAATTATTAAAATTTTTGCTTTCTTTTACACCACGATAGCAAAGCCAGGTAATCAATCCATTAATAACCAAAGCCGGAATATCCACGATAAATTTTAGATTTCCGAGCAGGGGAGCGGTGTTCCATGCATTGATGAGTTCTTTATTTTCAGAACCATTCTGGAAGGCTTTTCTTGCTTCTGTATAGCTGCAGGTAAAATAATCGGGAATGTGCATCCCAAGTCGTTCCAGAAAGCTCGTGAAATAATCAGACCACGAGAAAGCAACATAAATATTTCCGAAAGAATATTCCATAATAAGCGCCCATCCGATGACCCAAGCCATTAATTCTCCAAAACTTGCGTAAGCATAGGTATAAGCAGAACCTGCTTTTGGAATCCTGCTCGCAAATTCAGCGTAGCATAAAGCCGTAAAACCACACGCAAAACCACAGATTAAATATAATAAAATCACCCCGGGTCCTCCTCTGAAAACAGCTTCCCCCAAACTGCTGAAACTTCCCGCACCGATGATGGCAGCAATACCGAAAAATACAATGTCCCAAACACCGAGAACACGTAATAAATTTGTTGAAGTATCGTTATCTGAGTACTGTTTTCTTCTGAAAAGCTGGTTCATTCAATAGTTGATTTGAAGTTTGAAAAAAACAAATGTAATTATTTCTCTTAAATAATTAATATTTTCTTAATATTTCTTTCGGCTCTGTTAAGATATATTAAAATACTGTCCACATATTAACATTGTCAAAAAAGGCTTGTCTGCAAAATATATTTTACCTATTTTCGTTGGTAATTTGTGGATAAAATCTCATCTGAAATTTAAAACAACCGGTCTGACTTTTGTTTCCGGTTTCCATTAAAAATTTGATATTAATGAAATCAAAAAAAATACTATTAGCCGTTGCGGTTTTCTATTTCGGAATCTCCGATGCGCAACAATCTCAATACTTTACCCAAAAAGAAAACTACAGGTTTAATCTTGCCGAAAATCTTTATCAGACCAAGGTGTATAATGCTTCACAGTTTGAATATGCACGGCAGTATTTTTATAATCAAAATCTGGAACAGTCTAAGAAAGAAGCTGCTCAGTTTTTTGACAATGTGATCGGGGTGATTCTTCAGAAAAATCATGCAGAAGAGGGTCTGACTGCTTTTATGAAAGAATATCCCAAATCTGCCTATTTTGCACAGGCAAATTTGCCTTTAGCCGATTATTATTTAGCAAAAAAAGATTTTAAGGAGGCTTTAAAAACGCTGAAAAAAGTCAATCAATATCAGCTTACCCGCGAAGAAAATACGCAATATGTACTGAAGCTCGGTTATGCAAAATTTATGACAGGAAATTCTAAAGGTGCTATTGATGCACTGGAAGAAGCTTACAAAACAGCCGATGAATCTCAGAAAGGTGAAATTGCTTACATGCTCGGACATTTACACTATTCCAAAAGAGAAAATAATGAGGCATTTCAGTACTTTGATTCCATCAAGGATCAGCCTAAATTTTCAAAACTTGTACGTCCGTATTATGTACAGATGTATTATAATGATAAAGACTATGACAAGGCGATAACTGAAGGGACAGCATTATTGAATGAGGATCTTTCCGATTCTTATAAAGCTGAAGTTCATAAGATCATCGGAGAAAGTTATTTTATGAAAAATGACTACAATTCTGCTTATCCGCATCTGAAAGATTATCTGAGCGTACAGCAGAATCCTTCGGAAAATGACTTATATGAAATGGGATTTGTTGCCGCACAGCTTAGGAAGTATGACGAAGCAGTTTCTTATTATAATCAGTTACTGAACAGCAACTCTGCATTGGCTCAAAATGCTTATTATCAATTAGGAAATGCCTATTTGGCGGTTGATAAAAAGCAGGAAGCGCTTTCAGCATTCCGTTCTTCTTATCAGATGGATTATGATGTAAATGTAAAAAAGCTGGCTCATGAGCAATATGCAAAACTCAGCTACGATATCGGAAATCCTTTTGAAAGTCCTACAACGGTCATTCAGAATTATATAACCATCAATAATAATGATGCTAAAACGGCAGAAATGAGATCGCTTTTGGTGAAATCTTATCTGTATTCCGGTAATTTTAAAGAAACGCTTAATGCGATTGATAAACTTCCCAACTCAACTCCGGAAACGGATAAAGTGGATCAGGAAGTTTCTTATTTACTCGGAACAGAGGAATTCAACAAAGGAAATTTTGATGAAGCCGAAAGATATTTTCTGAGAAGCCTCGAATTTAATATCAATAAAGAATTTCACAGCAGAGCATTATACTGGCTTGGACAGGTATATTACCAGAAAGGTAATTATCCTTCGGCAATCGTTCGCTACGAAAAACTTCTCAATCAGGATTTTCCAGAAAAACAGCAGCTTTCCTACGATTTGGGATATGCTTATTTTAAATCTAAAAAGTTTGATCAGGCAGAGCAGTATTTTACGCAGTATCTGAAAAATCCTAAGCCTGAGTTTAAAAATGACGCGGAACTTCGTTTAGCAGACATCAATTATGCCAACAATGATCTGGATAATGCAATCGCAATTTATGAAAAAAACGAAGAGGCAACAGATTATACACTATACCAGAAGGCTTTAGCATTAGGTTTTAAAAATGATCATGCTGCCAAAATCAGCAATTTGAAATCGCTCATCTCAAAATATCCGAATTCTGAATATGTAGATGATGCGCAGTACGAAATCGGTGTTGCATATGCTTCTCAGGATGATTACACTAACTCGAATGATTTCTTCGGAAAAGTAATTAAATCTTCTTCCGACCGGGATTTGGTAGCCAATGCTTCAATCTACAGAGCCCAGAATTATATTGATCAGAATCAAAACGATAAAGCTTTGTCTGAATTGAGATCTCTTGGAGAACAATACAGAAATACAGCTTACGCACAGAAAATTGTACAGGCTTCTAAACCAATTTTCACTAAAAACGGAGACGTTGCAGGGTATGAAAGTTTTGCGAGAAACATCGGAGTCAACATAGCGGCTTCTGAGATTGATGAGATCAATTTGTCTACTGCAAAGCAATATTTCACCAAGAAAGATTACAAAAATGCAATCTCTTATTATGAGAAATATTTAACTCAGAATCCTACAGGAGAAGGTCTTTATCAGGCTAAATATGAATTGGGTGAAAGTTATTATCAGAATAACAATCCCACAAAAGCACTTCTTGTGCTACAGGAGGTTGCAGAGGTACAGAATGATTATCAGGACGATGCCGCAACCAGAGTAGCTCAGATTTATATTGCTCAGGGAAATAGCAGTGAAGCTAAAAAATACCTTCAGAATATTAGAAATTCGTCTAATATTAATGTCAGAAATTATGCGAATGTAGAACTGATGAAAATGTATGCGGAAGAAAAGAATTTCCCGGAGGCTGAAAAATTAGCCAATGCTGTTATTGCCAACAGCAAAAATTCTGCAGCAGTAATTGAAACTGCAAAAGTAATCAAGGCGAGAAGTCTCATGAATTCGGGTAAAGATAAAGATGCGCAGACATCTTATGCTGCTCTCGAAAAATCATCCAATACAGAAGTTGCTGCAGAAGCGCTTTACGCAAAAGCATATTATCAGAATAAAGGGAAAGCATATAAATCTTCTAACGAAACCATTTTTAAACTGGCAAATAATTACGCATCAGAAGATTATTGGGGAGCAAAAGCACTGGTTTTGATGGCTAAAAACTATATTGGTCTGAAAGATAATTACCAGGCAAGTTATACCTGCGATCAGATTATTGCCAATGATGCAGATTTCCCTGAAATTGTCGCAGAGGCAAAAGAGGTTAAAA
>VFQP010001163.1_pt1 | contig 37783 bp, 30 predicted proteins | sample 3512351 | NCBI WGS metagenome assembly VFQP01 (sample SAMN10412372, study PRJNA504923) | tailings metagenome | isolation source: Relicate 1 Philex TSF1 revegetated site | place: Philippines: Tuba, Benguet | collected 2017-08-29
GAGTGTACTAACGAATGATGGAAACATGAATTTTTCCGGACAACATCTGACAAATTCCTATTCGATTGTTCCGGTTTCATTTCATTTCGCTGATTTTGATTCTGATTACGACCTGGACATGATGATTTCTCCCGATTTTTACCGTCTGGACTATTACGAAAACAGGTATAATACATTTGATATGAGCAATGGCCAGGAAGTTTCTCCCTACGCCGGAGGAGCTTTATTATTTGCTTCAGAAAACCTGTTTGGAAACGAATCAAAAGACCTTGTTATTTCCAGGAGCGGTTCTATATTTGTATTTGAAAACCTTGCTATTCCCGCAATACAACAACCAACTACAGGAAGTATTTATCCGAATCCTGCAAGTAATGCCATTACGTTTAGCGTTCCGTTTAGCCAATTGCAAACTTACACCATCGAAATATTCTCATCCTTCGGAACGATTGAATTATCCGGAAGCATTGACAATGAAAATAACAGTTTAGATATCACTTCTTTAAATCCGGGGGTCCATATTGCGAAAGTTACGGATAACCAAAGCGGAGAAGTTATTTTCATCCATTTCGTAAAGATCTGATCAGGCTTTCAAAACAGGAACACAAATAATGTTGTCGTGGTTCGGAAGAGCTGCGGTGCTTTTGATTTCGACCAGTTTTCCCCTGCGTTCTTTTGTTCCTTTTTGTTTGTAGAATGAATATTCTCCGATTGTTTGAACGAGTTCCATGATTTCTACCGGACTTGGTCCTGCTTCTTTTTCGCGTTTTTCGGAAACTTCAATGATGAAAACCGGCTGCTGCTTGCGAAACCAGTTCATTCCGCCACGGATTACTTGCGGTTCGAAACCTTCCACATCAATTTTCACTAACTGAACAGGAGTGTTTTCATCGAACAAATCGTCGAGACGCTCCATTTTCACTTCCAATCCCCGCTCTTCCTTACTTTGAGAAATCAGGGATGCTCCTCCCCGGTTCACTTCCCAGTTTTCAAACAAAACAGCTGTTCCGCTGGTATCCGAAAGTGCTATGGGAATGACTTCCACATTCTTACAATTGTTCAGATCAATATTTGCCTGTAAAATCGGAACGGTCTTCGGGTTGGCTTCAACCGCATACACTATTCCGTTTGTTCCCACCTGTTTGGAAGCAATCACAGACATCAAACCGATATTCGCACCGATATCCAGGAACGCACTTCCTTTTTGCAGGTATTTTTCAAGCAGTTGAATCGTTCCTTTCTCGTAAGTTCCGGTTTCGAAAAGCGAAAGTTCCACCCCGCTATCGATTGAAGGATCAATGATCATCTGAACCCCGTGAATCGTCTTCAACACATGTTTTCCCACCGATTTGGGGTCCGGAAGGATTCTTTTGGGTAAACTGACAGATAAGCGACGAATTCCTTTGATATCCAAATCGCGCAGCGTTGAGATTAATTGGTGTCTGAACAAAAATGAACGTTTGGGAATTGACATACATTGATTTGAGTTTCGAATTTACAGTTTATCCGGGAAAAATCCTCCCCCTTTCTCCCCCTCCGAAGGGGGAAATTTTAATTTATTAAACACCTGAATACCAAGTGTTTTCAAGACAAATCGTAAAACTGGGTACTAAAAAGGGTAATATTGTACTCCTAACGTTCCTGGAGAGTTATGAATAATTCCCGTTACACCTTAACGTTCCTTGATATGTCCCAATAATCAATAGTTATAAATTGATAACGTAAATATACGCTTAAATGATTTAAAATATTCAGTAAAAATGAGTCTTGATGTGAGCTTTCAGTCATTCTAATTTTACAAAATCATTTAAAACAAAATAAAATATGTTTACTGCAACTGTAAAGCTTTTCTATTTAGAAGGGTCTAATCCTAAGGATTACGAGTTGGAAGTTAGCGTTGATACACGTACAACTTCCGGATTCAAAATTACTAATCAGAGTACTATTCCAAATGCTCCTTATACTGATAATAAGTATTTGGTGGAAGTTGGTTTAGGAACAGAAGACACCCATGTTACAACAAAGAGAATTCCACTTGGAACTCTTAGTTTGGATGCCGATGATGAGATTGAAGTTAATCTTGTTTCATCCTCTGAGATTAAAGGAAAAGGAAGGGTTCGTGCGGAAGAAGCTCAACAAGAATCTCGTCCAACCGAAGAGTTTTAAGTAATGGGGCCTAAATGGCCCCATTATTTTTGAAATATTATTTTTACACTGACAAATTCACTGATATGAAATTCCTTTTGCTACTTTGCCTTTTTACTACCATTCTACCAATCTTTGGACAGAGTTTAGAAGTAAAAAAACAACAACTCTCGCAAACATCAGATCCAAAAGTAAAAGCCTCTGTTGCATCTGACATTTCATGGGGATTAAGGGATATTGATCCAAGAACTTCGCTTTATTATGCAAGGTTGGCATTAAAGTATGCTCGTATATCTAACCAACGTAAAATCGAAGCTTACAGTCTCTCTGACATTGGTAATTATTACAAAAGAACAGAGGATTTCGTATCTGCTCAAAACTATTATCAAGAAAGCTTGAAAATTAGAATTCAGTTGAAAAATATTGAAGATATTTCCAGCGGATACAATCAACTGGGGCTGCTTTTCAAGCAACAAGAAAAATACGATTCTGCATTTTATTATTTCAAGAAAGGATTAAACATACTTCCACCAAAAGGATACGAAAACTTACAATTAAAATTGCTTGATGGATTGGGACTGACAATATATCACCTGGGGAAAAACAATGAAGCAATTCGTTACCTGGATCGATCACTTCTTCTTGCTGAAAAACTCAAAGACTCTCTTGTCATCGCAAAGTGTTATCAGAACAAGGGAATTGTGAATGAATACTTTGGAAACTCATCATTGGCTTTGAGCTACTACACAAAAGCCGGGAAAATATATGATTTACTGCAAAATGTAAACGGTGCTATCGATATCCAAATTAATAAAGCTTCCATTTACCTCATCCAAGGAAGGAAAGAGCTAGCACATAATTTATTCTTAGATGCAGAGCAAAAAAGTTTGAAGATCGGGTTTAAGGATAATTTATCAAGTATCTATCTTAATTTGGGCAATCTTGAAACCAACAATGACAAGGCATACAGTTATTTTAAGAAGGCGTATGATTATTCTGTATTATCTGAAAAAGCGAATGCTACAATCGAAAGTGTACTGGGAATGGCTTGGTGTTCTTTAGCGGCGAATAATGTTGAGAAAATTAAGAGTTGGTTGATTGTATTGGAAGAATTGATCACAAAGAATCCGGCATACTACAGTGATTATTATAAAGTAAAAGGCTCTTTTTTTCAGTTAAAAGGCGATTACGAACAGGCTTTTTCGATTAATCAAAAGGCGGCCATGATCGAAGACAGCTTAATGAAACGACAAGATAATGCTCGACAATTACTTATTGACCTGGAACTATCTTCAAAAGAAAGGAAGATCCTCGCTGAAAAATTAAAGTTGAAAACTACTGAGGTGACTTTTCAAAGATACATTACGCTATTTCTGACCATTGTTGTTTTGATATTACTAACTCTAATTTATTTCATCAAAAGAAGCAATCGCATTGACAGGGAAAAGAAATTACAGCAGCAGCAATTTGAGAATGAAATCAAGGATATTGTTCATGAATCGGAACTTCATTTTATGGAAGAAAGCTTGGCTCTTGAAGAAGAAATACGAACAAAAATCGGAAGAGATCTCCACGATCATTTGGGTAATAAATTGGCTGCTGCTCAAATAACACTTGAGACGATCGAAAAGCAACTCATCAATAGCCAGGAAAGCCAATTGAAAAAATTACAAAATGCAATTGATCTGATTGACAAAGCATGTAGTGACGTCAGGACCATTTCTCATGATTTAGTTGATTCAGAACTAACGAGCAATAGTCTTAACCATGCGCTCCAAAACATTTGCGACACAATACTACCCGAAACAGGTATAAAATCATCTTTTTCTAGTACCGGTGAAACTTACCCATTATCAATGAAGATTAAAAAGAATATACTTGCCACTGTAAGTTTATTGATAGATAATATTCTCAGACATTCGAAAGCCAATCATTTCTCTCTTCAGGTATTTTATTTTCCTGATAGCTTAAGCCTTACATTGGATGATAATGGAATTGGTTTTAACAGGTCAGATTCACAAGATGGAATCGGCATCAAAAATGCAGAAAATCGTATTCATCAATTGGGAGGAACTATTGATATTAGTAGTACCAAACAAACAGGAACATCAACATCCATTCTAATTCCGGTATACCATGATTAAAAAAGTTTATATTGTAGATGATCATCAAATGATTATCGAATTGATAACAGACAAATTAGCTGAGGCTTCTGACCGATTTAAACTGGTAGGCTCTGCTTTGAATGGAAAGGATGCCATTGAATATTTGCGTTTACATTCAGTCGATATTTTAATTCTTGATATTAGTATGCCCGAAATAAATGGTTTGGATGTTCTTAAATACGTTTCCTCCGAATACCCAAGACTCAAAGTGCTTGTATTAACCATGTTTAATGATACAAAACATATTACTGAAATGGTAAGAAACGGTGCATCAGGCTACATTCTCAAAAACACGAGTTCCAGGTTCATTATACAAGCGTTGGATATGCTTGTATCAGGAGAGGATTATTTTCCGGATGAAATTGCTCAAGCAGTTGTCAAGGGCATGAAACCTGACAAGGTATTTTTAGCCAATGCAACAAATAAGAAGATTATTCTCAAATCAATAACCGATGCAGAAGCTCTAATATTGGGTCTATTGACATTGGATTTAAGCGCTCAACAGATTGCCGATAGAACCAACACTTCCAAACGAACCGTTGAAACACGTAAACGCAACCTCATACAAAAAACAGGCGTAGAAAGTGAAAAAGGATTGGTTCGATTTGCAGTAGAGAACGGATTCAGTTTGCCTAAAGAAGATTAATCCAGATTATCTTAATATCTAAAGCCTCGGAATTTTCCGGGGCTTTTTTTATTGTATTAGTCGGAATGGATCAAAACAAAAAACAGCGTGTATTTACGCTAATCGATCATCAAAGAAAACTGATTTTACGCTAAAATCAACACTTCATTTTTATCCCCGAAAAGAGTCCTTAATGTTGTTTTATCATTTCAAAAAACAACAAGTAAATGGCAAAATCAGACGCGAAAAAAGCACTCTTAATCGGTAATAACAAGTACGAATTTGTAAGGCCTTTGGGGGCAGCAGTTAATGACATGAAAAGTATGGTAGAGATGCTGAGTACCCACGAAGGAAATACTCCAAACTTTCATGTTTCAGAACTTCAAAACATTTGTAATTACAAGATCCAAACTGAAATCCTAAAATTTCTCAACGAATCAAGAGCTACCGATTCCGCACTAATTTATTTTTCCGGACATGGATCAATTGACCAGGAAACTCAGATGGGATATATCTGCGGAACCAATGCTCAAAAAGGGAATCCTGGGGTGAGTATGAAATGGATCGTCGATCAAATAAACCAATCCTCTATACAAGATTTCACTTTAATTCTTGATTGTTGTTACGCTGGATCTATCATAAACGAATTCGATAAACGCAAATTTTATGAAAACCCACGTCAAGGATTTACTATCCTGGCAGCAACCACTAAATCAGACGTTTCGATTGAGTATGGAGGTCATGGAGTTTTTACTTCTCAACTATTGAAAGGACTTTCAGGTGCGGCAATGGATCAAAAAGGTTTTGTTTATGCTGAGCCTCTTTATCGTTTTGTAAGTGATTCACTAACCCCATTCCAGCAGCAGCCTGTTATAAAAAGCCATAATTCAAAAGTAGTTCCACTTCGTCAATGTTTTGCAGAATCAGAAAATTCTCTAATTAAAAAATTAGTACAAGAACCGTTTTTCAAAGATCTAAAGGAATCCATATCCATCGGAGGAGGCATACCTACAGATCGTGGAGATGAAATGGACCGATACCTCACATTGTCTTTTTATGATTCTATAGGATACCTGGAAATTGAGGGAAATCTAAGTCTCCAGGATGCCTTTAAAGCAGGTAGTACTTGTAAGCTTTCTGCAAAAGGTAAAAATATGTGGAATCAAATTGATGATTCAAATTCTTAAATAAGAACCAAACAAATAACATATAATGAATATTACAACCAGTTCAATGATTCACAAACGCTTCAAATGTTTTGTGAACTACATCGCTCCGGATCCCGACAAAAGGGATTCCATTAAACAAAAAGCAGAAAATATCCGAAACTGTATCAAAACCAAAGCTGAGGCCGACGGTTATACTGTAGTCTGTGACATGAATTCCGGTTCTTTTGCAAACAAAACAGGACTGCGCAGAAGTTTTGCTGGGGATAACGAGGTGGAAGGTCAAGATATTGACTTAGCCTTTATAATTGAAGATAAGGATAAAGATGGAAATCCGCTTCAATGTATGGTTCCGACATTTAAAAGATACTTGGATGAAACATGGCCTAATTCGGAAACCGGTGAAACCAAAAGTTCAGCAACGATCCATTACTCTTCCGACAAACTGACTTTTGACACAGTACCGCTTTTTGAAACAAACCGTGCGAATATCCAGCTGCTTTTACGAACAAACAATGAAAAACGCCAGTCATCCATTCAGCAGCACATTGAATTTGTGCGGTCAAGAACCAATTCAAGTAATGAAATAGCGGGTGTAGTTAAATTCAATGAATGTGTTCGCTTGGTTAAATGGTGGCGTTGCTATAAACAGGTAGAGGATAAAAACCATCCTTTTACCAATGGAATCCCCAGTTTTTTACTCATTTTACTTTGTGCTCACGCATACGATGAGCTTTCCGTATGCCCCACTTATCCCGAAACACTAGCACGTTGGTTTGGCTGTATGGCAGATGTAGTGCGTAACAGAAGAACTATTGTTTTCAATGACTTTAGCAGTAAGCATCAGTTACCTAAAGGTCATCTCTGGTATGTAATTGATCCAATGGATGACACAAACAATATTGTAGGAAACTGGCCTGATTACAAGATCAATGCACTAGCAAAATGGCTAGAGGATGCAAGGGATGAAATGAGTCGTGCTATCCGGTACAATCAGGATGGTGAGGATACAGCCAGTCTTAATTCTCTCATTAAACTATTCGGCAATTCTATTAGTAACCAATGTAAAAATCCAATATGAGTAATTCAACAACAAATTCAGAAACAAATTCTTTTAGCGAAGCAAAAGCCCGAGATATCATGGGCAAAATCAATGACGATTTAAATACTATCGCATTGAGAGGATTTGACAATCTTAACAAGGAACGTTGGGAGAATGTACGAGAAGATCTTTGGTTCATTTTAAGAAATCAAGATTTGAGAAGGCTAGAGATTCAATTCAGACATTCTGGAGGAGAGAATGCGGTAGAATACGTCATTAAATCAGATTATACTATTTATGACAATCGCGAATCAGGAGGTATTAACTATCATAATATTCCAAAAGATGCAGAGATAACTATCGCGGTTTGGCGTAATGACAACCCTGAAGTTTGGAAGAAACTCCAGAAAAATTGGACTTTAGGCGCAACTGAGGTTAAAGGCATAACAACAGACAAAGGTGCTTATTCCAAAGATGGATTCGGTGCGGAAATTAAATTGAAAGGGTCATGGGGGAAATAAATCTAAGATTTACGGATCATTATCCGAGTAATCCAGTAGCGGTTAAACAATTTGAATCTCTGATCGGGATAAAAAAACAAAAGCAATTACTACTGGAAAATCTGCAATTGATCCTTGGTCGTTCTAAAATAATTGCCTGGAAAGAAGAATTCCACAAGGACTCATTACCATTCCTGGATGAACATTTCAAAATTTCACCGATGATCTTGCTTTCTGGAGACGTTGGATGTGGGAAAACAGAATTGGCTTCCTGTGTGGCAGGTCCTTTAACCAAAGAATCCGGGAAACAGATTCGTGTTTATGAAGCCCCCTCCGATATAAGAGGTAGAGGACTTGTTGGTGAACTTTCCGGAAGAATTACCGCAGCTTTTGACCAGGTCATCGAAGATTTGACTGAAAACAAAGACGTATTAGGAATTCTGATAATTGACGAAGCAGATGCACTTGCTAACTCCAGGGATAACGATAACCAGCATCATGAAGACCGTGCAGGTGTTAATACATTGATCAAGGAACTGGATCGAATAGATAAATCCGGATTGAGTCTTGCAGTGCTTTTCATTACCAATCGTACAAATGCAATGGACCCAGCAATTATTCGGCGGTCAGCCATTGAGATTACTTTCAAGCGACCGGGGGAAGATGCCATAAAAGAAGTCATAGAACTACTAACATCTGGTATTACAACCACACAAGAATCAGCTGCTATGGTTAATGAATGTATGAAAAAAGACCCTCTGTTTACTTTCTCGGATTTGTTCCGAAAAGTTGGCTATCAAAGTATTATCCGTGCCTATTCAAGCAATCGTGCGCTAACTCCTGATGATCTGTTAGAGACCATAAAACGAACCAATCCCTCACCAAAATTTACTGGATTATGACAACAACACAAAAACTGATTATTGTTCACGATTTGTTAGGCGATATCTCAGATAATGACATCAGAGAAGCATTGGGAACGGATCCTGAAAACGAAAATTGGCCCATTATCCGATTTCCGCAAAGCCACAAGATGGAGCATGGGAAAACAATCAATTTAGGTTGGATGAATCTGAAAGCAAGACAAGAGGATTTTTTCAACTCTACAATTAAAACTGCTATTCCCAGTAAAGATGATTTACAGGGAGCCGATTTCGAGTTGATCTATTTCGGACTTGCACCTGTATCATTGGCTATCCATCTTGGATTTTTAATCCCATCTTTTGTTAAGTTGAAAGTTTTTCAGCGGCATCATATTGAGCTAAACTGGAAATGGACAGGTTTAACAACTCCGGAACCTGAACTTTCTGATTTACCATCATTTCAAATTCAAAAAAGTGGAGACGTTGTTTTGCGAATTTCCACAACACACGCTGTTACAGATGAATTAACTAAGAAGATGGTTGTAGAACCTCTCATGGCAATAGATCTTAAAAGTCCAGCTTTGGGTTTAGATGTTTTTGGAGACGAGGACGGATTAGAAAATTACTCTAGAAAAATGCAACAGGTATTTCATAGCATTACGACTTACCTTCCAAAAGCGGATGCAATTCATGTTTTCGCAGCCATTCCAGCAGGTTTTGCTTTCTTAATCGGTGCTAGGATTAATCCGAATACTCAGACCCTGATTTATACATACGAGTATTCAAGCACGAGAGTTCCGCCCTACAAAATGGTTTTTACCTTACAAAGCAAGCCCCGGCGTCATTTTGAGTTCAGTGAAGATGATGAGGACAGGATCCAATTCCGTCGTAATTTCTTTGAATACCATTTGGGAGAAACTAAGAAGGCGCTCTCCAGGATCAATAAAAGCTCAGAGGAAACCAATTGGTTCCGTCAATTGTTTAGCAGATCTGAAATAAATGACTGCCTTTTCGATTCATCCGTTTGGAACTCGCTTTCACCGATCAATGAAACTAATTTTGAGTCTTCTCACTTTGTATATGTTCCGCACAACATTCTTCATAGTGATGAAACAAGCATGACTCTTCTGAAGAATACCTGGTATCTTCCAAACAATTTTGTTCACAGTCTCGAAGAAACCTTTGAAAATAGAGAAAATGACATGGCTGTAGCTATTGAGTTGCTCTGGTTCCAGGAAATTCTTAAATCGGAAACACATGATGTCCATTCAGACAATGCGCACGAACTTGCACGTTATCCGATGATTTTACAGGAGATCGATTACCAATCCGATGTTTATTCCTTACTGAATTTGTATAAGCGGTATAATGTTCATTCCGATAAGGCGTCTGCATTTTTTCTAAAAATGATAGAACTCCACCTCAAAACCATGTGGAGTTCTGATCTTCTGGATCATTCGGATGAAATGGAACTAAGACGAGTTAACCGTTACCTGATTTGGTATTATCATTTGAACATGATCCGGGAAAAGACTCTTTCATTAGAAGATATCCTGGAATTATTATCAAAAAAACCTTTAATCGAACTCCGATTGGTAGGTGTTACTACTCCGGACCAAAGCAAGATTACAATTGAGTTTAGACAATCGAATGAATCTGAATTAGCAATTGCTGCTTTTCACAAGAATCGCATCATTACATCCAGGCAGCAACTCCCCATGAATCAATTAATAGAAGGGTTTAAAAACAAGGATAGCGCGGCTATTGACAGCATTATGAACCAGTTCGTGAGAGATCTAAATTAAAATCACCTACCAACCTCCTCTATCAAATGTTTCACTTAAAAATCTATTATTATGGCAGACAGAGTATTAGCCGAAGACTGGAGCGATTATGACAATCGCAAAATCCGCGACCAACGCGACCGAAACTATTTCGCATGTGAAGAACAATGGGAAAGGGATTATTTGATCAAAAAAATCAGAAGATTGTATCCGCAATATTCTGAAGAGAGAATTAAGCAAGCAATTGATCAATGCTGTAGAACAGTTGCTGCGCCAAGACCCAGAAAAGCATTTGTGGAATGCGTAATGCAAAGGTTGAAAAGTTAAAAGAAGCGGGGAAACCCGCTTTGTTGTTTCTTTAATAAGGAACTACAATCTCAATTAATTTTGGTGTAAAATTGATTATATCCTGATCAGTAAAATGCAACTCGGTCAACTTGCCATTATCGAATTTGTAATCAGCCTCCATTGATTTGGAAACAAGTTCTTTTACTAAAAATTCACTCCAAATGGAGTTAATTCTATTACGTCCAAAAAATTCGATCACCAGACTTTTTGCAAACATGTAGCGATACATGATTATTCTGATTTGTCTTGGTGTGAGATCATCAAATTGATTCATTTCTGTACGAATCCATTGTAACTCATCATGTGTGAGAAGATAATCTTTCTTTGCTTGTCTTTCTTCTACCGAAACGCCCGATTTTTCAATCTCTTCATCAATCTCAATTTCAAAATCATCAGGACCTTGAATACCCATATTATTTTCTGTTTTTTCCTTGAGATCTTCTGTTCTATCATTAGTATCTAAATCATCTATTGATTGCAAGAAATCTCCATCTTTAGCATAATTCATTAACATTAAATATTGATCATCCGATGTTAACGGAGGTAATTTAAGTCCTGTAATGAATAATTTATCCATGTATTCTTTTAAGAGTTGGGATTGATTTAATTTTTCCGATTTCCGCAGTTTCTTTTCTTCTAATTCTTTTTCTAATTCTTTATTTAAATCTAAAACATCTTTGTACTTCCACAAAATAGCCCTATTAAGTATTCTTTCATCAACTGCGGTGACCACAATCAATCGTTTTGCAATTTCTTCATCCTCCAATAAAACTCTTAAGGAATCTACTACCTGAATCAAGCGATCTTCGCTACATCTATCAACATCATCTACGAACAATAACAATCTTTTTTTAGAGCCAGTGAGCCTCTCTTCCCATTTATTCTTTTTGGATTCCCAAAAGAAACTTAAAAACCGCTCATACCATTTAGCTGAAGAGTCAGTTCTGCGGTAACGAATTCTTATCCAGGCAGAAAGCAACGATTTTAACTCCCCCTGGATTTCAGCCTGAACTCCCAATAAATGATTAAATGTAGGGCGTTCCGTGTACTTCCGAACTATTCTCTTACCCTTTTTGCCTAATTTATATAACTTGTAACAAATGCTCGTAAGTGCTAATATTCCAACCGTGGCAAAACACCAATTAATGATCTTAAAAATAGACTCTAAATTTTCCTTTGTTATGTTCTCAAAGATTTTACGAACTAGATATGCATTTACAAAAACCATTATAAAAGCGAGGAAAAAGATGTAGATTTCCCTTGATCCATTTCGTTCGATATTTAAACGAAAAAGTAAGCATTTCTCATTCTTCCATTTTAAGAATGGGATTATCATCAATTTTTTCAGGAACCAAAGAAAATTTGAATTATTAGGCTTTTTCCATGCTTCCTTGTTTAAATGATCATAATACCGATCTGCTATTTGTTCATATAAATAAGCCCAAACACCTTTAGTGTCCTGGTATTTCCAGGCATGAAATTTGGCAAAATAAAATGGGGAGTTATCGGCAGATTCACATGTGTTATAATCGATTTTTAAATCTTTACATACTTGTTTTACAAAATATGTTTTACCTCTTCCCCAAGGTCCAAATACACCAACTACCTGTCCCGTATTTTCTTCCAGATTAGAAATTATTCCTGCAAATTGTGAAGCTAATTTCTTTACGCCCAAAGATGGTGTAGCTTTATTGTCTTTAATTCCGAACAATCCTCCATTTAAAAAATTAGGTTCTGGGGCCGGTGATTCCGGGATAACCTCTTCGGAAAATATTTCCTCAATCGTTTTATCGAAAAATGGCAGAAACAGTTCTCTGTTTGCCAACTCATATTCTTCTCTATTTTTTGGAATAATCCTAAAGGTTGAATTGAAATTTGGCATCCACCATTTTTTAGAAGATCCTGGATAACCTCTGTTAGGATTACTCATAGCAACCACTTCATAATCCCTTTGATGCCAATCTTTACCAAGGCCATTAATAGTATTGGGAGAAGAAGCGGAAGTAAATCTTCCTATCAATACGATTTCTTCATTACTTCTACATAAGTAAAAATAATCTCCAATGGCTGCGGATTCAAAATCTTCAAATTGCGTTGAATAACTGGAAGCCAATCCAGCAGTATCTTCGTTAACGATGACCTTCTTCTCGTCTAACAATTGTAAGTATACAAGATCATTTATAACATTTATACCGTGTGAAACCTTGTAAATATTTTTATTATCGGCCAATGCAGAATCCTGCTTGAAATAATCATCTACAATGGTAGAAACAAAGGGCTTAAAAAAAAGGATTATTTTCTCTATACTGAAATCATCGACGGAAAAATGTAACTCATTCAAGTGAATGTTTTTTGGACGATCATAATGGCTAACAAAAATCCCATTGGAATTTAATTCAAAAAACAACTGTTGTGCTGTGCGCTGATTTTTATGTGATTTATTATAGATAGCAAACCAGAGCCTATCTGATCCAAAGTTTTGAGAACCATAAAAATCAACTATATTATGTGACGTTTTATTTTCTATACTCAGTTCTTGCTTAATCTGTTCGATAATAGCTTTTAATACTTCCTGTTCATTTTTTTGGGTTGGGTCAATTAGAAAAGGGAAGAAGATACTGAAGGGATTGCTGTATGATTTGAATGATTTTTGAGTTAAACCGGAAGCGATTTCATCTCTCTTTTTTTCAATAATATCTTTTGAGATAGGTTGTTTATTTTGAAGCAGACCTGCAACAAAAGCCCTTAACTGATTAATTGGACCCGGATCCTCTATATGCAACGCGCGAATAAGACTAAACTTTGATGAATCAAAATTCCCTAATTGCTCATACAGTCTATCTGGATGATTTTTGTATAAATTTAATCTTGTTGCAGTATCGACGAAGCGTTTAATCTCAGCTTTGCTAATCAGATCAGCCATTATAGTATCTTTTCAGTGAATAATTCAGTGTGAAATTACTATTATTGTCTGATTCTCATTCCAAATCAATATACCTTTTCTTCACATATCTAATCTAACACATCACTTATATCATTCTAACCCTTAGAATACTATAGAAGTACTTCCAAATTTAATGGCTACGCATTCTTTTTACCAACAATTTTCTTCTGATTTCTCTGATTTTTGTAATCTCTCCTAAGTCGAGACCAAGAGCACTTTTCAAAATGGAGGAATCATTCTGCTGAAGGATTTCATCGATATTTTCTTTGTTTTCAAAATTGGTTGTGAAGGTTTCAAATTCTGTCTCTGAAATAGCATTATATGGCAATGGAATTTTTTTAAACTCACTCGGCGTTAATTCAAGAACTCCACCTCCATAATATCTGCCTTCGATTTCAGCAAACAAAAGTGTCAATGAGTTATAAAACGAATAGATAAAACTATTCACATCGTACTCTTTTTTCATTTCTATTTTGTAAGCTGAATCTGTAACAAAAGCATCTGAATTATTTTTCAATAATTTAGGGTACAAATGACTTCTCTTAAAGAAGAATGCCTGTGGAACTGTTGAAACATTCGGCACGACATACCAATTTTTTCTTTGCTTGCATTTATACCGATCCTGAAGCTTTCTGAGTTCTCCCATCGCTAAATATTCTGATAACCCCTTGGTGACTAATGTTTCATCAGTTAGGTGCAAGAATTTTGTTGGAAGATTCTTCTTTTCCAGTTGTTCCATATTTGATTTGTCAAATACAACACTTCCATTGACAAATAATCCTTTTTGAATAATTGGTTTGGTGAATTTTGAGAGGTTGAATTGTTTTTCCTTTTCTTTTGAAATAATAAAAAAATCATTTGCTGCGGTTACAATGCCAGGTTTGGATTCGCAATAATCATTAACTGATTGCAACCTGTTTCTAAGACTTTCAATGAAAGACAAATCTTCATCAGAAAGAAAATGATGTGTCCATTTGACCTTGCTATCAACAAGGATATTGTTTTTCTTCAGAATAAAATTTTGATTCAACAATGTTTCAGCAGAATCAATGTTTGCAAAATATTCACCTTGTTCCAAATGTTTTTTATAGGCTATCAATACTACTGTATCTTGTCCTTTACATTCAAACATAAGGTCATTGAAAGTGAAAATCTCAATTCTTTGGTATGCACTTTTAAGATACTCCCGAATTTCTTCCGCAAATTTTACCTGAAGAAGTTCTGAGGGTAAAACAAACGCTAAAACCCCATCTTTTCTAAGAAGTTTAGTGGATTTAAGTACAAATGATGTCCAAATATTTTTTACTCCAATAGCAGAGTTCAGTTCTTTATTATGAATGTCATCGCAAAGCTCAATTTGCTCTTTTGACAACAGGTTCTTTTTTACATAGGGCGGATTTCCAATTACGGCGTGAAATTGATCTCCGGAAGAAAATTTTAAAAAGTCGGAATGAATAAATGATGCTTGTTTCCCTTTCCATTTCTTTTCTGCCTTCAGTAATTCTTCTTTGTTAATGTCTAGGGCAGACAGCTTAATTGAAATCCCTTTTTTGTTTACCAGTTCAGACACAAATGAGCCATCACCAACACTAGGTTCAAGAATTGATATAGCTTTTTTACTACCAAAAGAATTAAGAACCCTTTCAGTTATAAAACTCGCCAAATATTCTGGAGTGTAATAAGAACCTGTATTTTTTTTATTCATTTAGTTATATACTATTGTAATAATTCATTAAATCATTATGGATTATTACATATTTGAAACTTAAATCTCCAGCGACGATCTTGATTTCTTTATATTCTTTGGAATTTGCGTCCAACTTTGAGAGTTGAGCCGCATACGCTAAGACAAGTTTTCTTAATTCATTTACTTCCCACAAAAGTTTAATCGAATAATCTCTTTCATCAAATTTGAATGCATATTTCCACATCCATTTACCCAAGTCACTTTTCCACATAATACCACCATTGGATAAGCGATACAAATGATTATCGTAATCTATATCACAAGGATCAACGAAACCCTCGTTATTTTGATTAGGAATGTCAACATTTTTTGTCGGCCATTTTGATAATTTATTGTTATTACAAAACTTGCAAGAGTAGACAAGGTTGGTATATTCTTCTGTTGATAGTTTTCCTATTGGTAAAAACAACGATTTCGGAATAAAATGATCCACTTCAAACCAAGTATGTCTATATCCGTCATAAGAACCACAATAACCACAGTGAAAATGGAAATCCACTTGTAAATCAGGCTTATGTTCTGTCCATTTACCTGGTTTAGGAGATTTTGTAGGATTCGGACGCCTAACAGGATGTAATTCTCTTACATTCATTTTTCCTTACTTTTATCGATTAATGATTGTAAGAATTCTTCCGCTTCTCTGCGGGTTTTAGATAAATCCTCTAATTTTTCAACAGAAATTAATTTTTCAGGTACTTCTTTTGCTTTCGTCTTATCCAAATCTCTGAGTTCTCTTTGCAAAGAGATTAATTTATCCTCTTCTGAAGGGTCTAATCCTTCCTTTTTACCTTTAATTAATAAATCTGAAATCGAATTTTTCTTTTTGTCGATATGATTTTTATACTGCTCAATCTTTTTTATTAATGTTGTAATGAAGTGTTGAACTTTTGCTTCATCTTCTGCTTCAGCATTAAATATTTCATCTTTATCAAAGATCTTTCCCCAATCTTCCACAAAAGGTTCAGCTTGCTCAACCTTATTTGTAAAAATAATGTATGGAAATAATGGTTTTTTATCGTAAAACTCGCTTTCTACGGCTTCACCATTAAAAGAAACAACGTTTGATTCTTTTAATTTATAATCAATCATTAGTAGATCAATGTCAGATTCATAAACCTGGGACATAAGATCTTCTAAACTCATTCCTTTGTGGAATTTATAACCAATGATTTCAATTTCAAAATCCCGGAATCTTCTTTGATACTTTTTTACTTGATTTATATCTTCATCAATGTATCCAATCTTGTATTTTGTTTCCATAACTTACTTTTTACGTGTTGGAAAAGAAATTAAAATAGAGAAACCTTTTTCAGGTTCTAAAATGTCAATATTACCATTATTATCATCAACAACAGATTTTACAAGATACATTCCTAATCCGGTGCCAATTTCGTTTCGATCTTTATCTCTTTTTGAGGTCTTAAATGCTAAAAATATTTCGTCTTTATCTTCAAAAACAGGATCTAAACCGACTCCATTGTCTGAATACAAGATTTGAATATCTTCGTTGATTATATTAATGTTGATTTCTATTACTCTTTCTTGGATTTCATTCAAATTATTAAATGAATCTATTGAATTATTAATCAGGTTTGCGAAAATAGTTGACATATCCATCTCAAATGCTCTAAACTCATAGGACTCATCTTCTGTATTGTCTACAATATTTAATATGATATCTTTTTTCTTAAAAATTTTACTCCATGAAATTTCTAAAGACTTCAGGAATCCTGAAAACTTAAATGAACCTCTAGTTCTTTTATCTTTTTTTATTGCCGTTAAGGCATAATCAACCCAATGGATTATTTTACCTGAATTTTCATTTAACAACTCTAGAATATCTTTTCCATCTTCGTATTCGATTTGTTTTTTGAGTTCATCAGGAATGATACTATGAAATATTTCTTCTAACCTTTTAACCTCAATTGCATCATCTCTTACATCTTTAAGTTCGTGAGCGAAGGATGACACAACAAGACCTAAACTTGCAAGTGATCTAACTTGTACGATCTCTTGATTTTCTAGTTCTATCCTTTCCTCTTCAATCGCTTTAAAAGTATCTTTGAAAGCATCTTCATAAGTCTTTTTCTCTTCTTCCTCTCTCTTTTCATTAAACAAATCTGCTTTAGTTGATTTTCCATAAATAGATTCTTCAACTTTCCTTCTTTCTTCGATGATTTTTTTTGCAAGTACCTCAGCTCTTCGTTGTATTTCGCTCTCTTTTTCCTGCTTTTTTCTTTCTTCAATAACTAAATATAATGGATTGAGCATTTTTGTTCTATCCAACTCAAATTCATGAATACAACCTTTGATTATATCCTGAAATGTTTCAAAAGCATCATTTTCCTGTAATGCCCCTCTATCAGATTTATCTAATAACAGTGGATTGTTTTTTCTAGAAATTGTAATAATACCAGCCGTTTGTTCTGGTCTTACTCTCCAGTCTCCAATTCTTTGACCAGCACCAGCCGGACTCTGTGCTACTCGTGCTCCTAATTTTAACCAGTCATTGGTTGGATCTCCGTAAGGTCTTACTCTAAAAGAATCTCTGTATATTTTAACTCCACCGAATCGATCTAGGGTAGCTTTTCTTTCACTTGCTACAACTGACTTATATGGATAACCTTCTTTAAGTGAATTCGAATATTTCAGATAATAAAATGTCAAATCAAAGCTTCCAACATCTTGCAATAGTTTTTTACTTGAGTCTGTTATTTTCCACTTCAAAATTTTATCAATTGATTTGGAATAACTGAATGTTTTATTTTCCAGAGTCTTCAAGTCATAGGGCGGTGTCTTTGTTTTATAAACATTAGGATAATTCTTTTTCAACAACTTAATATCAATCTCATTTCGTGTTATTTCAAAATCAACATTTAAAGTTTCAGCATTATATTTAGCTTTTAGCTTATAGTCAAAATCATTAAAAAAAGCTGTCTCAACTTTTCCAAAGTCTTTTGGCTGTTGAAAATGTTTAAAGAAAACCTCAAAAGGAATGTTCAGTTCTTTAGGGGGGATTAAAGCTTCTAAACTTTTAAAAACAGATGATGTATCCTGTTTAAACCAATCATCTTTTAAATTCGATATTTTTATAATTGTTCCTCTGTCAAAGTTTAAATCTTTTATATTATTTGCTACAAGCTTATTATTGTTTGTAAGACTACTTATTTTTTCTTTCAAATCAATGTCAATCGGGTCCAATTCAGCTTCAATCTGTGAAATTATTTTTTCCGATTCATCAAATTGATTCCAATCCATTTTCCAAAAAGAGCCCATTTTATTCTTAGCATGTTTAGAAAGGGTCCACATTTCTGTTTCAAATCCAAGTCTATCCAATGCAAAACGACCTATTCCTTTTGCGCCGGTTTTTGTACGTTGATCATCTGATATATATTCCTTCTCTTTGTTTCCAGTTCCAATCTGCATCCAATGGTCTTCAATAACTTCTTTTGTCATTCCCTCTCCATTGTCAATGATGTATAAAACACTTTTTTCCTTTATTGGTACTTCAAGTTCTTTCCCATCACTATCTTTTACTGTTTTAGTTGGGATATCAAAAAAAACAAGGCAATTTTTTGCATCAGCATCATAGGAATTTTTAACCAATTCAATTATGGCTCCTTCAGGATTCGAAAAATTCTCTCTTCCGAAAAGTTTACCTGCACGCGCTGATACTTTGAAATGAACTTTAGCCATAATTACTGTAATTAATTCTGATTCGAAAGCGGATAGTAAAACTTAATACTTGCTCGGTGTTGGCATCAGAAGTTCCTGAACATTTACTTCCAAGGCAATGGCAATATCTCTAAGTAGTTTAATTGTAGGCTGATTTTCATTGTTGCAAATCCTAGTAATAGTGTTCGGAGTTACATTAACCATTTCAGCCAGAGCTTTTTGGGTAATATCAAGATCAGCTAGAACTACCTTAAGTCTATTCATTCGAATTTTATCTTCTTTTGCTGCCTTAGTCATTGAATTATTTTTACTTATAAAAGTATTCATAAAATGGCTGAATCTATTCATTATAGGGTGATTCAGAAATAATTCAGAAACAACAAAAATACATTTAATGTATTTTTTAATACATAATTTTTGATTTTAAATTCACTATAAGTATATTTGAATTGTTTAAAACTTTTTTATTTTATGAGAAAACAATTAGAAATGTGTCAAATAGTACCTTTGTAAAAGAAACAAAGAAAGGTACTTCTAAAATATTAAGAGTAGCGTTAGCTATTAGGTCTTGTCTCACGAAATCGCCAAATTTTAGTACACAAGAACTGATAGACTAACCACTCCCATGAAACGGGCGTGGTTGTCTTTGGTTTATTGTGTACAAGGCGTTTGGCGATGCCTGTGAGACAGTAAGCTGAGCACCACGCCTGCTTGTTTTTATGAACTTCTGTTTTGGTGCTGAACAGGAATTAAACCTATTTCGAATGGAAGCATTGCCAAACGCACCAATAGAAAACCAAAAGACATTTAAGTGCAACAAAGTAATCGTTATAAATCTCATTAAGCAAGATTTGGTTAATTGGAAAATGATCAATTTGCTTCAAAAGATGCAAATTCGCGCAGATGATTATCAGTTGGATATTGGTTCGATCATTTTTGAAATGATGGGCCTGGAAAATCATAAAGACGTGGATGAAATCTTTGAGAAGTATGTGGAAATGTCACGACCAATTCTAAAACTAATTGTTGGGCAATCAAACAGGAAAATAGATGCCCTTGCTGCTAAAATCTATGACTATCTGAAACAGTTCTCTCAAGAGTAATTTTGCTATCATCACATAATGCGAATGGAGTAAGACAGGCGTCATTACTCCATTCACTAATTAACCTAACCTAACCACCTAAATCGGTTGAAAGATACCGTTTCAACTCCATTTTTGGAAAAATCTGTGAATGATGTAAATCCAGAGAATAATTGTGCAAGTAGACAAGCAATACGCAATTGACATTTTTCCGCCAAATTTCACAATCTAAATCAAAAAAAATGACCTGAAAATAACCTGACAACCACTTGGAGTTACCTAATAACAACATGGAATAACATGGAGTGACTTGGGGTTTTACTGGGTTTCAGGAATTTTTCACTGAATTTATGTAAGATTTAGTGGGATGAATGCGTTATATCGGTATGGAAGCAAATCACCCACCTGAAGAACTCTTTTCAAGAGCTTATGCCCGTTTTTATCATTCTTTGAAGAAACGTTATTTATCAGGCATTGAAATGGCTAAAAACAAAACCTACGCAGAAACCTATTACAAGCAGTCTTTGTTTAGCGAAAATCCTTTGATTCCTCGTTATTCAGTCTTTTACTATTCCCTTATTTCAACCTATGTTCAATTTCAGGAATTAGGCCATTCTGATCCATTGAAACGCACATTCGAGCAGTTATCTGGAATGCGTTCATTAGCAGAGAAAGTCATTGAACAAACCCTAGTGATTCACATGCAAAATTATGAATCCCTGGAGCAGTTACACTGGCTCTATGTTCAAGGAGTTGAAGATGGCGGAAAATCTATAATGGGATTGATTGACCAGGAACAGCGTTTAACCAGGTTCCGGGAACAAAAGATTGTTTTGCTTTTGGCATTGACACAGGCTATTCAGGATTTGTTGGAAGAGTTTGCCGTAAAAGACGAAATACCCGAAGATCAGAACGACCTGATTCTTCCATCACCCATTAATAAACTTACTCGCTCTCAACAAGTTTTAATCTTCTACTATAATATACAGGCACATGGTATTAAACACAAAAAGAACGTCAGCAAGTCTGCCCATATGCTACATACATTTCTTGGAATTCCATACACCCAAATCACCCATTCAGAATTGTACAAAAAGCTATTGAATCCACTCACGTTTTCAAGTAAGAAAGCTACGCTTAAAAATTTAATGATTGTTCGGTCTTTTTTCGAAGATGGGGGACTAGTTTCCGCAATTTCTTTAATTGATTCTGATATTGAAAAAGTTAAAAAGTCACTCGAATAACAGCTTGCTTTTTATCCCTTTCAATCCTTTGGAGGCTTCAAATGTTAAAACTTAGAAAAAGTTGTTTTTTTGGAGTACCCCAATATTTTTTTGTATTTCGTTTCTGCACTATACTTGCTTTAATTACGGTTCTAAAGCCGTGAATAAGACAAAAAATATCAACTAATTAAAACACCTTAATCATGGAAACAGTGGTTAAACTCGCTATCGAACGAATGAGCGAGGAAATTGAAAAATTAAAAGCACAGGTAAGCGAACAGCAAAGACGCATCGCATTGTTGGAAAAGAATGGCAGTCGCACACTACCTATTGAACCAATCCCGAACAAAAAGGAAGACGAATTGTTAAACAATCAGCAAGTAAAACGGATTCTGAACATCGGTAAGAATTCACTCATTAAATTGGTCAGTGATGGGATACTTGTCGCTATCCGAATGAATAAGCGAACTATACGCTTTTCAAAGGCTGCGATTATGGAGTACATTGAAAGGAAACAGAGTTTATCAATCTGATTGGAAAATCATCTAAAAAGTACAGTGATTATTGATCCTGTACTTTTTCTAGTTTAAGGATATTTTTAGTAGTAGTGATTTTTCAGGTTATGAATTAATAAATATCTTTATTCAAACGAAATTATGCTGACCGAAAACTATTTATTGGATGTAATGGTTTCTGTAGAAACTATTGAGAATGAAACCTACGAAACCACAATCAATCTTAATTTCAAAGACAAAGAAATTCCCGGAGATAAATACAAACGCCTTGAATTTCTTAATTGTACTTTTAAAAAAGGAGTATCAATTACCAACTTGGAAATGGAAAACTTAGTAATTGAATTTACCAATTGTACTTTCCAAAGTTTCAGATTAATTAATTCAAAACTGGCAGATTTTCACTTTGACAAATGCAACTTAAACAATTTTTCCATTTTCCATTCCGAGATCGATTCTGTTTATTTTACTGATTGCCAAGCAAAAAAAGAACTTGTTCTTAGTGAGGTTAAAGGTGGTTTTGTATCTGTTTCTAATTCAGAAATAAGTAAGTTCCGTTTGTTCTGCAAAGAAATGGAGGAGGTAGATATCATTTCAAAAAACACTATTGATACAATTGAACTTAATGCCTTTAAAAAGATTTCTATCACAGGTAGTGTAAAAAAAATCATTTCACACTTGGGGGAGTTTAATTCACTTGAGGTAGAGGCATTGTATGATTATATTGACGAAGGAGATGGAGAAAAAAAAGCGTCAATTGTTGCTAATAGAATTGAGGAATTAAGTTTTAGATATAATTCTTTTACTGGATCTGTCAAAATAGAAGATTTAGAGATCGATCATTTAAATATGAATGATGTTGATAGTGATAAAGGTTTTATGCGATTTAATGAATTAAAGATTAAAAAAGCTCATTTTAGCGACGTCGCGATAAAATCCTTCTATTGGAACCAAGTAACTTTCAAGGATGAATTGCGAATTGAACGATGTGATTTTAGTTCATTAAAAATTGCAAATGTTAAGTGGCTTCCCGGTAAAAAAATGTCTGATAGTTTTATTGACGAAGAAATTCCTCTTTTCTATTTGATCCGTAAAAAATGGTTTGAAAAATTTGAAAAAAATCAGAAATCAAAGGGTACTCTTTTTTTGCATTCTTTGAGAAAAAGGTTTTTTGGAGATCTGGATCTTTATGATGATCAAGATATAAGTGACTTACAATATGAGAGGGAGACATACAGACAATTAAAGGCTACTTCCATATCAAATCAGAATCTAATGGAGTCACTTGATTTTTATAGAAACGAGATGAGACTCCATTGGAAAGAAATGCGCATCAATAATGAAAGAAATTGGGCAGATCGAGTTTTGGTTTTCGTAAATAGAGTAGTTTCAGATTTTGGTCAAAACTGGTGGTGGGCTTTATTGTGGTTATTTGCCGTTCATTTTGGACTTATGCTATGTTTGTTTTTCGGAAAATGGGAAATAGATGTAAGCGCAACTCATCATATTGGTTTTTGGGGAGAGTATTTCAACTTATTGAACCCAGTACATAAAACACCGGATTACGTCACCACTGAATGGGGGAAAGTAACTGATTTTGTGATGAGAATTTTCTCCAGTTATTTTATATATCACTTTATTAACGCAAGTAGAAAATTCGGGAAATCCTAATTATTCTGGTTCAGAATAAGGAATATTAATAGCGCCCGTCAAAATCAAATTTTGTCACAAAATCATCTAAACTTCCTGATAATGGATCAAGTATCTTTTCTTGTTCTTTAGCCCATTTAATCCACTCTAGAACCTTATTCGTTTTTTCTTTAGAGCTAGATTCTACTGCATCAATGAGTCCTTTAACTTTTTGGGAAAGGTGCCATTGATCGGCAAATTGTTTCAATACGTCAATCTTATTTTCATCCCATTTTTGTTTGGCAATTCCTCTCTCCCTAATAGCGGCTAACCGAAGGCATTCTTCCATGTGCGCAGCACTTTCAGCACCTCTGATTTTGTCGTCTTCAGCTCGCAGCTCGATAGCAGCCATTATTTTGGGTAGTTGCTGTTCTAATGGGATCTTACCATCTTTATATTCCCTTCTGCTCAGTTTCAATGATAAGATTCCGTTCGGAATCAATATGGAACTTTTACTCCCGAAAACCTCATGTTCTCCCCAATTAGATTTTTCCAGGAAATTGACATAATATGTTTCACCGTTAACGGTAATCCGATTATCCAAAGAAGTGAGTTCCCATTGATGTCCTCTTGCTTTTGACAACTTAATGAACGCGTTCATGAATCGCAAAGCTCGGGGAACTGTTTCTTTAGATACACTTATGGCAAGTTGACCTGCCAGATTTGAAACCATATCCATTACTCCAGATACTGAATTTGTTTTTTTCGATTCAAACGTTGCTTTCACGGGGATAATCATCGGATCAGGATCTGATAAACTATCAGGAACTTTGACTAAATCCGGGTGTTGTTTCTTGATTTCTTTGGTTAATTCTTCAAGTCTCGTTAAAGAGAGCTTCGTAACAACCTCCTTTTCCCGACCCAATAACTTAATCTGAATATCCTGCCATTTTTCAGAAACTGGAAGCTTTCCCTTTGCAGGTGTTTTGCCATGCTGTACTTTATTCCAATGCCCAAATTGTGGAAGTGGAACCTCGTACTTTTTACAGGTTTTTCGAATGAGGTATTCAGTAGTATCGTATTCTTTGGCAATTGATCCCAAAGGTTTGGACCAAACTAATTCGTAAAGTGATTCTCGGGTAAAGTTCATGGGAGATCGGTTAATTAGGGCTTTGTTTAAGCTGTTAAACTATAAATTTGATTTTCAACAAGATATTTTTTATTGGGAATAAGAACATAAATATCCCAAATCAATTCTTGTTGTAACCAAACTTACGAGTTAATAAAGTTTCCTTCCACCAACTTTCTCGCTTTATTATCAATTCATCTGATATTGTAGATCTATATATTTCCAGGATAGAATAATGAAAGTTCTCCCTCACATATTCAAATGAATGTTTCTCTACAACGTCTCTCAAATCTCTATTACCGCCATGAAAGGTCTTGATATAACTTTGCCATCTTCCATAAATCATCGTACTTCCATATGCGGAACCAACATACATTTTGCCAGTTTCTTTATCAGTAATTAAGTATATTCCTTTTTGGTTTTCTAATGCAGTCTTCCAATTACTTTTACTTAACAAACGGTTCATCTCCTTCCATGAGATATTTACGTTTTCATATCCGGGAAAGATATCATTATCAAATTCGTCTTCTAAGATTTGATGTACAATACACTCCGAAAGGACTGAAGATGCATGCCGTATTAAGTTTTGGACTTTGTTATGATAATGGATAACCACTCTTCCATAATATTTTTCAAATTCAGGAAGTGATTCATATTCGTAACCTACGGTGTTGTACAAAGAAAGATCTCTGGTTATTCTACTGATGTCAAAAAGAAGCCATTTATGATCAGAGATCCAAGCTAAACCAATAACTATCTCATTTACTTTATAAGACTTTCTGGAAACATAATTATGAAAGTGACCATTGAACAATGCTTGTTTGTCCTCCTTAAAATGTTTGATCGGATCAAAATTATACTTGTTCCCTTTATTAAATCTTATCCTTACATTATTTAGATGATCTAAATTCAGGATGTCATTAAGGTTTATCGACATATTTCGTGTGTAGTTGTTGATGTACTATTTTTAGAGTCCCTTTCTGTTTGTTTTGATACCAGCATTCCATTTGGCCAAGGCAAGGGATTCGTCTCCTTCGGCCAGATTATCGAAATGTGAAATGTAAGCTTCAATTTCTTTTTTATTTTCCTTTAGCACTTTATCATATCTAGTCATAATAGACTGAGAAAAAACAATTCTACCTAGCATGTATGCCTTTGATATTATTCTTTTTTTTAGTTGCATTGTTATAATATTAGTTCCAAATCTCTGAGCAGCATAAGAAAGAATATTACTTATAATGTAAGAAATACGTATAATTGGATGGGGATGAACTAAATCGTATGTATATAAATCAAGACTTCCCGAATTAAAGGTCAAAACATAATTAAATGCTGTAGCAGACAATAAAGCAAAAATGTCGATGATATCCTCAGTATTGAAAACGCGATAATTGTCTTCTAAAAGTTGAATTATGTGTTCACTCAAACTAATAGCACTGAATGCATCTGCATCAAGCTCTAACAAGTGTCTCCTTTCATCGTAAGGTTCTTTCTTAGTTGGAATTTCATATAACCCACTTTCGAGATACTCTGACTTTTGAATTAAATGTGCCATTTCATGATAGAAAGTAAAATGGTAGCAAAATTGTAGCATTACAGTATTCAAACTCGTTCCAAGTTTCGAAATGTCAAGAGATATAAGGGGTAATATTTTATTTGTATCTAAAGTCTTAAATAAAGCACTTAATTGGGTAATTGTTCCTGAGTTTATTGCTACTAAATACTTGTCGGTAACTCTGGCAGCTTTGGCATTTATAGAAGTGTCATTTCGAAAAAATAAAAAGCAAGGAGTTATACCATAAAATGAATTTTCAGATAACGTAATCTTATAGAAACTAAAAACTTTCTGAAATTCAAGGTTATCAGGATCAAGGTCAAAATTAAAAACATCTTCTTTTAATTTTGGAAAAGCTGCGATCATTTGATCTGTATGATTAGAATAGTCTGTCATGGTTCAGTAATAAATCAAAACGGAAAATACCAATATTTTAATCCATGATGATCTGCCTGTTTTAAACTTCTTTCAGTGGGGTCGGTTACACCATCAAAAAGAACATATAAATCAGTTAATAGGGTCTCGGTTTCAAAAATGTAACTATGGTGATTTCCTGGAGATTTGACATTAGATGCATCGATAGAATGTAAACCATCAGCAATAAACAAAGCTCCACCTCCTTTTCCCAAACGTGGCATACTTCTGAATTTTTCAGAAATCCGCATAGCTTTATCTTTGTCTGAAGCATATAATGTTCTGCTTTTACCAAGATTCCTTAAAGTTGGCAAAAAAGACTGTTGAAATACGATCTGATCAAGGTCAGGGGCAGCTAACACAATTTGATGAATGGAATCAAGTTGATGTTTAAGATCAGTTTTTTGACTAAGACTTTTTAACGCTGCTGTAACAACTCTGTTTCCCATACTATGCGCAACTATATGCAGCTTTTTTATCTCAGATTTAACTATTAATTCACTTATGAATTTCTCAAATATGTCAACGCTACTGTCAGCCTTTTCAATATCGCTAAAATAATCCAAAGTTCTACCCGACGAAGGCCAGCTAAAAAAGCCGGTTAAACCATTAAATGGCATGTCATAAGCAATTTGACCTGTTCTCCAAGCGGCTTCAGCAAAGGTAGTATTGTAACCATGAACAAAAAGTAAACAAGATTGATTTTTAGTATGTAACACATCCTTTTTCATCATGCTATAAAAGTCTTTGCTACCGATTTCAACTATTGAATCAAGTGTAACATGCTTATCCTTGTTTTCATTGAATTGCCACCATAGTATTTTTCTAGGTCTTTCAATTTCTCCAATTTCATGTCCTTTAGGTATGTTTATAATACATTTTCCTGTACTTAATTCATTAAGTTTTTCACCAAAAAAAAGATTAGGATCAGGGTCTCCAGTTTTATTTCGATTTGTCGCGAAAAAAACTTCTACTTTTCCTCCTTCTTGTTCTTTATTGACGTTGAAATCGCTTTCCTCGTGAACAACATCTAAGTCACTTCCTTCAAAATTACTCCATTCAATATCCCCAATATATGGTGTGCTATCGAGGATTGGAAACGCCCTTGACTCTTCTATTATCTCCTCTCTAAAGTTAGACGAATTCAATTTGTCTATCTCAATTACAAAAATAGATTCTTGGAATTGTAATGAATAGACTCTTTCTTCTATTATTTTCTTCCCAGTTATAAATTTAATTGTAATTCCAACCAATTTCTCTTCTCCCGAACTAATTACCTTAATCGCAATAGGATGACCAATGATGTATGAAAAATTTAGATAATATGTATTTCTGCCATCATTTCTGTTAAATGGAATTTCATCCTTACCAATAAGTAAGATCTTTTCAACTGAGATATTTAGGTGTATCTCACAAAAAACATTATGGGCTGCAATATAATAACTCATGTGAATCAGTTAGCGGTTTCAATTCGGTGAATATAAATTATTAATCTGAATTATATCACTTTGCAGAAACAATCTAAAATATTTGTCTGATTAAACAATCATAATATTTAAAGCCAAAATAGCTTTTTGGAAATTCAAACCAACTCAAAGGGAAAATAATCCCTATTTGACTTCACTTGCTGCTTCAACTCCTTTACGAACCGTGCTGCATTGTCAATCAACGAAATTTTATTGTACTTGAAAATTACGCTTGTATCTGATAAATCAAATTCGGGGATCGGAATAGAGTTTGCATGACCTGTAATTTTACTCAGGACAGTTATGGGTACAAAGTTGATCAGATTGGTTATGAACGATCTTCTGCCAATGTGGGATGAAACAAAATCAAATAGCTTTTGGGTAATGAATTCTTTCTTTCCATGTGCGTTTGTGTAGGAAAGTGTGATTTCATCTTTCAATTCACATTCTTCTGCAATTTTCTTTACAAGAGTATTAAATTTTTGCTGTGAAATAGGATAAGCCAATTTTCCTCCGTTTGCATTGATTGCATCTTGTAATGGTTTAAGGATTGGAACAACGATCTCCGTATCTGTTTTCTCACTGAAGTAACGAGCATACCTGAATGTTAAACCATTCTTTGAATAGGTGTGTTCAGGAACAATCTTATACACATCGGAATATCTGCATCCGGTAAAGAGTAATGTTAGCAAAATGAGTTTCACATTCCCCATTTCCTCATTGGGTGCATTGTACTTGATGATTTCCTGAATTTGCTCAAATTCCAGGTAAATTTTATCCTCCGTGACCATTCGCACTTTATCCGTAGAGCGGAGTTCCTTAGTCGGGCTGAAAATCTTCAACTTATATTTTCTCTCTATTCGGTTCAATACTGCTTTAAAGCTTTTGTAAATACTCCAAACTGTATTGATCCGGTTCGATCGTTCACGTATAGTATCAATAAAACTATTGTATAGTTCCTCATTCAATTCATTGCTGAATAATTGCTTTCCAATTTTCTTTTCAAAATCCTTTAATCGGTTTTTAAGAGTAGTATAGCTTTGTTTGGTTTTGGGTTTTAAGCTCTGCTCTTTCATAATTTCATTGGAAATGAAATCCACGATCCGAACCCGTTGTACAATTGCTTTATCCTCTCTCTTTTTGATTTTGACATCTAACTCTTGCTTTAAGCGGTCCGGTGTTACTATTTCTGTTGTGATCAGATAATTAAATATATCCGTAGCTTGCTTTTCCAGTTGCAGAAGCTCAGTTCGTTTAGATTTATTCTTTGGAAGTTTTTCATCCAAATCCCAATCGGATTTCGTAACTTTCACTCCTGTATAATAACGAAGTGGTTTATACACATGAGTTTGCTTCATTACATCGAATTCTTTGTATCCGAAGTTCATGATTGCCAGAACCGGAATTTCTCCCTCAACTCCGGTTTTTAATATGAAATTGATCTTTAATTTCATGGTGATTCGTTTTATTGGTTGATCCAAACATATAAGTAATAACTCATACGCAGGGTACTAAAAAGGGTAGGAAAATTGGAGGTTTGACCCCCAATTCCCCAAAATTCCTCTGATTTCCTTTTTATACAACGAACACCCTGAATCCTTTATTGTGACTGACTTTCCGGGATCATTAAGGATTTATAAGATTTTAACTACGCTTCTCCGAAGGGGGAAATTTAATTATCTCCTGAAAAGTAAAACAATCTCAGGAACAAAAAAGCCCCAATCTATTCGAATCGGGGCTTCAAATTATTATTAGCTTATCTTATGCATACAACTCTTCCTGCAAGCTTGCAATTTTTGAGTCCTGCAAATAATCATCGTAAGGCATCATTTTGTCAATGAAACCATTCGGTGTAATTTCAATAATGCGGTTTGCAACCGTAGAAACCAACTCGTGGTCATGAGATGTAAACATCATCGTTCCTTCGAATGCCGACATTCCGTTGTTCAATGCTGTAATCGATTCCAAATCCAGGTGGTTCGTCGGTTCGTCCATCATTAAGAAATTTGCTTTTGCCAACATCATTCTGGAAAGCATACAACGTACTTTTTCACCTCCGGAAAGTACCGTAGCACTTTTCAAAGCCTCTTCTCCGGAGAACAACATTCTTCCAAGGAATCCGCGTAAGTTTACTTCTTCTTTCTCTTCATCCGTTTGTGCATACTGACGCAACCAATCGATCAAAGACAATTTATCCTGGAAAAAGGAAGAGTTGTCATTCGGTAAGTAAGCCGTTGTAATCGTTGTTCCATAAGTGAAATCACCGCTATCCGCAGCCATATTTCCGTTCAACACTTCGAAGAATTGAGTGATTGCCAAAGAGTTTTTAGAAATAATGGCAATCTTATCTCCTTTATTCAAAGTGAAAGACAAATTCTTGAACATGTATTCTCCTTCGTGCATTTTTGTCAATCCGCTTACTGTCAGGATCTGGTTTCCTGCATCACGCTCCTGCTGGAAAGCAATTCCCGGATAACGGCGGGATGAAGGCTGGATTTCTTCCAAATCCAATTTTTCGATCAACTTACGACGGCTTGTTGCCTGCTTGGATTTTGAAGCATTCGCAGAGAAACGCGAAATGAAATCCTGTAATTCCTTCTTCTTATCTTCCGCTTTTTTGTTCTTATCAGCACGTTGACGAGCTGCCAATTGAGACGATTGATACCAGAAAGTATAGTTTCCCGTAAACACGTTGATTTTACTGAAATCGATATCGCAAATATGTGTACAAACGGTGTCCAGGAAGTGACGGTCGTGAGATACAACAATTACCGTATTTCTGAAATCCAACAAGAAATCTTCCAACCATCCAATCGTTTTCAAATCCAAATCGTTGGTAGGCTCATCGAGTACCAATACATCGGGGTTACCGAATAAAGCCTGAGCCAAGAGAATTCGCACTTTGTATTCCGACGGAACATCTTCCATCTTCATATAGTGCTTGCTTTCGTCAATTCCTAAGTTACTTAACAAAGTCGCAGCATCCGTTTCAGCATTCCATCCTTCCAGGTCAGCAAACTCAGCTTCCAGTTCAGAAGCACGCATTCCGTCTGCATCAGAGAAATCAGGTTTTGCATACAAAGCGTCTTTTTCAGTCATGATCTCAAACAAGCGCTTATGCCCCATGATAACTGTTTGCAACACTTCGAATTCGTCGAAAGCAAAGTGGTTCTGGCTCAAAACAGCCATTCGTTTACCCGGTTCCAACTCAACACGTCCGGAAGTTGGGTCCTGTTCACCCGTTAAAATCTTCAAAAAGGTCGATTTACCGGCACCGTTCGCACCAATAACACCGTAACAGTTTCCTGAACCGAATTTGAGATTTACATCGTCGAAAAGAACACGCTTGCCGAATTGAAGAGAGAGATTGTTTACTGAAATCATGAGAAATACTTGGAATTTTGGCGCAAAGATAACACTAATTCCCCCGTTTTTAAAACGAAAACAATAAAATCACTGCTAAATATTTATAAATCAGCCAGAAAACAAGAAGTCATCAATTCAGAAATTATCAAGGAGATATCTCAAAATGAAAGAGATTCTCCTTGATAATTAAGTCATTTACAAATTGATAATTACTTAGTAAACCACCACTCTATGCGTCGATTTAGCAGCTCCCTGAACGGCATTCAGGATGTAGCATCCTTTAGCAACATTCATTGGAATATTCACTGTTTGTGCTCCTGATGAAGCCGGTACTTCTGTTGTTGAAACAATCGCCCCCTTCAAATCCATCACGATCAGTTTCATTCCGGTTGGACTGTTTGGAACTTCAATTGTCAGATCCGATCCTGTAGCAACCGGGTTCGGAGCAATTGAAACGGAGGAAGAGAAACCATTGTCTTCAATTCCCAGGGTTCCTGAAATATTGAAATTATCGAAATAGAAATTCGAAGAATAATCCGATGCTCGGAATTCAAATCTGAATTTTGTTTTATTATCCGTCGAGTTCGATATATAATTGAAACTAGCTGTTTTCCAGTGTAAATCAGTTCCGGGCACAAAATCCGTATTCCCGACATATCCCGCAGTTACCAGATCTGCCCCCGTCAAAATAAGTCTTTGTACCCAGGTTTTTCCGCAATCCCTGGATGAATAAACTACCAATTCTTCTGTTATTAACTCACTATCAATTGTTTTCGTCCCATATGCGTAATCAAACGAAATGCTCACGTTGGACGTATTTCTCAAATCAATCGCCGGAGAGATCAGGTAGTCTTTTGCATTCCCCAAACGATCATTGTAAAACCAATCCGGTGTGAAAGCCATTGCTCCGTCAACATCTTTGTAATTGTTCAATTTGAAACAAGGTGTATTTCCTTTTCCTCCACCTGTAACACGGCTGAAATATGCGTCATTGTCTTCCGGGTTATGAGAGATCCAAAAGTTGGCGTTCTGATTGAAATCTTCTGTTCTCGGACCGGTATATTCAGCCCATTCTCCCTGGATGTAAATCATGCGATTTATTGTTTTGGTATCTGATCCGACATTATTTGAAACCTTTAAAGTGACATCATACCAACCCGGAGCAGCATAGGTTACGTTGGGATTCTGATTCGTTGATACAGCAGGACTTCCGCCGGGGAAACTCCATTCCCATGAAGTGACTCCCGCTTTCCAGGAAGCGTCTTTGAATAAAATCGGATTGTTCACGCAGGCTGTCATGACATTTGCATTAGCACCTACATTTCCTCCTGTCCCGTTCACATCCACATAAAAATCAGCCACCGGAACACAGGTAACAGGAGTTAACGAGTTGGTTCCCGTTGCAATCAAGTTATCGGTTGTATACAAATTATTCCTTCCGCTTGTCGGTTGATCCAATACATTACGCATAAATACTCCCTGCCCCTTTGTAAACATAAATCTGCAAAACGAATATTCCATAAAGTTCTGAGCATTATCAATTACATCATTTGGATACCAATAATCAGATGGATTCACACCATCCACACAAGAATTGGATGCAAGCTGACAAGACTGCAAACCAATGCAATTCGGTGTATCTTCAATGCCGTCATCAATGTTGCAATTACTTACCAAATTTGGTGTATTGGTATTTCCCCAGGTATGGGATAATCCCAGGTAATGACCAATTTCATGGCTTAAAGTACTGGGATTGATTTGAGAAGATGTTCCGGTATTACCAACGTAATTATTCAAAACTACCACCCCGTCTCTCCAGAATAAACTACCGGTAACATCTGTCGGATAATGCGCAAATCCGGCAACATTAGCATCTGCCATTGTTTTTACAACCCAAATGTTCAGGTACTTGTCGCGATCCCATTGATTGATCTTCGAATAAGTATCTCCCATATTGGTATTGTGATTGTAAATGTGCTCGATTCCATTCGTACAATGTCCCCAGGGATCCAATGTTGCCAGGCGGAATTCGAGTCCGACATCTCCGATAATCGAATCAAAGGGTTCTACAATCAAATTGAGGTTCGGATTCATTTTCTGGAAATCCTGGTTCAAAATAGCCACCTGGTTCTGAACCTGCTGATCTGTAATATTTTCTTCCCCATACTCGTGCAGAATGTGAAATACAACGGGAATAACACGAATAGTAGTAGATTTCCCGTTCACCAAACGGGTTTCCCTGCAACGGTTGACTAATTTTCTGTAATCTTCTGCAAGTCCGGGATTTTCAGCATATAATTTGCGTTGTTGTGCTTCTAAGCCACAACCAATGTGGGTTTCCTGGGCAACTAAATTTCCGGTCGAAATCATCCCCATCATGGAAAACACACTTAAGAGTAATCTTTTTCGCATGTTGAACAGTTTTATAGATTAACATTCCTTCCCGATTGCTCGGGATCGTTTTTTTGATCATGCATGTGACTCTTATGAATCGGGAAGCAGCAGTACTATTTACATGTTTCTAATCCGGATTAAACCACTGGCTCCTAGGCCTTAAAACTCACATGAAGCAAATGTATATTAAGTATTTTTAACATTTTAGCGCATGCTCATCTATTTAGCTGTGTGTATCGGATGACGATTAAAAGCTCTTTTGAAGAATCTAAACGGTATTCTGTTTTGAGTAAAATACCGGATACTAATATTTTAGTACACTGAAAGTTATATTGGAACAAACAAAGATCAGGTGGTTGCAGCATGTAATTAACAATGAGCAATTATCAAGAAGGTTCATGAAAACCTCTTGATAATTACATTGCTGCTAATTGATAATTTATAGGAAAGATGACAATTACTTATTCATCCATTTTAAATTCAACCCGTAAAGCAATACAAATACAGCTGAAAAAACCAGGCTCATAATTGCGGAGGTAAACAGATCTGAATGCGGAGGCATAATCAGGAAAACTCCTCCGAAACTCAATAAACTATAGATGATGTATAAATGAAAACCTAATCTTCGTCCTCTGAACATCATAAAAACTCCAGCAAAGCCAGTTCCTGATGTTACAGCATTGACCAACAAAACCAACCAATAGTTATGCTGCTGATAAGTCGTTACTTCTGCCATTTGTTCCAGCACACTTGCCATGAAGACAAGCCCCTGATCCCGGTTATCGGAAGCAAGCTGCATCGTTTTATTGTAGCCGTTTTCAATTACTTCCGCGCTCGGCTTCCCTCCTGCTAAAGACAACAATACTCCCAGCAGTCCAAATCCCACCACAATGAATGACAAAATGCATAGAATTGTCAATAAAACCGGTCTTTTGGAAGGTTTTTCCTGCGGCTCGTTTATCGTAGAAAAATAATCGCTCATATTCCTGCTTTTACAAATTCCTTACTCGCCTGCATCAAAGGATGCATGTATCGGTCTTCCGTAACAAACGGTACGTTTTTTCTGAAATCAGAGAAGATTTTTTCCAAACGCGGGCTTGATTTCGCCGGACGTCTGAATTCCAGTGACTGGCACGCATGCAGGATTTCAATTCCCTGGATCGAATAACAATTATCGATCACGCGGAATAATTTCGTTGCTGCATTCGCTCCCATTGAAACGTGGTCTTCCTGTCCATTGCTGGAATCAATCGTATCGATACTTGCCGGAGTACACAATTGTTTGTTCTGGCTCACGATCGAAGCACAGGTGTATTGTGTGATCATGAATCCGGAGTTCAACCCCGGCTTTGCAACCAAAAATGCCGGTAATGTTCTCGTTCCTGAAATGGATTTGTAAATTCTTCGTTCGCTGATGCTTCCCATTTCCGCCAAAGCAATTGCCAGGAAGTCCATCGCCAATGCCAGGGGCTGACCGTGGAAGTTTCCTGCAGAAACAACGATATCATCATCCGGGAAAACAGTCGGGTTGTCTGTTACAGCGTTGATTTCGCGCTCCACAATCGTTGCGCAATGCTCAATTGTATCGTAAGATGCGCCGTGAACCTGCGGAATACAACGGAATGAATACGGATCCTGAACGTGTGCTTTTTCGCGGTTTGCCAATTCACTTTCAGCGAGTAATTCTCTGAAAATTTCTGCGGTTTTGATTTGACCGACCTGGTTGCGGATTCCGTTTACCTGAACTCCGAAAGGCTCTTTTCTTCCATCATAACCATCCAGTGAAATTGCAGCAATCTCGTTGAACTGTTTCCACAGTTTTCGTGCATGAGAAATTGCATAAGATGCATATCCCGACATGAACTGCGTTCCGTTTAGCAAAGCCAATCCTTCCTTCGAACGCAATGCGATCGGTTCTAATCCGAACTTTTTGTTAATCTCCTGCGAAGGATATTCTTTTCCTTCAAACAATACGGTTCCTTCTCCTAAAAGCGGTAACACCAAATGAGCCAGCGGAGCCAAATCTCCCGATGCTCCCAAACTTCCCTGCTGGAAAACAACCGGGTGAATGTGATTGTTGAAGAAGAAAACCAAACGTTCCACCGTTTCCAATTGAACACCTGAAGCACCATGGGAAAGCCCCATAATTTTCAGGATCAATAAACGTCTGACGATTTCTTCCGGAACACGCTCTCCCATTCCACAAGCGTGTGAAAGAACGAGGTTGCGTTGCAATTGTTCCAAATCTTCCGATGAAATTGCCGTATCACACAAGCTTCCGAAACCCGTGTTGATTCCATAAATCAGGCGGTCGCTTTTAGCTACCTTTTCATCCAGGTAAGCACGACATTTCAAAATGGCAGCTTTGGCTTCTTCGCTCAAAGTCAATGTGGTATCTGAAGCTAGGATTTCGTCCAGTTTTTCCAGGGAAACCCATTCGTTTGTTATCGTAAAATTATTCATGAGACTAATGATTGAAAAATGCGTGCAATTCGGACTCTGTCAATTCCTTTTGCTCGCCGCTTTCCATATTTTTTAATTGTATTTTTCCTTTGTTCAATTCATCTTCACCGATAATGGCAACAAATTTCACTTTCCGGTTATCGGCATATTTGAATTGCTTCTGCATTTTCGCAGCGGCCGGGTAAACTTCGCAATCTACCCCATTCTGGCGCAGTTTTTTCGTCAACTTCATGCAATACGCTGCTTCCTTGTCGCCGAAATTCGCAAACAACAAAGTCAAACCTGCATTCGTGTTTTCAGGATACAAGTTCAGTTCGTTCAAAACGTCGTAAATACGATCCGCACCGAATGAAATTCCAACTCCCGAAAGCCCGGAAAGTCCGAACAAACCGGTCAGATCATCGTAACGACCACCACCACAAATCGATCCCATTTTCACATCGTGCACTTTCACTTCGAAAATAGCTCCGGTATAGTAATTCAATCCACGGGCAAGCGTCACGTCAAACTCCACTTCCGCTCTTTCCAAACCTAATTCTTTTGTTTGGTTCAACACGAATTCCAGTTCTTCGATTCCCTTCAAACCGGTTTCAGATGATTGCAGGAACTGTTTCATTTGCTCCAAACGCGCTTCATTCGTTCCCGAAATGCCGAATAACGGAGAAATGATCTCAATGGCTTTTTCGGAAACTCCTTTTTCGGTCAGTTCCTTGATTACGCCTTCTTCCCCGATTTTATCCAGTTTGTCGATCGCAACGGTGATATCAATCAATCGTTCCGATTCTCCTGAAACTTCAGCGATTCCTGAAAGGATTTTGCGGTTATTGATCTTGATGGTGAAACCCGGAATTTGCAGTTTGGTCAGAACCTGGTCGAAAATCTGAACGAAATCGACTTCGTACAACAACGAATCCGAACCGACCACGTCAGCGTCACACTGATAAAACTCCTGGTAACGACCGTGTCCGGGTCTGTCAGCTCTCCAAACCGGCTGAATCTGGTATCTTTTAAAAGGAAAAGATAAATCGTTCTGGTGCTGCACAACAAAACGTGCAAAAGGAACCGTTAAATCATAACGTAATACCTTTTCTGCCAACGAATTGGCAAAACGAGTCAAATTACCAGCTTGTAGAGCTTCTACATCGGCCTTACGCTGTTTTTCTCCAGAATTGAGAATCCGGAAAACCAACTTGTCTCCTTCTTCTCCATACTTCCCCAACAAAGTAGAAGAAAGTTCAAAAGAAGGTGTTTCGATCGGTGCAAATCCGTATGTTTTAAAAACAGACTTGATTGTATCGAAAATATAAGTACGGCGAGCTACCTCATCGGGTAAAAAATCTCTTGTTCCTTTTGGAATTGCCGGTTTCTGTGCCATGAAAAAATGAATTTGCGGCAAAGTTAACAGAAAACGCTCAAAGAGGATTCAAATGGTTCAAAAGTCTGAATTATTAGCAGCATTGAATCCCTTGAACTATTGAACGTTTAAATTGGAACATCATTCGTAATTCGTAATTCGTAATTCGTAATTCGTAATTCGTAATTCGTAATT
>VFQP010001164.1_pt1 | contig 37761 bp, 72 predicted proteins | sample 3512351 | NCBI WGS metagenome assembly VFQP01 (sample SAMN10412372, study PRJNA504923) | tailings metagenome | isolation source: Relicate 1 Philex TSF1 revegetated site | place: Philippines: Tuba, Benguet | collected 2017-08-29
AAACCCTAAACCCTAAACCCTAAACCCTAAACCCTAAACCCTAAACCCTAAACCCTAAAAACTAAACCCTAAAACCTAAAAACTAAACCCTAAAAACTAAAAACTAAAAACTAAACCTAAAAACCTAAACCCAAAAACCTAAAACCTAAAACCTAAAACCTAAACCCTAAAACTAAAAACTAAAAACTAAAAACTAAAAAAAAAAACCTAAAAACTAAAAACTAAAAACTAAAAAAAAACCTAAAAACTCCACAATTGTACCTAGTTTCATGGTTACATGTATCAATGGTATGCACAACAAACAAGAATGGAACAATATTCAATAACTTACAACCATACAACACGTTGTATGCATTGCGCAATAATAATTGTTTGGAAAAACAAGGTGGTGTAGCATGCACTGGCTGTCTACAGAGCACATACAACAGGACACAATCACACACCCACCAACGCCCGCTTTTCGCAGAACGAGACCACTGTGTCCAACCATGTCAGCTCCGCAAGGTAATCACCCTGTGTTTCATACACACATATCACATAACTGTTTTCAACAATAACAAGACCCCCCAACAGCCATACCACTATAGTACTCATGACACGTGCCAAATACACGCACAAATGCCGTGCGCCAATGTCACAAATATTCAAATACCCCTGTCGCTCAATGGTCACTGGAAATGTGCAGTTGTCTGTGGTGGCATATGTTGCGTACAGCTGCAGTTTGGGTCCAACAATGTGCAGCACCTTGGCCCCCTCTGGCTGTGGCGGTGTCAACAGAATTGTATTCAACGCTCCATCCAACAAGCACTGATCGTGCATCGATTCCCCATAAAAATGGTTGAATGCACCATTCACCAGCTGCACACCGCCCTGAAAGGAGAGCCGCTCGTTGGAAAATATCAAGTCTACAAACGCTGCATGTTGCTGACGCATGGGTGTTGTCTTGTACAGCTGCACGCCGGAATTGCATGGTGGCTTTTCAGTCAACTCTCTTGCCATGGACACAGTGCTGGTACTGGCAATGGGCAGGTCTGACACAAACACGGGCTGCAAAAACACCACGTCCACGTCGGTGTAGAATATAAAGTTGTATGCAGACAATATGGGCAGCATGGGTATGTCGATGCGCAGGAATGCACCAATCATGAGGGATGGGTTGGCATATAGGTGGCTGCGCTCGAGGAGGAGTGGCTGATCCGAGTAGTTGCGGTTGCTGATGTGGTCTAGCCATGCTGGTGTGTGATGTATGACAGTGACGTTTTGTTTCATGAGCCACCTAGCCGAGAGTGAGGGGTGGTTGTACGTCATACATATGAATCTCTAAAAGGTGTACCCCCACCAATATACCTATACAGTGCAGTGTCGGTGTTGCCTTCATACACGCAAAACGGTACCAATGTGCCTACATGCAGTGCACTGGTGACTGCCATTTGCACCTGGTAATCATACGAGCTCCCTCGTGATGTGTAGGTAAACACCCAAGGCACCTTGAAGAATGGCAGGTGTTGTGCCAAGGGTATGTCATCCTCGGTGTTGTAATACGATGTCCACCCAGTGCGTGCAAGCAGCAACAGGGCGGAAAATGTGTCATGACTGTGACCAATGAATGCACGGGCACGCATGGCGAGCTCATATTCAATGAGGCCCAGTTGCGTATGTGAAAGTGTGGCGTACTGTTCTCCCAACACGTCTTGCGTGGTGGTGACCTGGTGTTGGGGTGATGTATGGCGGTATTCCCAATATATATTGTGAACGCTGTGTGCAACCAGGGTACAACATACCTGGTACCCTGCATCTCGCAATCGCTGCACAACTGCATACTGCTGTGCACCGCTGACAAGCAGGGGTTGGCGGTTGTCTACCTGGCGCTCATTGAAATATTGCGCAATGTACTCGTCTGTGGGGGTTGCTGGGTGCTGCATCTCTTTGGAGTGCCGCCGGTGCTTGGATGTAGCAACCGGTGTGTTGGCATCTGTTGTTGTGCAATGTGCATCGTGTGTGGTTGGTGACAACGCTCTGCAAACACATCAATTTTTTCCCCCTTCCATACCATATACGTGCACCATGTTGTACTCCCCATTCATCTGCGCAATTACACCATCAATCATGCTGACCAACTGCTGTTCTGGCACAAACGCATTCACCCATGCATTGTACACTGCCCGGTGCTGCCACAACACAGCTGCTGGCACTGAATACAGGGGACATGGCACGCGCAAAACGGTAGTGTTGTCAACCTCCTTTGCTGGCTGTGCAAGCGTACCCAACAAATGTGCAAGGTGTGCGGTGTTGTACATGTCATCTGTGGGGACAACCAGCTGCCTGTCCTGCTCCTTGGCAAGTACTGCCCCATACAGGATTGACAACCTATGATGCGGATGAAAATAATGTACAGCCTGTCACGTGTGTACACGGAATCAACAAGCACATGCCGATGGTGAACACGCACCTGTGCCCCGTAAACTCCATACACTCTTTACTAGATGCTGTATAATCCACAGAAAGGTATTGTTCTGCATACGCAAGCTGCAAAATTAGCAAATGGGCGAGCAACCACATGCACGATGGCATGGACGACCCCCGCAAGCCCTGCATCGCTATTGAATAATCATGAAGCAGATTCGTATTGTATGACAAGGAAGATACCAAGTGCAATCAGGATCAGGTACAAAAATACGCGAAAATGCGGATTGTGCCGTGCATTGAAAATGGTCCCCCACAACAAGCATTTGGAGAACGCACATTTATATAGTTACATAAATTCATCAAATACATCAAATACCACCAGATGCTGCCAACCAATGTTGCAACGGTGGTGGATCAGACACTGTGCGCCACAGGCCCCCCTCTTTTTGATTGCCTCGCATGGGCACGCGCTGTGGGTCGGGTGTTTTCTCGGGCAGCAGTCCATCCGCTGCAAACGCAAAGGGGTCCTGTATAGCGATGGGTACATACATTTCCGCACACAGATATCGTGGGCATGCACAACCCATGCGCACAACACCCAACACATCAACACACCGTGTCCTTGTCTGCAGCAGTTTCCTTTTCAGGGTCACTGGGTTTGGGCGCCAAAAACCCCCGAGGTGGTGACATGCCTGCCCTTGCAGACAATGCAGTGATGCTGTTTGCACGTGCCTCCTCCACTGCCACTGCAGACTTGCGTGGTGGTGGTGCAACCGGTGCAGCTGGGTCCACATTGCTGTCTGGTTGTCCACCCCCCGCTGCTGGTAGAAAGCTGCTGTCCCACCCTTGTACTGCAGCTGCTGGTGGTGACGTTTCCTGGCGCGCTGGCACTGACACACCCTCACTCGGCGTTGGTTGCTGCTCATCTGCTGCTGGTATGCTGGAAAATGCATTGCTCTCAAATGCATTCGGTGCATCCTGTTGGAAGAGGTTTGTGTATGTGTATGTGTAGGTGTAGGTGTCTGTGTGGGTTACCGCATACCTGTGCATCAACCATGTCCTGGGCTACACCAAATGGATCAAACTGCTCATCGCTGCCTCCTGCAAAATCAGCCTGCCACGGAGTAGCTGCGGGAACTGCCGGTAATGGCTTGCTGACAGATGCCTTGCTCGGTGCAGCCCTCGTTGATGCTGCAGGTCGGGTGGTGTCCTGCTGTGCTGGTGTGCTACTTGCCACAGTTCCGGCATGCCGTGCAGGTACAGCAGCAGTTCCCATGCGTGTACTACTGGGTGTACTGCCTGTAGAAAACAATGCATTCACTGTGAGTTGTGTCTCCCCGCAGACCCCACAGCACATACACCTCACAAAATCCGTACCCGGTGGTGTCAACGCCCCTGCAGTACTTGCAAAGCTACGTGCTGAAAGCCCACACTCACTGCCCGTGCCATCAAAAGCTTTCAGCACCATGAAAATGTCGGGACGCTTCTCGGGGTCGACGGTCAACATGCGGCACAATGTGTTGACCATCCATGGCTCCACGTGGGGGTCGTCCTTGGGGATATCATAGTTTCCAGCCATGACAGGGAGCATTGTTTCACCAGTGAATGGCAATTTGTTGTACATGAGAAAATACAGCAGGCATCCAAGTGCCTATGGGGGGTGGGGATGGCACAGCGATTGTGGTGGTAGAGGTGGTGGTGGTTGTACATGGGGAGGAAGAATATGGCCCGTACCCAAATGTCTGCTTTTGTGTCAATGCGCTGCCTATTGTACAAATCCCACATCTGTGCGTCGTGGGATTGAAACAGCATCAAGTGTTTATCAAGATAGCATCGCTCCCCACCCCAACAATAAATGGGTGCTACCTCTGGTGCTCGATATGCAGGGGTGGTTTGTTTACGGATGCGCTCCTCTTCAATGGCACGCTCCCGTTCAGTGCTATAAACTTGGGCACGTGTTGTTGCACTACCAAAATCACACAGCACCCACGTATTGTCCTCCCGTAGCAGCACGTTTTCTGCCTTCAAGTCTCTGGTGTATGGTGATATGTGCGTGAAATGCGTGCCAACCTACTTGCAAGCACAACAACACCACCCAAGCAACACACCTATGTGCAAGGGGCTTGGGCTGACAGTGCATCCATGCCACCCCACGGCAGACATGCTGCATAATGGACTGCACCTCTACTGCTGCCAGGCGCCCCCGGCGTGTCGTGTATTGCACAAGGTTGCAGCGACACAAGTCGAGGAGCAAAAACGCCTCCTCTTCATGCCCCTATGTTGTTGTGTATTGCTGTTGTATTTCTGCTGGATCACTTACAACCACCTCTCACAACCACCATACCGGTGGCCCCTCAAAGCTGACAGCGTGGAGGGCAAGCACGTTGGGTTGTCCTCGGAGCTCTTGCATGTGGGCAACTTCCGTCTTTACGTCTTCAATCAGTTCTTCATCCCCACTCATTCTTACGTGCTTGAGGGCATACATGGCCCTAGATTGGGTGTCACGTGCGCTGTAGATGCACGCAAAACCTCCCTCGCCCAGCGATGCTTCAACACGAACTTCGACCTCCCCCACACGCAACACTCTCCCAATCATCCCATATCGTCCATTGGCATTGTTGACCTCCCGTCCAACAGCTTTTTTGACGTCTTTGACGATGTTTTTCAGCATGATGTTGTCGTAAATGCCTCTGGGGGACCACACTAATGCATGCTTGTTTTTGTTTGGGGGTTTGATAGGGTACTATTTGGAGTACTGCTGGTGTTTTTGTGTGCAGTTTGAGGTGGCAATGTTTTGTATCAGTTGTATACGAATAAAGTATATAATGTCCTCGTTTTGATAGCAGAAGCGTTTTCACGGCGAGAATAAACAGAATACAACATCACGCTTGTAAGCAACCCCTCAGGCGAAACCCCCAGAAGAAATGGCCGTCCCACAAGACAACCTTGATCAGCCATCATCAGCTCCTATGTTTTTGGAGACGAACAGAGTCCAACCCAGCACAGTCCATTGGCTACCATGTTGCATCCAGCATGATGGCCCTGCACATGTTTCCCAATATTTCATCCCCGCTCCGGACCCTGCAGGTGTGTTATTTGTTTTCGGCGCGCTTCTCTCACACACACACTAAGCACAGCACCCCACAACACCGCAGATCCCTTCATCCAGCAAGCAGCATTTCGAGGACACTTCCTGCGTGGGAAAAGACTGCCACTACCACCCAACACCAAGGGCCTTGTCGTCCAACCAACTTCGACAGGGGGATGGCAGGCCACATCAGAGTTTACACAGCTGACGTACTGGAACCATGAGCGTGTGCCTTCCCATACAGATGCAGCACAGCGTGTAATAGACTGGATGTCTGTTGCCGCCACGGTGTGTTTGGTTGTTACAGACAAAAAACATCCCGCATTGTCAAAATCCACTGCGTGCACCCTCCACAACAGATGCATCAATCAGTTGCACCAGATGCTGTACAAAATGCCATACGTGATGATGCAAGGACAACTGCCTTGTGAACAATGCACTGCTATGATCCTCTTTGTAACAACATGCCCAATAAAAAACAACAACCCCTAGTCGTCCCTGCTGCGCTTTCGCCCACGACCACGCCCACCACCCCCTCGTCCTCCGCGCCCACCACGCCCCCCCCGACCTCCACCGCGACCCCCACGATTGTTTTGCTTGTTGTTTCCCCCCTCTGCCTGCTGCTTGCGAAACATTTCCTGCAACTGTTGTGCGGAATGGATGATGTGCTACTAGCAACAGACAGAGCACATAAAACACCAACACCACGTGCATACCTCTTCCCGCAGGGCTGCATCCTCCTCCCCTGTCACTGTTGTCACTGTTGCTGGCACACCTGCCACCTTGATGGTACCATCTTCTGTGATGCGGAGTGCCTCTGCAGCATTCTCAGCTGTAGCAAACCGCACGACAGCCTCATTGGCAGCCATGCCCTCCTATATATTCGGTGATGATGATGAATACAAATGGTGTTTGTAAACAATCACCACCCACAATATCCCCACCACCACGAACCGATTTGAACGTCACATGTTTTACACCAGCATCGCGTCCACCCAGTAGCTCAGCAATCCCACGCCATGTCACAACGGACAAATCCGCATCAGGTTCAAAGCATACACGCAAATGTGCCCCCTGTGGGATGACAATGGGAGCTGCTGCTTCCTCCTTGACAGCATCTTGTGTATCGGTGGTCTCCACTGCCTCTTGCCCACCAGATGGTCGTGCTGCAGCGGCAGGTGTGGTTGGGGCGGCTGGTTTGTTTTTCCGTTCCTCTGCTTTTTTGGTTATGTATTCTGTTTTTCGTTCCAGGCGAAGTGGTGCACCTTCAAAGTGCAATGTCTTGGCCAGCACCTGTTTTGGGAACATGCTGTGAACATACTACCCCCATATCTGCAACGTTGGTTTCTACACACACTGCACACCCCTGTACCTCTTCTGCTGCTTCTTTGCTCGTAAACTCCACAAACACAGAGCCCTTGAAATCTTTCGATGCCATGTGCCTGCGAAAGCGCACACAATTGACTGGACCATGCCCTGCAAACATGTCTTGAATGGCATCCAGCGATGCATCAAAGGGAAAGGGTGCAGCATACAAAGAGCGCTCATCAATAGACTTGGTGATGGTTTCTGCATCACCCAAGGCCTGTGTGGTGGGGGGGAGTGGGGAGTGCATGAACAGTACGAAAAACGTACCACGCGTGTACACTACGTACCGTGGCGCGCTTGACACGTTTCCTGTCACCATCGAGCACCAACGATGCAGCGTCATGCAACACGTTGGCCACTGCTTCCACCATCACTGCAGGCACATCCTCAGCCTTGGATGCAGCATGCTGTGGTGTGTGATGTTGCTTGTATAAAATCCTGTCTGCAACACAACAACAGCAGTCAAGCACCGACCTGGAGCAAGGACTTCATGCGCGTGAAAGAACAAAGCAGGGCAATGTCCACGTAGCCCTCTGCATCCGCAGCGACCTTTTCCTGCAAAAAGCGGTCTCTGGGAAGGTTGCTGTCGCTGAAATAAAACTCGACCTGTGGCAAAGTCGCCAACCATGTTGATGATGGCTGCTGTTGCTACGCATATGCAACAACCAAATGTGTTTTATACGCGTGTTGCCATTTACAAATACGCACCTGGCGCTTGACCTTGCTTTTGACGTCGTCTGCGAGCTCTACGGCTGTCATGCTGAACAACAGTGGTGGTCAATGCAGAGATTGAATACAAGTTGCACGTGTCTTATATGCACTATAATTCACTTGTACGCACACTTTTGAAATAAATACACAGTAAATACACAAAATTGAGGTGTTGAACTCATGGAAACATGTACATATTGTTGCAAGCGTTGCCTAGCGCAGGTTGTGCCAGTCGTCTAGTTCTGCACATGCGGCACACGGTGACCCCAGTATGCACTCAGTGCTGTGCATGTGTTGTTGTTGTATGCTTGTGAATTAGTTGGCACCATCCTCAACACACACACATACCATATCTCAGACGGTTGCCACACCATGGGCTCTTCTGGCCAATACCCATACGCATAATACACTGGGGCTGGTTGCAGCACATGCCCAATGCATGAGTGAGCAGCCATGGTGAACGAATGGTCTGGTGCCACCTGTATGATTCATATGTACATACACAAACAGATCACACCCTCCTGTCGGCAACATTGCCCCACACAGGCCCACGCACCAGATGCCGAAGGGGTATGCGATGCATAGCGCCATGCCCTCCTCCTGCCCAAAGCGCCCCCTTGGGGGAAGCTGCACATTTCAATGCAGTGGGCTTGTCATGGTCTGGTGGCCATCCAGAGCCCATCACTGTGTTTTCATCCACAAGACGACGCTTTGTTGTGGGTGCATACTGTGAGTGGGTGGGTTGTTGAGCTATAGCTAAACACAAAGCGCACCCACGTTCAACAACCTGTAGTGGCGCTTGCCCATGGGTGCCGTTGTTTGCCACAGGCATTGTCGTCCCAAATGCGTTGTTTGCATTATGCTCTACACGTAGACGTTTGTGTGGTGGTGGAGCCATGATGGTAGATGCAAAACCTGTTTGAACGACCTCAATGTCACAAGCAGCATTCTATATGAATCATCATTGCACTACAGAGCACCATGGACTTCAAACACACGTTGATAAACGTCCTGACAAAGTGATGAAGCAAACACGAAAATTAGCATTTAAGCAACCTGCATCAGCTGGCATTAACACCGCACTCTTGAAACTGGAGTTGGGTGCCTCCATCAATCAACATACTCAACAGCATCCCAAACACCCGCCCCCACAGCCATGGAACGGCGATCAATGGATTTCCGAAGAGCTAGTCTCAACTCACAACCATACACAAAAGTTGTGGGGTTCAAGGTTGAGGGTGCAGCTGCATCTCCCACAGTTGCATCTAATCTTGTGGCAGAGGAAGCAATAGTGGGTTCTCCAAGCCCAGTCATCATCCCATCCTCCTCCAATGCAGTATGTTTTGTGCAACAAAGAGGTTGTGTGCAATGCTTAAATGTGTGCATACAATCTCATCCACGTGTACACAGGAGCCATTGACCCATCGCACATCGGCAGACTCTGGCATACACGATGCTGCACGCAAGGGCTTGGCAAACCTCACCATGTATGTTGGGTAATGTGTTGCAGAATACCATGTAGGTCTCTTATACTCTCACACCATGTATACACACACTCTCAACAGTGAGGAGCACGCAACAGAACAGCAACCCCCTGCATCGGGTGGCATCTGGCGCCAAAGCAGCAGCAATGTGGCACAACAACTTGCAGCTGCCGGTGGTGGGAGTGGCACGTACACACCCCCACAGCAGGACGATGCTGCATTACCCCCGCATTCTGTTGCGCCATCCATAGCAAGCAGCATCCCAGCCGCAGGGAGTTGTGCTGCAACCCCACCACCAGTGACTGCCGTACCAGCGATCGTACCAGCAGCCACCGTCGCTGCAGCAGCACAACCCACAGATACCAAGCAACCACAGCAGCAGCAACAACAACAAAGCAAGGGGCAAGGTTTGTGTTTTTTTGTTTGATGGTTTGTGTACAACACACTTTTTGTTGCCAACCCCTCTCAACACCTCCTCAACACCCCCCAGACACAAAGCAAAAGGCCAACACGATGACTCGAGCACAACGCCGTGAACTGCACGAGCAAAAGCGCGCAGAGAAAGCTGCTGCACGACAAGCAGCTGCTCCCCCCTCATCCACCACCACCACCCCTGCCAAACCACCAGCACAAAAACAGCAGCAGCAGTCGGGCGTACCACGATCAGCAAGCTCGTCCCTTGTCAACACACCCACTCGTGGGTTGCAGGGGGGTTCCCGGGGTGGGTCCCAACAGCTGCAGCCACCCAACCCACTCGGTGCACGGGCCACAGACGCCCCCCCCTGTGGTGTGGCGTTGTTTTCCCACCTGCCCCCCCCCAAGCACCTCGACATTCCCCTTGCACTGCAGCGCTTCAAGGGTGATGTGCATCCCTGTATTGTACGCTTGGGGTTGGAGTATGCTGCGGGGCGCATACGGGGTGCGGATGCACGGTGTGTTGCAATGCTCGAGGCATTCAAAGAAGTGGTGCAGGTGTGTGGGTGGTGGGTGGGTGCAGTGTGCTGGGAGGGTTGTGTGTGCGAATGTTGTCTGCATGCCACCACAGGATTACCGTGTACCAGAGGGCAAGACACTGCAGCGTGACTTGGTTGCACACATATCAAGTAATGTTGGGTTTCTCGTAGAGGCGCGTCCATTGGGGACAGCCATGGGGAACGCTATCAAATACCTGAAAACATACATTACGCATTTGGATGGTCGATTGGATGAGGCCGACGCACGGGAAGCAGTATTGGATACTATCGATTCCTACATCAAGGTGTGGGTTGGTTGCATATGTGATTGGTGTGCTGCATAGAGTGTTGTTCAACCCATGGAAAAACAACAAACCAGGAAAAAGTGTTGGGGTGCTGCAAGGTGCTGGTGGACAAGGCACGGGACAAGATTGCCAATGGGGATGTGGTGCTCACCTATGCCATGTCATCAGTGGTACTCAAGCTGCTTCTTGCCGCCAAGGAAGATGGCAAGCAATTTCGTGTTGTTGTGGCAGATGCACGACCGTTGCTCGAGGGGCGGGAGATGATGCGACGTTTATTGGCGTCGGGTGTGAGTGTGAGCTATTGCCTCACAAGTGGATTGGCGTACATTATGCGTGAAGTGACCAAGGTGTTTGTGGGTGCAGCTGCTGTGCTCTCCAACGGTATGGGAGGATTGGAGGCAACACATTCACACACAACGTCACAAACACTACCAAACCTCAGGTACTGTGATAAGTCGTGTTGGGAGTGCCATGGTGGCCATGTGCGCCCATGCACACCATGTGCCAGTGATGGTGTGTGCAGAGTCACACAAGTTTCACGAGCGGGTACAGATGGATTCCATTACCAACAACGAATTGGGTGATCCAGACGCGCTGGTGGCTGTACAACAGCACCCAGACATCAACCAGTTAAATGGATGGCAAGGGGTGGACAAACTGGGTACGTGGCTGGTCATGCACACATTGACCCGAAAAACCATACAATGTGATGATCCCCATGTCCACGTCCAATCTCCACAGATGTGCTCAACTTGCTGTATGACGCCATGCCCTGCGAGTATGTTTCCATGGTGTGCACGGAATTCGGGCCGTTGCCGCCCACCAGCGTGCCTGTTATATTGCGAGAGAGCCGGGAGGAGTGGTTGCCACTCTAGGGGCCAACGCGGCGCCCAGTGTAAATCCAAACACAAAAGTCGTGTGCATTTTTTTCAACATATACAATAACACACACGATCGGCAAACACGAAACAAATAAAAAAGTGATCGGCGCTGCATCACGAAGAAAGTGGCTCGATTTTGTGCAGTGATTGAGTGCAGAGGATCATCCAATACATTGCAGCAAGGGTACACACACGTCTGCCATTACAACGTGTGTGAACAACGAGCACGCTGATTGGTTGTATCATCAGCAAAACAGCACGATTTCAGGTGTGCGAGTTGGAGACAGGTGCACCCAGCGTGCAGCATCGAGTGCCTGTTGTGTTGCATGCACAGTATTTGCCTTGTGTTGTACTGTATGTCATTTTCATGACTACATTGAGCAATTCCATCCACACAGGTGGCCTGTCGGGACCTGACCTGAGCGCGTTCTAGTCAACGACGATGTCCTAGTTGGTCTTTGCTCTGTGACTGGCAATTACGCGTGTGTGTTGTGTTCCTTGGGATCCGTAACTGTGTGTGTCATCTGTTGTACGTTGAAAGTTGGCATGGGGTCCAAGGGTCAATCATCAGCATCTGCACTCAACAGCCAAAGGGTATGGGTTTTCATGATAGCTGGTGCTGTTGTGATGTTCTCACACATGTGCTCACACATACCACAAACACAGGCATTGTGGACCGAGGAGCAAGACGCGCTGCTTGCCCACTACCAGGTGGGCTGGGTTGTGTGTGCGCTTGCTGGGGTTGCACACGCACAGCAGCACATGCACATCCTCCTCATACCACAGGGCAAAATTGGCAACAAATGGAGTGTGATAGCACAATACATTCCCGGCAAAACTGGGCAGCAGTGTGCCCAACGATGGCGACACAGGGTAGGGATTGGGTGTTGTTCTTGTCCAACACATGCTCATCATCATCACACACATGCATTACACACAGGTTAACCCTGATATAAAAAAGGACAAGTGGACTGCCGCAGAGGATTCCAAGCTCATCAAGCTGGTGGAGGCCCATGGTGGAGCATGGGCAGAAATCGCACGACAGTACGTGTGCTGGTGGATGGTTGCCTCTGTGGTTGTGCCCAACACATACATCACATACACAACACAGCATGCCTGGGCGCACGGATCAGCAGTGCATGGGCCGTTGGAAGCGCCACTTGGATCCTGGCATCTCAAGGGCCCCATGGACCCCTGAGGAGGATGCCCTGTTGCGACAAATGGTAGGGGAGCACGGTCATGCATGGTCTACCATAAGCAATGTGCTCGATGGGCGTATTGCACAACAATGTCGTTCCCGATGGAAGCAACTGAACGGGTCCAACACGGTACGTTGTTGTTGCTGTGGTTGTTGTTGTTCCGCCACCATTGTCACCCCTGTGCACCTCTCAACAACAGGCCCCACCAACTGCCCCCAAAACAGCACCCCCTGGGGGCAATCGACGCCCATCTCGCCGTCTTGCCTACCGACCATCATCTGACAGCAGCAGTGTGGTGGAAGAAGATGACGATGACGCATGCGGGGTGTATGTTTCAGAGGATGATTCACCACCAGCGACACGCCGCAGCAAGGCACAGGCTGCTAATACGGCACGCAAGGGATTGCTCAACCGTGTGCCACCAGCATCCACCCTGCCCACCACGAGCAGCAGTGGCCTGAGCATGGGGGCACCCCTGTCACCGGCATCGGCACATGAGCAGGTGGCCTTGGTGGCGCCATTGACATCACCCACCAGGGGGGCACGATCTGCACGCAGTAGCCGCAAAGGTAATTTTGTTTCGTGCAGTATCACAGCATAAGCATGAAAATATGTGTACACCACATACTCTCACACACAGCATCTGCTGCGCAGCTGTTTTCTGCACAACTGCTGCTGTGCTCTGAAGGGGAGGATGAGAGTCACTGTGTCGGTCCCCATGACATCCCCTCCGAGGTGGGCATGAAAACACCCTTGCCGAGTGGGGTCATCATAGGGAGCCCTGATGACCGTCTGCATGAGCTATGTCGTATCTCAGAGTTGCTTGAAGCTGCTGGTGAACATGGGGAAGCATCCATCAACGGCAGTGACAACGAAACATCACCCGCCATTGTGGATGCTGCACATACACCACTACGACCGCAGGGGCCATCCCCTCCACACTACCACTTTCAATCAGGTATGTATCAAAAGGGGTGGTGATGTTGCTTGGTTGCGGTGTATGCGGTGTTGCATACTCACACACACACCCTCCACCACAGTGCCTGCAAGTTGGCGCGTCATGACCACAACACCCCGTGCACAACGGACCCATTCTATAATTGAACGTGATTATGCTGAAACACACCTTCCACTGGTATGGGTACTCAGCATATGCAAGTTATTGCATACACACCGTATACAAACAACCAATGAACTCATACATTTTGCACCACATTCTCGTACACAAATACAGAGCCGCCGTCTTGAGCAGGCAGCTTCCACAGAAGGTCCACTTGCTTCACCAGAAACTTCATCCAAGGTGCACCTGCAATCCCCAGCAGCAACCCCAGCCGCTGCACGATGGGCCCTGTCCCCCACAGGGGGTGCCATTACAACACTCTTGCATACTCCCGGTGCGTGTTGGTTTTGTTTGCTTGCTCATGGTGACTGTGGTGAGTCTGCAACATGCATTGATATGCACCGTTTGTTGTACAGACACAACAACCTCATTACCAGGGTGTCGGCATGCTAGGCATCTCCTCACCCCACCCGACTCCTCAGCTGCAACGCCTGCTGCAGTGGGTACATCAGGGGGATCACGTGTGCTGCGAAGTGCCAGTAAGCCCCCCACTGCAACAAAAGTGCAGCGCAAGCTACTGGAAGCATACGAGGTGGGTGTGTTGTATTTGGTGTGTGTTTTGCATGTGGTGTGGGTAATAGTAGTTGATGGCTGTGCATTTTGATATACCACACGATGTACCACACACCTTACACACACACACACTCACTCACAGCATGAGCCAACACCCGGAGCCCCACCTGCAGTGCTGGGCAGTGCAGTCAAACCACCAGTGCAGCACATCAACAACAACAACAATGAGAGCCCTGCCAAGCGACAGCGGGTACAGCAAGGAAACTTGCAGGCACCAGTGACAATGGCTGCAGCAGTGGCAATGCTGCACACAATGGAGGGCTGTTGCACAACCACAGGGATGGCTACTGCAACCACACGGCGCAGTGAGGCGAGTACACAAGACAAGGTGTCCATGGCAAGTAAGACGACCATGTCAGATGCGTCGCTGCAGGCGGTGGATGTGCAGACGGGGCTCGGGCGATGTGGATCTGTGGCACAATCACCCACCGCAGTGGTGGGAGGGTCTGCTGGGCCAAAGAGCACACGGTTGCGCAGGGTGGGGCTCTTTCGGGGCTTGTGAACGTGAGGATGTATAGTGTGTACACTGCCGTTTTGATCATTTTTGTGAGCACGTACGTTGATATCTTGTGTTTTTGAATCACATGTCACATGTACATGCATCATGCCCGTATTGGGGCTCTCTCCACGTGCGACAGGCACACATCAATGAACTTGTAAAGGGACCGTGTGTTGCAGCGGGTTTGCATCTTTTGTATGCATTTTGGCAGCATCAGCATCATCGCGAAAAACAGCATCGTGGTGCGCTGGTCATAAGATGATTGCTGTGATGATACAACAGCGGCAAACGTATAATTCGTTGTTGTGACAGGGAAACCATCATCATCAGTCCATCTCGCACGTTGTATACTGTACATCAACTCCTCTGTACACTTTTTCATTCTGTACCACAACCCTACGTGTTGTATATTGTACAAGTATTTGTAGCATAAACCCTACAAACATCTTTCGTGATGCCATTCTACCCCGTTTGCTCCCACCTGTCAACCAACCCAGCTAGCCGCGCATTTATTGTCAGACAAGCATCTGGATTTACGCTACAGGTGTGCCACGGGTGGCATTGTCGAGCACATCAGGAACATCTTAGTGCATAATATACCTCCCAACAACAGGCACCCCATTCGCAGCTCGCAAGCATTTTGCGAGGCACCAGCGCCAACACAGCACTATTGACCCACCTCAAAGTCCCATGCAATCGTTTCGACACATTTGCAGAGACCTTGGGGCCATCCATCTCCCCTGGCGCACAGCGCATTCTGACCACTCGCAACGCTGGTGGCAACAGTGTATCATCAGAGGCACTTTCGTTTGAATTTTTCCACAGACTCATTGGTGCTGATCTTTTGTTGACGGAAATGGAGTGTACATATTTTCCCAGCACAAGTCCCATGGCTGATTATGTTGCGCTGCTGCCATCGCTTTCCCTGCCCACAATTGCAGCAGCAGCAGCGGGTGGTAGTATCATTGCTGGGCCACCAACACAGCATGCAACACAGCAGCCTCGGGTGTTGGGGGTGTCGGTGACCCGGGCAGTGCTAAAACCAGGTGTGTTGTGTGGAATATGTACATAGCAGCGGGGGTTATCCAGGGGCTCACACAATTACTCCTCCTCCCGCAATGCAGGCCTACCATATCGTACAGCAGATGCACGGCGATTGTTGAATAAAAAGCTGCGGGGTTTGCAGCGTGCAGCACAAAACATTGTGCTCCCTGAACCATACGCTACACAACGACACCAGTCATGTACACACAACAGGTTTTTGGGGTGGGGGGGCAATGTACACTGCGCATCAATCATGTCCCACACAATCTGCTCTTTCACAACCCAGGAGGTGGGTGCTGCATGTGTTGGCACCCAATTCCAAGGTGGCACGCATCATACGGCAGGCACACAAACGGCTGCCACACGACTTGCAGGGTATTGCGGGTGTGGTTGTGACGGTGGTGCGGTTGGACAGTGTGTTTTGGGAGCGAAGCAGAAGAATGAGGGTGTGCAGGACATGATTTGAAGTCTCGACTACACGTCTGATCAAGTTACCCGTGTACTGGGGACTTCCCCCGAAAATTTATTGGTACGGTCACATAAACCAGCTGTAAAAGTTTGTATTATTTTCATGTCAATCTTCATTCTGCTGTCACACATCCGCTTCTCACACATCCCGCTTCGTCAGCTCTCCCCCACACAAACCTATCACTTCGCTGCTACCTAAATCACCATGTCGGCAACTCCCTTGTTGCTCGCAATCACACTCACATGCCTCGTGCTGCCATGCACAACTGCCATGCAGCTCCTGACAGGGCAAAACTCGGCAACAATCACGGTATGTGAGGAGCTGCCTCGTAGCACCCGGATGTGCCTGCCTTTCCGTCCTTTCGCACACAAACGCGTTCCACACAGGTCAAGACACCATTGTCCAACTGCACTGCTGATGCAGCTTGTGGTTGCGCAACAGAAGGTTTGTTGCTTGCGATCCGTTCGCGCCGGTCCATTCCTTGTCAACCTGTAACCACCGCAATGTCCACCTCTGCACAGGTGATACTGCCTACCTCCTGCAGCAAGGCACTGCAGGACGCGTCGCCATTGTGGTGGAATCGTCCAATGTATCAGTTACGAAGTCCTCATGCGCACCCAATGCGCAGTTTAAGATTGAGCAGATGGGAAACTACGTATATTTCCAGGGGCGAACATACCCCAATGACCCTCAGCCAGGTGTCGTGGGTACTGCCACGCTGATAGTTCGTGACAACCAGGCTCAGTGTGTGCTCAAGGTGACGTTGACAGTGGATGGCCAGTCAAACACCATCACAGAGCAGCCCTTCGTGTTGGACAACAATACCATTGAGGTGAGGGTTGTTAATCAATCGTGAACATGTTGATATGAACAACACCATCACACAACAGCAACAACCATCTACCACAGTTGACGACACCACCGTCATGCACCGCCAACTGTCTGTGCAATGTCAAGGGTGCCACCAACATCAACGGGCAGTATCGCATGCAAGCATTGGTCTCTTCCACCGAGAAAACACTCCAGTTTCGCACATCCAACACTGGTGGTGTCGTCTACTCGACACAGTACTTGAAGACTGGCTCTGTGTTTACACCCAACCAGCAGCTGCCCTGGCTGCAAGCCTCTACACCCACCTCGAGCACTCGACCAATTGTCATACAAGCCAATGCCAATGACCCAATCCCAGGCGCGCGGTTGCGTGTCGATGCCTCTGTCGTTAACAACGAGGGCATTCAGTGCACTGTGCCCATTTTTATCGATTTTGTCAGTACACTGCCCATGCTGCCGGTCAACCTCACTTCTGGTGTGCAGTTGCTCAGCAATCCATAAGAAATGCTTTGTCTTGAGGGATGCTATTTTTTGAGGGATGTTTATCTTGTGTGTTCACGTGAATTGACTTGGTTGTCTACTGTGCCTGTTGTTTTTGTTTTTGTTGGGTTATATTCAAGTATTACTGTTGTTCTTTGTGTAGGCTAATTATTCACGTATAGCTCTTTCAATTGTTCTCATCAATAAGAGCGCTGCGATACTGATTGCTGCTGCTGCCATGTTTTGGTCAATTGCCCCACGGGCCCGCGATTTTGCTTTTGTTTTGCAGTAATGTAACCTCATTTTACCACACATATTGTGCATTACAGTACAAAAAACATCATGGGGTGGCGTGGCAGGAGGGGCAAGTCACAACAACAGGTATGGCATTGTCAGGAACAACACTGGAAGATGTGACCACACAAACGCACGTATGTACGCAACAACAACAGGATAGGGCGCTGCTTCGTCCACCAAGCAGGTTTGTTTTGGGAACAACACATGGTACACATAGGATATCCTCAACTCACCAACGATGCCACCACGCAGGAGCGTAGAGGACGAGGATTTGCAAGATTATTTTGAAAACATAATCATGCATCAGGTATTGGATTGTGAATTGTGCACCTGTTGTTTCTCCTCAACACATGGGTCTCACACATGCACTAGGAGGCATCGAGTGACCAACAACCAAGCGAGGACGACACACCAGCATTTGCACACACATCTGTCAACCAATATGCTGACATTGATGTACTGCTACAAGGTACGCTAGGATGGTGTTTGATGCACCAAGTATGACAGCGCGTTGTACATATCCCCATCAACAGGGGGCTTGTCTATCAGCGACACATCTTACTACAGCATGTCTGACAGCAGCGTATCTGACTTTTCTGACAGCACCAGTAGCAGCGATGGAAACCAGCAAGACACCATCCCTTTCACACCAACATCCACATCCCTTGCTGCACAATACCCTGTACAAGTACAACAGCAACAAAGCAAACCAAAGCAACGTGATCGGTTGCTACCAGGCGAGAAAAAACGTTTGAGGAAAGAGAAAATCAAGGCCAAGCGTGCTGCACGAGGTGGTTTGGAGGTGTTGGCTGTGAATGAACGACTGCGAGCCATGGTGATAGAGGAGGTTGACATGGAGGTGTGTTTGTCAATGGGGGGCAAGGTGCTGCAACAATATGTTGCACACACACCACGTGCAGATCTACCACACATCACCATCTATACACCAGGGGTTTCAGGCAAGTCGCAATGCTGCACATGTGATAGTTCGCATGGCAAGTTGTTATGGTCTCAACGCAACCATACAGGGGAGTGGCAAGCGCAAAACTGTTATTGTAAAACCAACGGTACGCAGTGATTTACCACATGGGGGGCAAGTGCAGTTACTGGAAGATATTGTTGCTTCGGAGATTGAGCGACAGCAACGGCATGCCACCACGTCAGAGGTTGGTGTGTTTCCTGGGCTGCAGGGTGGGGTGGGTGATGGGCAGGGTGGTGAAGGAAGCAGGCGGAGAGAAAAAGGGGGGGGGAAGGGGAAGAAAGCAAAAGGGGGGAAGAAGAAGGGCAGCAAAGCACATGAAGGACCACCACGGCAAGGTGTGTTGTGCACATGCATGAGTACACAAACCCCCCATAAAAAGCTCACAACAAATACCTTGTTCCCACAGTACGTACCCCATCTTCAGTCACGTTTGTTGCAAGTGGTGTGTTGCTTGAGGATGGCAGCATACACAAACCTGAGCAGGAACAACCACCATCAGAACCATGCATTAGCCCTGCTGCATTCTTGCGCGGTCAGCGACAAGCATCCCAATCATCATTGCGTCGTCGTGGCGATGCCCATGCATCTTCCACTGCCACACCATCCACTGTCGCTGTGGGATCATCCAATGCTGGGCGTCTGTTGGGTCTTGGTTTGGCACTGGGTGTGGGACCAGATGTGTTTATCAAGGAACCTGATCGGTGCGCATCCCATCAACCCCAATCACCCGTGCTCCCGGTGCAAGCAGCAGACCATTGCCAAGAATTTGGTGAGTTTGAGCAACACACCAAGGGGTTTGGCTCGCGCATGTTGAGCAAAATGGGGTTTGTGGCAGGACAGGGGCTTGGCAAGCAGGGGGATGGCATTGCTAGTCCACTGACGAGCACGCAACGTCCCAAACGCTTGGGGCTCGGTGCAGGAGAATGACCATGGGGAGAATGCCATTGTACCCCCATTGGTTTTGTATTTTGTTTGTACACCAGCATTCTGTTTTACATTCTTCGTATAGCATCAACATTGTACATTAAACTGCTGTCCACGTCATATCAAACCTCCGTCACGAGTGTCCAGAGCTATCAACAACGAAATCAACACACATTCAGTCCCCTATCATACACATCATGTGGGGGGGGATGTTGATCACCCACACCACTCTCAATCCCATCTCAATCGTCTCCACTGCTAGTGTCCTCTTGCAATTCCTTGACATACAGCTGGCTATTGCGCCCCGCATCCACCTTGCGGCGACGTGTCTCTGGCAGGTACTCGCTGCAATGGGCAGGGCCCCCATGTCGAAACCCCCGTTGCTGAAACCACTCTGCTGTTCGGGTGGTGAGCAACACCATGCGCTGAATGCCACGAGCACGCGCATCTTGTTCTGCATGGGTTGTAGTTTTTGAGTTTGGTGGTTTATCTCTGGTATTTGGTGCACGGAACTACACACATTCAAAGCAGCACGCACCAGTTTACAACTCATTACCGCACAGCATGTCACCACCAGCAAAACACACATACCTAGATAATCCAGCATGCTATCCCCACGACCTGCTCCACGAAACGCAGGGTGTACACAAAACGCACCCAGTTCACAGACCTCCACCCCATCAGGGCCCTCACCAAGAGGCTTGACCAATGCACATGCCAATACCTCTCCATTCTGATTGAGAGTGGTGGGTGGATGTGGATGTGTGTGTGAAAACAACACCCTATTATGTGTCACTGGGTGCGTGACAAGCCCAGCACCCCCCAATCATCTTACCTGCTCAAACACTGTAAAAAACTTGAGTTCCTGTCTCAACTGTTCTGGAGAACGATGCACCAGCACCCCCTTGTCCTCTAATGGCTTGAGCAATTGTGCAACCGCATCCAAATCCCCCATTGCTGCAGGTCGAATGCCCTCGTAGAAATCAGCACTGATCATGGTGCCCACACCATCACGGGAGTAGAGTTCCAGCAGCAGTGCACCATCCTGGCGAGTATCCACCTGAGGGATGAGGTATACATAGGGCACACAACAATATGGCACCCCGACAATTGTACACAACAAATATACACCCCAACACAGGGGGAGACAATCACAAACAGCAATGCAGACAATAAAAAACAACCACCACCACTCCTCATACCAAGTGTGCACGTTTGACACCATTGCGGCACGCCACCACAGCAGCCATCAGTGCAGGGGGTACACCGTATGATGCCCATTTGGCAAAGTCGTACAACTCCTCTGCAACCTCTGATGATGACTTGCGGCGACGACCAGGTGATGATGGTGATGATGAAGATGATGATGATGCGGCATCACTGGAAGGAGCCATGCCATTGCCTCCCCGAGATGCCTCCTCACCATCCAACCCCACCCTCACACCACCAAGTGCATCACCACCTCCCCCCCCATTGCGACTCCCCTGCACTTGTCCATTGCTGCGCCCCATCTGATAAAAAGGTGCATCGTCAACACCGCCATTGAGTGATTCCAGTGCACTATCAAGCGAACTCAAATGTGGTGGTGCTGCCAACCTCAACAACATGCGTTCTGCATCAGAAAGTGGGAGCCACTGTGGTAATGTCAAAGGACACGTGGCAGGAAGGGTCATGCACAGCAATTTGTCTGCTTCCAGATCAATGGCTGCACGACATGCAACAGTGTAGGCATCACAATTGAGCACCTCCCCTGCTGCACTATACCCTGTTTTGTTTGTATGGTGTTCAAGATAATGAAAAGGAGGTGGAGATGCGTACTTGTTGACATGCACATTCCGCACCCAACAAGCTGATAGATGAGGGAACCACACACAAGTACTTACCTAGGTTGCTCAGCAGCACAACGTTGCCGTGGTCGAGCTGCTTACGTATGGCATCCACCTGCACAAAACGCACCACCCCCGTGTGCATGTAATCCACACCACCCACCACACCACGCCGTTTTGCTGCCACGTAATTCCCTGATATGACCTGCACAGCTGGACCGTAATGAAAGGAGCGGTTGCTGCGTGCATGGCGACGCACCATGGACACAGCAGGACCCTGTTGAATGGGGGGTGCAAGAGGGGGCAGGAGTGATGTAATGTGGCTTTTCATCAATCATCTGCAGGCAGTCATGGTACATGCTTCTCACTCGTATGGTGTATACTTCTATGAGTGCACAAAGTGGGTGCAGAAATGAATGCATAATACATCCCCACACACACACATACCCGCGACAGGCGTGCTTCAATCTCCATGCGTGTACTCCCTGCTGCTTCAATAGCTACCTGAAGTGCACCTGCATCAGTCACACGCATGCCATCTGTGTATTGTGGCATGTGTCCAGATTCCAGCAGTGCACGGTTGATCTGCATACGCGCCCCCACCACAAGCACCAGACGCACACCCAATCCTGTGATTGCGAATGGATATCGTTGTTTTCTGGTTTCAAGCACATGATATCATGTGCGCAGACAGAATGCTGAGCCCATACCATGCAGGAGTGAAATGTCTTCAAGCAGCCCATTGAGCATAGACTTGTCATCGACCACCTGTTTGATGCAGTGGTCGACAATGCATCACCATCATCCACTCATCAAGCAACACTAACAAACCCCTCCTACCTCTCCTGGTACAACCACTACAAACGTCCTGCCACGATGCCCCTCAATATAGGGTGATGCCTGGCGGAAAAATGTCACAAAACTGGCATAGTCCTTGCGCTCGAGCGCCACATGCTGTGATGAAGTCAACGTTTGTGCTGCATTTTGATAGCCATTATTTGGCTGCATGGTCATTGGTGTTGTGTCATCAGTGGCAATGCTGTATGTCCTAGCATCGCGACGACCGAGCTTCTGCGAGCATCCACGTGTGGGGCTTGCTCGGTGCAGGCGTGACGCCGTGCGTGCAAACCCATGTGGGCAATACAACGACATGTATGAGATGCTGCCCATGGTCACAGGAAATGACACGTGGTGTGGCTCTCGTGATGGGCGTCTGCTAAGGAGGATGGAGGGCAGCAGACCACAAGGGTTTTAGTCTACGGCATTATGATGATAACTGATGGATGGTGTATGGATGTATATCGTGCAAGTGTGGGGTTGTTTTTTGTTATTCAGAAAAGTGTCCGACGGGTGTGCTGACTTGTGTGCATCAGCTTGGTACGCAAGGTCTACAAAACTTGATGGGTGGTGTTAATGTCACCACTGCTGCTATGGCCATACTGCGTATGTCGTCATGTGCCTGCAACACAACTTTGATGTGCATGGGTGATGAACAAACCAAACTTGAGTGGCATTCGTGCACCCCGCCATTATTACACACTACATGCATTAAAAACACATCCCCCACTATAACAATATCCACTGAACAACAAAATGGCTGATGCACCAATCCCCGTGTACTCCAACTTGAAGGACGTGTACGCAGAAGGTAACAACATTTAGAGGATGGAAACCACTGCCAGATCATCATCAGTGTGATCTGCACTTGCTTTCTCTCAATACAGGCCATCAAGAGGCACACATCCGTATAAAAGCCTTGCACGATGCTTTTGTAAAACGTTTTGGTGCAGCACCTGAAGTATTTGCACGCTCTCCTGGTATGCTACCTACCCATATACGCTAGGTTGTTGCACATCTACCCCACCACAACAACAAAACACACAGGTCGTGTCAATCTCATTGGTGAGCACGTGGACTATGAAGGGTATGGTGTACTACCCATGGCCATTGCACAGGTGGGTTTGTACATCCATGTGTGTTGGCGGTGATGCTGTACTCTGCACACGTCTGTGCTCTGCACTGCGCCTGTGTGTCGACCATGCAAACCATAATCCACCATTGTACACATAACCCAACCCCATCAAAGGATACTGTGGTTGCCATACGCAAGGGTGGACACAAGCTTGTCATCACCAATGTGCAATCTGACAAATACCCTGATGTGGAGTTTTCAGTAGACCCCTCACAACCAGTCGACACAGACAATCATACATGGGCAAACTATTTTCTTGCATCATACAAGGTGAGGTGTCCCAGATGTTTTTCATCATTGCCCTGCTTGATGTTGTACATGCTGGGGTGCATGCACATGGTGGACTTTGCATGTACATCATCCTATACAGAGCATCATCACACATCATCATGTACTATCATGTATTATCATGCACCATCACACATGGTCACACATTATCACACAGGGTACATTTGAGCACATTGATCACATGGGTACACCTGCACCAACACCAGTGGGGCTACAGGTTATGCTACATGGGCTAGTGCCTACAGGTGGGTGTATGTGAGGGGGGGAAGTATGAATTGCTGTGTCGTGGTGTATTGGTGTGTACTCATGATGGGTAGAAATGACATTGTAGTAATGATATAGATTGCTTAATGGGATGACGTTTGACAGATGATGTACACACACACACACACATACACACGCTCACCCATACCACACCTACAGGTTCGGGGTTGTCTTCCTCTGCTGCATTCACATGTTCCACTGCTATAGCCCTGTTATCCCTCTTTGGCATATCAATGACCAAAGGGGTATGCTTTCTCTCTCATGTTGACCATTGTGCATGCGTGTGTTGACTGCTATGTGTGTTGCGTCATCTCAGTGTGTGTGTGTGTTTCTCCCATGTATAGGAAGTGGGTTGTCATCCTCATCTGCGATGGTGTGTGCATGTGCAATGGGGCTGTTGGCTGTGATGGGTGTCAATGGGCAGTGTGTATGCGGCGTACGTGTGTGTGTGTGTTGATTGTGGTTGTATGGAGGGTGTGGTGATGTACACAACACGATGTATGTCCTATGTACACCGAACATGCTATGTACAACTATGTATACAACTATACCTGTGCATGAGTAGACTGCAATGCATACATACAGGAATATGCATGTACACCACCCCCTACAAACACACACACAGGATGTTGCTGAGTTCACGTGTACATGTGAGCGGTATGTGGGCACAGAGTCGGGTGGTATGGACCAAGCAATTAGTGTTATGGGCTTGCCTGGTACTGCACTCAAGGTGTGTGTGGGTGAGTGTGATAGGGTGTGATAGGGTGGGTGGGTGGGTGGGTGTGGGTGGGTGTGTGGGTGAGAGAGAGGCTGTGTTTGATAGTCGCGGTGTTTTGTGTTTCAATGCTGTGTTGTTCATCATGCAACACACCCACCATCACCATCCCCAACACACCCACCACATCATCATCCCAGGTGGACTTCAACCCAATCCGTGCATCCCCAGTACAACTCCCCCCCAATGCATCCTTTGTCGTGGCCAACAGCCTCACAGTGTCAAACAAAGCTGAAACAGGACCCCAAAACTACAACATGCGTGTGGTAGAGTGTCGACTGGCTGCCATTGTGTTGGCAATTGCACTCGGTCAAACCCCTAGTCAAGCACGCAGCATCATGACACTGAAACAGCTGGAGCCCCTTATTGCGGAAAAAGTAGGGGGGCCCAAGGGGGAGGTGGGGCCAGAGGCATGTGTTGGGGTGGTGCATGAGCACTTGCATGAGGCTGCGTATAGTCAAGAGGAGGTGGAGGGGATTATTGGGGTGAAGTTGGATGTGTTGCTTGAGGGGAATGCCAGTCAACTGAGGTGTGGGGATATGTGGGGGGGGAACATGCTGTGTGTATTGTTGCATAGTGCACACCTGGTTATGGGCATGTATTTTGTTTGTTGTTGTTGTTGTTGTTGTGTTTTTGATGCACACACATATGTACACACACAACACAGCACCCACACACTAACACCCACACACACAGGGTACTTCCAGTGGCAGCACAGCGTGGTGGTTTCAAATTGCGGCAGCGTGCAGAGCATGTGTATGGTGAGGCAGCACGCCCTGATGCATTTGCTGCTGTGTGTCATGGTGGGCAGGCTGATGAAGTCAAGTTGAAGCAGCTGGGTGTGCTTATGGATGAGAGCCAACAGAGCTGCAGGTGTGTTTGATGTAATGGGGAGGATGGTTTTTGCGGTAGAGCGAGTGTTGTGGTAGAGCGAGTGTGTGGCATGATATGTTGGGGAGACAATCACTCAGATACCTGCAAGTATTGTAGGCAAAACAACACCATCAACACCAAACCTCCATCATCACCACACCAAAGGGATTTGTATGAATGCAGCTGCAAGGAACTCGACACACTGGTCGGCATTGCCAAGAAAGCAGGGGCCCTGGGGGCCCGCCTCACAGGGGCCGGTTGGGGTGGCTGCACTGTGTCACTGGTACCCGAGGGCAATGCAGTGTCGTTTATTGACACCCTCATTCAGGAGTATTACCAGCCTTTGATTGCTCAAGGGAGGTTGACAGAAGCACAGCTCAAGGAGGCTGTGTTTGCCACAAAACCTGCTTGTGGGGGTGGGGTGCTGGCCCTGCAGTTTTGATGATATTTGTTTGTGTGGATGATGCATGTGGTGCTGTGTATGTTACATACATAGCATGTTTGTGTGTACCACCCCTCGGTAAACAACAACTCAAAACACCACAACCACCACATCACAAGTTGGCACTCCCCCCCCTGCCATTCCCGTCACCATCCACAGCTGGCCCTTTATACACCACCCCCATCACTGCCGCAGCAAAACCATAACAATCAGCTGCCTCTTCAATAATCTTCGCAGTTGGCTTGCCTGCACCATGCCCAGCACGAACCTCCACACGCTCAAGTAAGGGGTTGCGTTGCGTGCTCGCATCTGGGTTGGCAGTGGCAAGCACGTGTTGCAACTGCGCAATGAGTTTGTGCGAGTGAAGGGGGACCACACGATCATCATGGGACCCTGTGGTGAGCATCATGGCGGGGTATTGGCCCCCATTGGGGAGGGGGGTGACATTGTGCAAGGGGGAATAGCGTATGAGGACTTGGAAATCGTCTTGTGTGTCAGGGTTGCCATAATCTGTTATCCATGCATGTCCTGTTTTTTGGTGGTGTGGGGGTGATATGTATTTTGGGGGGAATCACAAGTCACATCAAGAAGAAGATGATGATGATACATGATCACACATGTGATGTATCATCAACTAGCTTCAACAAGAAGAATCACCACCCATGTATACGTATTATAAAAACCATATACATATCAACAACCACACACACACTCACCAATGGTAAACTTGTGAAAGCGCAGCATGTCCATCACACCCACGTGGCCCAGCACACATGCATACAGGTCAGGGCGTTGGTTGGCACATGCTGCAACAAGGAGGCCACCATTGGAGCCACCCTAATTGTGGTGTTGGTGAGGGAGTGGGTGTGAGGGAGCGTGTGGTGGTGTATATATGAGTAAATACATGAGTAGGTGTGAATACATATGTACATAGATGTGTATGTATTGTAACAGAACCTGCATGCTGTTTGTATTGCACAACATACACCTCACAGCACATCCCCCTCACGCACGAATACGACCACCACCACCACTACTCAACAAAACAACAACAACAACACACCTCAATGGCAAGGGTGGCAGGAGTGCTGTATGCATGTTCATGAAGGTACTCTGCTGCTGCTTGAAAATCATCAAACACGTTTTGTTTGTTATGCACACTCCCTGCCTCCCTCCATGACAAGCCATACTCACCACCACCACTGTGATGTGAGGGAGTGGGTGGAAAGTGTGGGTGGGTGGAAACATGTGGGTGGGTGGAAAGTGTGGGTGGGTAGAAGTGTGGGTGGGTGGAAAGTGCGGGTGGGTGGAAACATGGGTGTGGTGGATGTTGTAGTGTCATGATGTATGCTCATGTACCCAAATGCTCATGTGTCCCACACCGTGTGCTTCAATGCATGTATACAGACAACACACACGCACAGGTACTCAGGTATAATGGATGGTATCAGATCCAATTGACAAGCAAATGCAACAGACAAAAGTACACACAGAGCAAATACACACAGAGCAAATTAACCCTACCGTAGATTTGCCACTGCATACACCCCACCATAAGCAAGTATCCAGCACAAGCGACTGACAGAAAATGAAGGGGTGAGGGAAATGTTGAACCCACCTGCGGTTGGGTGTGTAAGTGCATGTGCATGTGTAGGTGGTGGTATTGGTGTATGCAAGTGTATATATAATGGGTGTTTGTGGGAGAACGTGTACAAATGTGTATGCACAGGCATGCACGAGTTTGAACATATGAGAATGTATACACAGTCACATACGCACACACCAATATCATCATCAACACATACCATAACCATACAGGAGGGTGGGGTTGTTGCCATCAAGCACGAGCCCCTTGCGATGCACAATAAACATGGGCACTTGTGTACCATCCTTGCTTGTGTAAAATACCTATGATGTGGTGAATGGTGTGTTTGTGGATGGTGGTGTGTTTGTGGATGGTGGTGTGTTTGTGGATGGTGGGAGGTGGGACGATGTCGAGTGTTGAAAGGTGCAGATGGTGGGTGATGCACGTACATGTACATGTATGCATAAACACATACATACACACAAACTCTCTCACACACATACTTGTTTTGTTTCAAAGTTGTCGGGTGTGAATGCTGGTGTAGACAACAAGACCCTTCGCACAAGATGAGGGTCAGAAACATTGCCGTCACTGGTGTCCACCCTGATCATGATGGTGATAGTGGTGGTGATGATCATGATGGTTGTGGTGATGACCAGTGGTGGTAGTTGTGATGACGTTGATGATGATCATGATGGTGATGATGAAACCTCACGACTCACCTCGACCCCAGTATTTCAGGTCACACACAACTCCACCACTCGATGTACACTCCATGTACACCACTATATTCACACCACCTACCTGTATATAGCACCAGGTTCTGTAAACCCAGTAAACTTGAAATAAAATGCCTCATCAACCCTCCTACCAGTGAATTCACCCACACTCCCAATACCAGGCAGCGCTACTTGTGTGGTGAGGGTACCAGTGGTGAGGGAGTGTATGTCAAGTTTTGAGGACACGTCACGCAGCCAGCAGAGTACCAACACATCACCCTGGGGGGGTAGGGGGGATGTGGTGTGTATTTGTTTTTGGGCTGGGGTGGAGTGGGGGGTACATCGGTGATGCATACACATACACACCATCATACACACACACACCATCATACACACACACCACCATACACACAAACCATGATGATACACACCATCACACACATCATCAAATAAACCCCCACACACCTTGAGTGCTGTTGCCCACTGCAACAAATCCTTGTCATGTTGAGGGACCAGTACATTCCATGTATGTGGGTCACGCACCCCCTCTGCTACATCCACAGTCACCAGCTTGCCCCTTGGTGCATCGAGGTTGGTCTTCAAGGTAAACACACTGCCTTGGTTGGCAATGTAGGAGTATTGGGCATCAAAGGTGTCAACCAGCTTGACAATCTGATGGGAGTAGTGGTTGTGTGTGTGTGTGTGGGGGGGGGGGTTGTTTTGGTTTTGATTTGGTGTGAGTGGGTGGGTGGGTGGGTGGGTAGGTGTGTTTGAATGTGTGATATAAAGCACAAGGGGTGTGGGGCGGGGGTGAGGAGGGGTTGTAGGGTGTATGCATGTGTGGTATGTTGTGTTGGATAGTCAATACAGTGTGTACTCGTGTGTAAACGATTGCAATGTACACATGGATACACACATGGATGCATGTCAACACATACACACACACACACTTGCAAAAAAAACCTACACAAACTAACAAAACACCCCCACACCTTGTCGGCAGCATTATCCAGCACCAATGCACCAGTATCAGGGTTGACCGGCAGTGATGCAAGATCAATATACCACAAGCGATTAGCAGGCAGGCAGCCAGTGGTGACTGACAGTAACAAATACCTAAAGGGGGGGGTGAGTAGAAGGTGTGTATTTGAGTGTGTATTTGAGTGTATACATGTATTTATACAGTTGAGTGTGTATTTGAGTGTGTATTTGGTTGTATACATGTGCATGCACATATACTTTCATATATGCCCATGATGCAACAATATATTGCACATACATTACACAGCAACACATACACCCGCCCTCATACCCGCCCACCCACTACACCCCCCCCCTTCATCCTCACCGTCCATCATCAGTCACTTCAGCACCAATCATCCAATCAGGGTTGCCTGGCAACTCCAACACCTTGACATCATGGCTTTGTTCAGTCCCTACCACATGATACCACAGCTGCTGGTTGAGGTTGATGTCTGTTTCAGTGCCCAGGTCAGTGCCTTGCTTGGGTGAGGGGAATCTATTGTAAAACAAACCCTGGGGGAGGGGGCAATGTGGTGGTGGAGGAGGATGTGGTTGGGGTGGAGGGTGGAAGAGTTGAGGGAGGGAATTGCATAGGAAAATACCCATGTCGAATATAATATATATGGACAGGCAAACACCCATGCCACACACGATATATACAGACAGGCACACACGTATATTTGCACCGTCAATAACAGATACAAACACACCTATACCCACACACACCTATACAAACACATATACAACCAAAAAAACCCACACACCTTGTTGTCATGTGTCCATGCCAATGAAGTAAACTTGACATGTTCTAGTGTCTCCTCCAACTCAGTGCTCTCCCCATCCCCCCCTACATGCCTAAAGTGCAGGGTGCGCCAATCACTACCACCACTCCCCAGTGTGTATGCCCATAGTGCACCATCTTCACTGAATGAATGACTCCCCAGTGCAACCTGTGTTGTGTGGTTTTTGTGTACATTGTAACATATATCACAAGACACATAGCACAACACAGTAAAACACAATACACATAATGTCACAAAGTAGTACCGGTGTAGCATTCCCTTACACACAATAACCAATAAACCCAACACGTCCCACACCCATACAGTGCCATCTGTGCTCAGTGTGTTGGGGTCAAAAAACACACTCCCCTGATCTCCACTTGCATCAGGTGCAGTGTACAACACATGCTGTGCTTGCAATCCACTGTTGTAAAAGTAATAGTATCTGTGGGTGTTTGGTGGGTGTTTGTGGGCTGGCTACATGTGGAGCATACCCCCTTGACAGCATACTCACCAACACACACATCCACACGTGAACAAACCCACCAACAGGTGCACAAATCAATACGCACACCAACACACGTATCACCATACCTGTTGCCTCGTTTGAAGGGTGTACCATACTTGGGATAGTTGTACAGTGCAGTAAACAGCTGCTTGAATTGTTCACGAGTGGAGCATCGTGCAAGAACGTCACTGGTGACCTTGTTTTGTGCATCCACAACTGGGGGGTGCAAAACATGAGGAACAATGGGTGCGTATATATATGTATGGGGTGCATTATGAGGGGTTGCTGCTATTGCATTCATTATCACAATGGTCTACCATAATGTATGGGATGCATTATGAGTACGTGTGTGATTGCATGAGCGCAGCAGCATGTACCACATACATGCTTTGGTGTGGTCAGCATCAGGGTCTTCCAGGGCACGGTAGGGATCGCTGATGGAGGTTCCAAAGTGATCTTCCACGATACTGTCATCCCTTGGGGTCTTGGGGTAGGTGGTTGGCTCCACCACCAGCTTCCCTTGGGGCGCTGCGATGATCAAGATGCTTACACGTGAGACAGCCTCAGCCAGTTGAACCACCCGAGATTGGCATCTCAAACATCAACAGCAAACATACAAACACCATCAAGGCATACCTGAGGTGCTTTGTGTTGCCATCTGTTTGGCAACAGCGTTGATGCCAAGGTGCACACGATCTTGCAACGATGCTCGTTGATGAACACGGGGAAAGCGATGCAGGCACTGTGTATGTAAAAACCTGCTTGCAATCATCACGTTTCAATGATGATGAACAAACATGTACATACACAAAAAAGTATCAGACCAGCGGTTGGACTTTGTCAGTTGCACGAGAGAAGAAAACACACAACCAACACCTGGCTCCAACCATAATACAATACAAAAACATCATACGACACATTACACATTGCACGACACATTACACGGCCCCCGAGAGTCCAATCAATCTGACCTACGAAAGACTTGACCGTTTGTTGACTCCACCCCCGTCCCTCGCCGCACCGTGACTGCGTCCATATTACACACAGTACCATCAATATGGCAGTAACACGGCTCAACATGTGGATTTTATTCTTCCTAGCACTGGTGTCATGGTTGATTGCCCTCGCTGGCCTTTCCGCAGTGCAGCAGGGGTGTGGCACCTATGGCTACAACCGTTTGGGAGCAGGTAGGGGCCTGTTGATGTTGAATAAGAAGACATGGTTATTATTAGGCAACTAGTAGGCAACTTTCCGTGCGCCCCCACTCTACATACCATTTCCCCGACACGTACACGCAGGCAGCAATAGTCTCCCCGGGCCAGGCCCCAATCGCTGCCCCACAACCAACTACCTCACATGCAACCCCCAATGTGCCAGCTACCCTGATGGTCAGCTGCTGTGCACATTTTATTCTGGTGCTGTGTCATGCAGTCGATTTTTCAACTACCAGTGGTGGCAGGTAGGGGGGGTGTAGTTGGTTATGTGGGTTACAGTTGGCTGTGTGGCACACAGCCATGCAGTGTATTCTGTTTGGCACACAACCATGCAGTGTATACTGTGTGGCACACAGCCATGCAGTGTAGTTGACTGGTGCTTACATGTTCCATGCAACACCACACACACATGAATCCCCCCTCCCCCACGCACACTCACTGTACATCATACGACACCAGGTGTGGTTGCAGTTGTTTGTCCTCATATGGCTCCTCCTCTCCCTCTTGTTTGCCAAGGCTGTCTTCTCACGTGCCTCCATGCTTGCCCTGCTCACCATCACCACCATGCAAATGTTGGATTTCACTGGGACCTTTGGGGCATTGATTAATGCTGCTGGAATTAGTAATGCACCCGGATCTGGAGACACGTACGTGATGGGGTTGGGAGAGGGTGATTGTGACGGTGGTGTGGTGTGGTCTGTACACGTGAGGCATACACAATAACACAGCAATGTCTCCAGTATACACACATCATAGTGGCAAAACACACCTCAACCATAACACACCTCAACCATAACACACCTCAACCATAACACACCTCAACCGTAACACACAGGCGTATCAATGCAGCATTTGCAGGGGGTTTACTCGTGAGCATGTTCAATTTTCTACTCATACTGGCATTGGGATACATTGATAGGGAAGATGACCCAGGGCAGAATTGGGCAATCAACAGTGGGGGGTCTGTTGCTGGTATGTGTGTGATGTGTATAGTATGATATGTGATGTGTATAGTATGATATGTGATGTGTCTAGTATGATATGTGTGTGATGTGTGCACTTTTATGTGTGCACTACAATGCCACACACAACACCCAATGCCACACCCTTGCATGACACAGAACATGACCAGTTTGCTACAGCAGCACCCCCCAGCAGTAATGAGCATGAGAAAAACAGCAGTGAGAAGAACAGCACAGAGATGACCCCAGTCAAGGAAAAGGGGTCAGATGAAGATGAAGCTGATGTAGCACCTGCCACACCTGGTTTATAAAGACATGGTATACACATGATGTGGTATTACATGTTGTTTGCAGGGCAGGATATACACATGATGTGTGGTATAACATGGCGTGTGCAAGGTGGCATTTTTTATCGGTGCATGTGCGATGTGTGGCACAACGTGGCTGGAGATGGTGGGGCTGGTGATGTGGAATGCGAATGTGGGAGGATGTGTGATATTGCATTTATGTGCGTGACAGGGCGACACCTAGGAGCACATTGAAAACATGCATGTCCAAGATTTGTGTGGCAGTTTGTTTGTATATGAAACACTGTGTGTGGCACACGTATGTAGCATCTCTGGATGGAGCACACGTGTGTGTTTTGTCCAGCACGTGACAGCTACTTGAGACTGGTAAATAATACACAACACACACATCCATGGGCACACATGAGGTTGCTCACACTCAAAAATCAACAGGTATCCAGTGTGTTACCACTCCTCACTCATGTTCTGCATGCACATACATCAACTCATGCATGAGTAGTCCACCACTGAGAACAGTACATACAATGCAAGGTGCAACACCACTACATACACACACACACATGATTCACCACACGCACGTCCCTGATCATAAAAACAGTCATCAAACCATCATCAGCTTTTTCATCAACGTTATTCTCAAGTACTTGTGTCCAAGTGTCAAGTAGAAGCACATACCCAACAGACATGCAGGAACACCATGTGCCCACCAATCATGTGTGCCCACCAATCATGTGTGCCCATATTCACATATACGGTCATGATGACGATGTTGTAGCTTGTGGTGTAGCTTGTGATGGTGTTGCAGCTGGTGATGCTTGTGTAATCTCTGCAAGCCAGGGCAACAGGGATGCATGCAGCACATCAGGGGCCTCATCATGGGGGGCATGACCCAAATCTGTGAAAAGAGAGGGGAGGGGTACTGCCACGTGTGGGGCCCCATTGTATGTGCAGATGCACATATGCAACATATATGCAATGTGAACACCCATGAAGCATATGTATAATGTGCATCACCAGCACACCACCCTCACCTGCACCATACTCACACACCAGCCAAACCCCTACACTGGCCTAAACATAAAAACACAGACATCCCCACACACCCCTACACCCCCGCCCCCCACACACATCCACCCCCCTACACACTTGGCAGTGTAATGAATGTTGTCTGTGACCCATCCTGCTCAGGCAGGCTCTTGAAATACCGCCCCACTGGCCCATCCATGGGTGTAAACGTATCCCTATCACCCCACAGTAACAACAAGGGGCTGGTGATGCTGGGGATGAGCTGCTCAGGACGGGGGCCGGGGGGGCCTGTGATGATGGATACGAATGCCTCCAGTGCTCCAGGGTCATTTGAGGGGGAGTGCACCATGTCTATGAGTTGGTCGTCCACGTTTGCTGGGTTGCTTTGGTATATAGACTGAGAAGAGGGAGGTGTTGGGGGTGAGTGTGATGCCGGTGTTTTGGGAGAGGCGTATGTTTGCACAACAAGATGTGTTATGTACTTACACATTCCACATCCCCAACCACATCCCCAACCACATCCCCACACATCCCCCCAACCACACCTCAAATGCAGTACGAATATTATCAGGCTGCCTCACACTATCAAACAATCTCCTTGCTATCTTGGGCTGACTCAGCAACCAATCAATAAACAGAAACAAGGGCATGGCAAGTTTGATACGCCAATCATCTGCAATGGCCTTGTTGTTCATGCCACCTGCACAATTGACAAGAACAGTACCTGCCACTTGATCAGGGCGTGATGCTGCAACCTACGTGAATGGTGGGTATGTGTATATATTGTAGGGAGGTGGGGGGAGGTTGCAGTGATTGGCCTTGAGCAGGTTGAGAGTTGTGGGATGGTGTTTGTAGGATGGGTGAGCATGTGTGTGGGTGTGTATATACATTGCATTTATATGTATACAATGATGAGCAGGTGGTTGCATGCATGTACAACATCCTACATACAACCACCATACACCTCCATACAACCACCACCACCACACAATACACACACCATCAATGCCACCAAGCTCCCTATGCTGTTGCCCATCAACACCACTGGCTGCTGTTGTACAAATTCATCCACAAAATCATGCACCAGTGCTGCCCATGTTTCCATTGTGTATTGCTGCACAGGTTTGTCAGACTCGCCAAAACCCAGTAGGTCAATGGCATACACCTTGAAGCCTGCTGATGCTAGTGCTGGTATGTTGTAACGCCAGTGTCTAGTGAGGAGGGGGTAAGAGGGGGTGGGGGGGGATGGTATGAGGGAAGTGTTGGTGTTGTCGAGAGGAGTGTTGTTGTTGTTGAGAGGAGTGCTGTTTTAAGATACAAGGGTTGTGCTGCTGCATGGTGCTCCCCAACCTTGTGCACCCATGTACAACACGTATGCATGGGATATACTCAACAACACACAACACAACACGTACTGGCTGCACATGCCAAAACCGTGGATGAGTATGATGGGATGACCACATCCTGCAGTTTGAAACTTGATGGTATGTCCCTGCCACAGCCAAGACTTGGATGGAGGGAGTGGTGCAGCAGTGGGTGTTGAGGTGGGTGTTGAGGTGGCTTGCTGGGCGGGATCTGCAACACTGGCACACTTGACATGAGCAACTGCACGTGCTATTGTGTGCTTGAACCCTAGCGTTTGACGCAATGTATATTTATGGCAGTGGTGTTTTTGTATATGTGGACGTGTATGTGACAGTTGTACCATGGTACAAGTCATCGTGCAAGATGGCGCTCGATGCTGCGTCCTTGATAACCCAAATTCACCTGCTTTATTTTGCAAAAGATGTTGCAATGTACACGTATCAATATTATGTGCTTGTGGACAATAAAAACTGCTTGTTGTTTATTTCCATCACAGCAGGCTCTGGAGTGTCATCATTTGGAACAATGCTCTCCACCTGTACCCCACGCTTGCTGCTTGCAGCAACCCGCACATCATGCATGTACCCATCCATGCACATTTCTAGGGCGCACGCTGTAGCCCCAAGCAGGTAGCGATGGTTGATGGGAATGCCATGCACAAAGTCCTCGTTTCTAGAAACCAATTACTCTCATCACAGGGCAGCATTTATCAACCATCACGTGCAACCCACACCATCTCGCTCCTTGATGACCAGCATGCCCCCCCTCTACGCCACTGATGTGCAAGCACCCACTACTAATCGTGTTGCAGCTGATGGGGACTATGTGGAGGTGCACTACACTGGCACCCTGGAGGACGGCACCATCTTTGACAGCAGCAGGGAACGAGAGCCCCTCTCATTTGTCATTGGTGCTGGAACAGTGGTACCCGGGTTTGACAAGGCAGTGACTGGGTTGGCTGTGGGTGAACGGCGTACACAGCGTGTCGAGCCTGCAGATGCATATGGTGTGTTTTTGTGTGTGAACGTGTGGGTGGTCCCATGGGTGTGGGACAATGTGCATGAGAAATGGTGGCATGTGTGTTGACCATCATCATGTTGACCACAGGGGAACCCAATCCAGACATGGTTGCAGATGTCCCAAAAGTCAACGCACCAGAGGAATTGCAGGTGTGTTATTGCTGTTGAATGCATTCCATGCACTACCTATTGGTTCTGAGGTGGTTTTTTATTGTGTGTGTGTGTATGTGTGCATTTGTGTGTGTATGTGCATTCACCTATGTGAACAGAACCCCATGCATCCCCCAGGTGGGATCAGTGGTGCAGCTGGTGACAGGCATGCGAGCAAGGGTAACCAACGTCACTGATGAGACTGTGACCATTGATGCCAACCATGAATTGGCTGGGAAAACATTGTTGTTTGATGTGGAGCTGGTCAACCTCACCAAGGTGTGTGGGTGTAATGTGGGTGGGTGGGTATGTATTGTGGGTGGGTGGGGATGTATTGTGGGTGGGTGGGGATGTATGGCATTGGTTTGGCCATTGGCAGTGTATCTCCCTTGTATTAGAACCTTCATCTAGAGAGTATCATGCATGCATCACAGCCCTTCCCATCTTACTTGAACCACCACCACCCCACCACCCCACACACAACACACACACACATACATTCATGTACACACGCACACATAGGCAAGTGAGATGCAGCAAGCAACATTTGGCATGGGTTGCTTCTGGGGTCCAGGTGAGAACCGTTGTTGACCATGTGCTGACCATGTGTTGACCAAGCGGTTGACAGCTGATCCTACATAACAGCACAAGCACTACACATCACACATGCCATTAATTACACACCATGCATGACATGCAACACCCCCCCATAGAACAACATATCCCCACACAACACACACACACACAACACAGAGTTGGCATTCCAGCGTGTCCCTGGTGTGTTGAGCACCAGTGTGGGGTATTGCAATGGCAGTCACCCCAACCCCACCTATGAGGATGTGTGCACTGGGAGTACTGGGCATGCAGAGGTGGTACAGGTAGGTGCTTTGTATAGCGTGTGTGTGTGTATGGGGATATATATGTGTGTGTGTGTGTGTGTGTGTGCAGCAAACATGTGTGCAGCAAGGTTGCAAGTACATCATGCACATTTCACACACACACACACACACACACACACACACACACACACACACACACACACACAC
>VFQP010001165.1_pt1 | contig 37759 bp, 32 predicted proteins | sample 3512351 | NCBI WGS metagenome assembly VFQP01 (sample SAMN10412372, study PRJNA504923) | tailings metagenome | isolation source: Relicate 1 Philex TSF1 revegetated site | place: Philippines: Tuba, Benguet | collected 2017-08-29
ATTTCCACGATCCGGATGGCCATATCGAAATCGTCAATCTGCGCCTTTCAGCTATCGGCGCTGGACCAAAGCTGAGCTTCCCGGAAGCGGAAGATGCTCCGAAGCCTGCAGTGGCCGGGCGACAGGTTCAGGTATTCACGGGCAAGACAGTCGAGACCATCGGGCTCTATTCACGCGACAGTCTGCACGCCGGCGCACAGTTCAATGGCCCGGCAGTGGTCGCGCAAGAGGATACGACCTTTGCGATACCGCAGGGCGCTACGGCACGCGTCGACCGCTACCTCAATCTCCACCTGACGTTTGAAGAGTGACGGCCATGTTTGATCGGACGAACTTGCAGGTACTGGCAAACCATGCCCGCGCTGCGGCGGAGAACATGGCCCATACGTTGCATCGCACGGCGCACTCGGCATTCGTCAAGGAGACCGAAGACTTCACGGTGATGCTGGTCAATCGCAAGGGCGAGAGCTTTGCGGTGCCCATGGATCTGGGCGCGACCTGGTATCCCGGACTTACCTTCGGTCGCGCGATCGAGATGATCGACGAGTACAAGCCCGGTGATGTCGGCTTCACCAACGATGCCTATTCCTGCTACGTCGCCACGCACACGCCGGACACGGTCTTCTGGAAGCCGGTGTTCTACGATGGCGAGATCATCGCATGGACAGGCGGGCATATTCACAACACCGACATGGGCGGGGCAGTGCCGGCCTCGCTGTCGCGCGCGCTGACCGAGATCCACCAGGAAGGCATCCGCTTTCCTCCGATGAAGATCGTCAACGAAGGGGTCTTCGACGAGAAGATCCTGAGGATCATGACGACCAACGTCCGCAAGCCGGATCTCAATATAGGTGACATCAAGGCGCTGGTTGGCGCCCTGAACACCGGCGAACGCAAGGTCCTCGCCATGGTCGAAAAGTTCGGCAAGGAGGCCTTCCTCGAGGGGGTCGAGGCTTTGCTCGATCATGCTGAAGCGCAGGCGCGCGATGTGCTGCGGTCCATGCCGGACGGGACTTGGGAATTCGTCGACTACGCCGACGAGGATTCCGTCGAGGCCAATCCCTGCCGCTTGAAGCTCACGCTGACCGTCAAAGGCGACGAGGCGATCCTCGATTTCACGGGCTCGGACCCGCAGCTTGGATCCTCGCTGAATGTGCCGACGGGGGGCGATCCGCGGCACTCGGTGCTTCTGGTCGCGATCTACTACATTCTCTACACGCTCGATCCGAAAATTCTGATGAACACCGGCCTCACGCGGCCGTTCACATGCATTGCGCCGAAAGGTTCAGTGCTGAATCCGACGCCGCCCGCTGCGGTCGGGATGCGGTCGCTCACGTGCGCGCGCTTGCGATCGGTAGTGTTCGGCGGCTTCAGCCAGGCGGTGCCTGAACGGCTTCCCGCCGCGCCTGCGGGGAACAACAGCATCGTCAACGTCATGACTACGGACGAGCGGACCGGTCGGACGATCATCGCCGCCGTCAACCCGGTGGTGGGTGGTGCAGGTGGAATGCCACACCGCGACGGCACCAATGGCTCGGGCGCGGACGCGGCCTATTTGAAGAATACGCCGATCGAGCTGACCGAGACTGAAACGCCGGTCGAATTCGTCAAGTATGGCCTCGCGCGAGACAGCGGCGGTGCCGGGCGCTGGCGTGGCGGTCTCGCGACCGAGATGGCGTTCCGGGTGTTTGCGCCCGACAGCCGTATTACCGCGCGAAATCGCGACCGTGGTTTCTTCCGCCCCTGGGGTGTGCTGGGCGGCAAGGCCGCAGGTCTTTCAGACATGGTTGTCAATCCCGGCACGCCGGAGATGCGCCGCCTCGGCAACATCGATACCGCCGTATTGCAGCCAGGTGATGTGCTGGAGATCCGTTCGGCAGGCGGTGGCGGTCGCGGCCATCCACTCGAGCGCGAGGTTTGGCGCGTCGCACGGGACGTAGAGCGCGGCTACGTCTCGGCACGGGCAGCCGAGCGCGACTACGGCGTTGTGATCCGGGATGGAGAGCTTGACGAAGCGGCGACGAATGCGTTGCGGACGGAGCGCGCCGCATCGACCACATCCTCGAGCCATTTCGATTACGGGCCGGAGCGCGAGGGCTACGAGGCGCAATGGACTCCGGCTGCCTACAATTTCCTGACAGCAGTGCTGGCGAGCTTGCCGATCCACTGGCGCTTCTTCGCCAAGACGGAGATTTTCCGTCGCATGAAGGGCCGCAAAGGCGCTGAAGGCGTGGCAGCAGCATTGACCGAAGTTCGCGCCCGATTTCCGGAGATGCCGCAGCCCGTGGTTCCGACCAGTGAGGCAGCCGAATGATCGCGGGGGGGAATAGCGCTGCAGGAGGCCGCATTGTCAGGTTGGCAGAAGCGCGGCGACCGAAGGTGCGCTTCCTGATCGATGGCGTCCACTGCGAGGCGATGCTTGGGGACACGGTTCTCACGGCGATCCTCGCTTCGGTCTCTGCGGTGCGGCGCTCCGAATTCGGACCCGAGGCACGCGCCGGCTTCTGCTTGATGGGCGCCTGCCAGGATTGCTGGGTTTGGCAGGAAAATGGCCCCCGCATCCGCGCCTGCTCGACGATGATTGCGGAAGGAATGCGGATCCTCACCGACGCGCCAGGTGACTGGCCATGAGCGCGAATGGCAACCCGCGCGTTGTCATCGTCGGCGCTGGGCCTGCAGGCATTCGTGCGGCCGAGGCTCTGGTCGGAGCAAAGATCAAGCCGGTCGTGATCGATGAGGGGCAACGCGCGGGCGGCCAGATCTATCGTCGCCCACCGGAGGGGTTCACCAGAACGCCGGAGACGCTCTACGGCTCGGAGGCGCCGAAGGCGCGCGCGCTGCACACCTTGTTCGACCGGATGGTGTCTCAGGGGCTGGTGGACTACCGCCCGCAAAGTTCGGTTCTCGCCATAGCTGGACACGCGCTGCATGTGCTTGGACCAGTTGGGCGCAATATCGTCGAATTTGACCGCCTCATCCTCGCGACCGGCGCGACTGATCGGCTCGCGCCGGTGCCGGGATGGGAAAATCCAGGCGTCTACAGTCTCGGCGCGACGCAGATTGCGCTCAAGGCGCAGGGCATAGCGCTGGGACGCAGGATCGTTCTGGCCGGTTCCGGGCCCTTGCTCACGCTTGTCGCCACGCAGCTTCTGAAAGCGGGCGCCGAAGTCGCTGCTGTGCTGGATACGTCGCCCATGCGGAGGCAGGTCGCAGCGCTCCCCGATCTCATGGCGCGCCCTCTGCTAGCGCTGCGCGGCGCTTTGATGCGGCTGAGGCTCGGTCGGCTTTATCGTGCAGGCGTGAGGCTTACCCGCATCCAGGTCGATGCAGCCGGGCCAACGGTCGTGAGATGGCGCGACGCCGGAGGAGTGGATCGGCAGACGGCCTGCGATGCAGTCGGTATTGGCTGGCACCTGCGTGCCGAGACGGAGCTCGCCGATCTCGCCGGCTGCACCTTCGACTACGACGAAACCTCAGCGCAGTGGCTGCCCCGCGCCGACCGGATGGGCCGTGCCGGAGATGCGCTCTATCTCGCCGGCGATGGATTACGCATTCTTGGCGCGGATGGCGCCGAGGTATCAGGCCGCCTCGCTGCCGCGGCCTGCCTCGCCGACATGGGGCTGCCTGCGCCCGATCCCTCGGCCGATCTGCGCCGCCTCGCCAAACTGGAGCGGTTCGCACGAGGCATTGCTCGCGCATTTCCCTGGCCAGTCGATATGGTTCGCGCGGTATCGGACGACACAGTGGTCTGCCGCTGCGAGAACGTAACGGCGGGCACACTGCGGGCGACGGCGGACTACGGTGGAGCGGAGGCCAACCGCGTCAAATCACTTGGGCGCGTCGGCATGGGGCGCTGTCAGGGGCGGTTCTGCCAGCTTGCCGGTGCCGAGCTCATCGCCGCGAAGTCTGGCTGCGCGGTGCGCGATGTAGGGCGTCTGCGAGGGCAGGCGCCGGTGCGTCCGGCACCGATCGGCGCCTGGCTCGACGAGAATGATCGCGAAGGAATAACTCAGTCCGAGGCCGTCGCATGAACCGCTGCTTTGCTCGGCAATGCGGGCGTGGTGCCCATCCGGCATTTCTGGAGATGTACGATGGCTGATGGCAATCCGACGGCCGTACTCGCGGACTGGGTGGCAAGCGTGCCACCGAACTGGTCCCCAGCGAGCCGGGAGATGGCCGCGGATGCCTTATCCGATACGCTCGCCTGCATGCTTGCCGGCAGCAGGGACGAGGTGACACTCAGGACATTTCGAGCTGTTCGTGCGTGGGGCACGGGGCGTTCGGGGGTGATCGGGCAGAATACGACGCTCTCTGCACCATGGGCGGCGTTGATCAACGGTGCTGCGGCTCATGCCCTCGACTACGACGACATTCTCGATCCTTCCATGTCGCATCCGAGTGCGGCGCTGGTGCCGGCGATCCTCGCTCTCGCTGAGGAAGAGGGCAACATTTCCGGAGATCGCTGCATCGACGCATGGATCGTCGGCTTCGAGGTGATCGCGCGTCTCGGCGAGGCCTTCAATCTGTCGCATTACAGCATGGGCTGGCACACCACGCTTTCGCTCGGCGCGCCGGGTGTTGCTGCCGCCTGCGCGCGTCTCCTCAAGCTCGATACGCGTTGCACGGCGCATGCGATTGGACTTGCCGTCAGCATGGCTGGCGGATCGAAGCGCCAATTCGGCTCGATGGCCAAGCCTCTTCATGCAGGGTTGGCCGCGAAGAGCGGCGTCGTCGCTGCCTGCCTCGCGCGGGCAGGTGTTGATGCTGCCGAGGATGTCTTCGACGGGCGCTGGGGCATGCTCGAGATGATGGCAGGCGATGAGGTGGCAGGTTTTGCCGGGCTCGGTGCACGGCTCGGTGCACGGCTCGGTGCTCCACCTGCCGCGGAAAGTTATGGGGCGTGGTTCAAGGCGTGGCCTTCATGCGGGAGCACACACCGGCCCGTCGAGGCAGCGCTGGAACTGCATCGACAGGGGGGCTGGGAGGCTGGCGAAATAGCGAAGGTAGAGGCCTTCGTCTCGCCGACCGCCATGAAGAACCTGCGCTTCGTGTATCCACAAACGCCGGCGGAGGCGAAGTTCTGCCTGCCCTACTGTGTGGGGACGGCTCTCTTCGATGGCCGGCTCGATCTTGCCAGCTTTCATCCCGGTGCGATCGGCCGCAGTGACGTGCGGAACCTGACCGGTCACTTTGTCATGAGCGTCGATCCGGCTCTTGCAGGGCAGAGCCTTGATAGTGAGCTCTTTGAGCGCGGCACGGTCGAGCTGACGCTGACCTCGGGCCGCAAGCTACGCGCCGCCTGCGATCACCCTTCCGGGCATCCGCGCAATCCCATGGATCGCGCTGCTCTTCAGGCAAAGTATTTTGATTGCGCACACGCGGCGGGGCTGACGCTGAGACAGGCTGAAGTGCTGTGGAGCGACGCGCGCACCTTCAGCAGCCGACCTGCGGGGCGATCGCTCATTCGCTGGCATATTGCCTCCGGGCAGTCCGGTGGAGATGCGCGGTAGGATTCGTGTTTGCGCGAGCCAGAATTCTCGGCGACGTGTCTGACGTCGGCGTATGCCTCGCTGCGCCCTTCCTCCGGCAGCCAATATCGCGCCGCAGTATGCCCGCCCGTGCGCGTGGCTGATTTCTCGGCAGCCGCTCGATCTGGCGGCAACTACTCATAAGTCCGACTTAAGAATGCACCCTGAAATCAAATTGTCATTTCAATCCGCCCGAGCCCTAGTTTGTGAGCGTCGTTCTACGGCTCGGCGCCTGTAGACGCCGACCATTTCGACTACGAAGACAGGGGACGAACATGACATACTTGAGGATGGTCTTCCTCGCCGGCCTGTTTGCGATGATGACGGGTGCGGCTGGCGCGCAGACGCTGACGATTGGCGTGCGCGGCGGGCCGGAGTCGATTGACCCTCATTATTCTGCGCTCGGCACGCATGCCGAAGTGTCGAAGCATATTTTCGACACGCTCGTGCGGGCGGACGAGAACTTGCAGATCGTCCCCGGTCTTGCGACGTCCTGGAAGCCGATTGGCGATACGACTTGGGAATTCAAGCTCCGTGAGAACGTGAAGTTCCACGATGGTTCGGACTTCGGTGCCGAGGATGTGAAGTTCTCGATCGCGCGGCCGCCAGTCGTAACCGGGCCGACGTCGACTGCCGTGTACGTGCGGCGCGTGAAGAATGTCGAGATCATCAATAACCACACCATCCATATCCACACCGATGGTCCGGCGCCAGCGCTGCCCTACGACTTCGTGCGCCTGTTTGTCGTGAGCGCAAAGGCGGCGAAGGATTATTCGACACCGGCTACGGCGGCCGAAGGTTTCAACAGTGGCAAGGCGGCAATTGGCACCGGGCCATTCAAATATGTGAGCTGGGCGCCGAAAGGTGACGTCGTCCTTGATCGCTTCGATGCCTATTGGGGCGGCCCCGCCGCCTGGCAGAAAGTGATCCGCAAGGAAATGCCGAACGATGCGGCCCGTCTTGCCGCGCTGAAGGCAGGGCAGGTCGATTTGGTCACCGATGTTTCCTCGGCCGACTACAAGCAGCTTGCGAAGGACAAGTCGGTCGACACGTTTATCGGCGACAGCATCTACATCATGAACCTCGTGCTCGATCAGCGTCCCGACGTAATGCCGGGCGTGCGGGCGAAGGATGGCTCGCCGCTCAAGACGAGCCCGCTAACGGATCTCAGGGTTCGCGAAGCCATCAACTATGCCATTGACCGCAAGACGATGGTCGAAATCGTCCTCGAAGGCCTTGGCAAGCCCGCCAACCAAGGAATGCCTGCCGGCTTCTTCGGCTACAGCAAGGCCGTGCCCGATCCGGTCTACGATCCCAAAAAGGCGCGTGCGCTTCTGAAGGATGCCGGCTATCCTGATGGCTTCCAGATCGACCTCTACTGTACGTCCGATCGCCTTCCTGGTGATGCTGCGATCTGCCAGGGGCTTGGTCAGATGCTCAGCGCCATCGGCCTCAGGTTGAAGGTCAATGCGCTATCGAAGACGGTGTTCTTTCCCGCTCAGGCACGGGGCGATTACAGCGTCTCTATGTCCGGCTGGGGCACGTTGACGGGTGAAGCGGCGTACACGTTGAGCTCTCAGATGCATACAAAGGATCCAGCGAAGGGGCTTGGAGCCTATAATCGCACGAGCTACTCGAATCCCAAGCTCGATGCGCTGATCCAAAAGGGCTCGGTCGAGCTCGACGAGGCCAAGCGGCGCGCGATCTTCGAAGACGCCATGGCGATGGTGACAGCGGACAGGGTTCTAATACCCATCGTGCAGCTGCAGTCGGTTTGGGCCGCCAAAGCCGGCATGTTGAAGCTCACGCCGCGCACCGATCAGGACACGCTGGCTTACTTCATCAAGCCGAAGGGGTGAGTCGGCTTGCGGACATAGCCGAACAGCCTTTTGGCGTCGGCGGCCGGCACTCTCGGATGCCGGCCGCTGGCACATAACTGGAGAAGACTGGCAGGATGCTCGGTTTCGTTATTCAGCGCGCGCTCCAAGCCTGCCTCGTCATGGTCGTCATGTCCATGATCGTCTTCCTGGGTGTCTACGCGATCGGCAATCCTGTCGACATCGTTATTCCGCCCGATGCAACTCAAGCAATGCGCGATGAAGCCATCAGGCGTCTCGGCCTCGATCTGCCGCTCTGGGAGCAGTACGGCATTTTCGCCTGGAACTTGCTGCATGGTGATTTCGGGCGGTCCTTTATCTACAACGTGCCGGTTCTCGAGGTGATTGGCGGTCGCATTCCAGCGACGCTGGAGCTGGTGCTCATTTCGATCGTCTTCGCGACCACGATCGGCATTTCACTCGGCATCTATGCAGGTGTGCGCCCCGAGAGCTGGCTCGCCAAAGCCATCATGGGGCTGTCGATACTTGGCTTTTCAGTGCCGTCTTTCTGGGTCGGGCTGATCCTCATCCTGACATTTGCCGTGTCGCTTGGCTGGCTTCCTGCGGGCGGTCGCGGCGAGACCGTCACTGTCTTCGGTGTGTCCTGGAGCTTTCTGACCATCGGCGGCCTCCAGCACATTGCGCTGCCTGCGCTCAATCTCGCACTGTTCAAGATGGCGATGATGATCCGGCTCGCACGCGCGGGAACACGCGAAGCGATGCTCTCGGATACGGTGAAGTTCGCCCGTGCCGCCGGGATTTCCGAAGGCACCATTCTGCGGCGTCATGTGCTCAAGCTGATCTCCATTCCAATCATCACTGTATTCGGGCTTGAGCTTGGCTCGACGCTCGCCTTTGCCGTGGTGACGGAGACGATCTTTTCCTGGCCGGGTCTCGGCAAGCTGATCATCGATTCTATCGGACTTCTCGATCGCCCCGTAATGGTCGCCTATCTGGTTCTGACGGCATTTCTGTTCGTGATGATCAACTTCACAGTCGACGTCGTCTTTGCGATCATCGATCCCCGCATTCGCAGCGGAAGGCAGCACTCATGACGGATACGTCGGCAGAACATGGGCCCGAGTCGCCTGCTCCGGAGCTCGTGAAGCCAACCCCGCCTTGGCGACTGTTCTGGCGGGAGTTCTGCCGCAATCGCATAGCCCTGGCAGCGTTGGTCGTGGCCGTTCTGTTGGCGCTTGTGGCGCTGTTTGCGCCGCTCATTTCGCCGCAGAATCCGTATGACCTCGAAAATCTTTCGCTTCTGGATGCCCGGCGCCCTCCCGGCTTCGTCGGTTCGGGCGGCTATGTCCACATTCTCGGCACGGATGCCCAGGGTCGCGATTTGTTGTCGGCGATCCTCTACGGTTTGCGGATTTCCATCGAAATCGGTCTGGCTGCGGGCTTGGTCGCGCTTACGATCGGTGCAACGATCGGTGTTCTTGCGGCATATGCCGGAGGTTGGATCGAGACGCTGATTATGCGCATCGTCGATCTCCAATTGTCCTTCCCGGCCATTCTTCTGGCGCTTGTTCTATCCGCGCTGCTGGGACAAGGCAAAGTGCAGCTCATTACAGCTCTGGTCGCAGCCCAATACGCTTACTTCGCCCGGACGGCCTACGGCGCCGCAACCGCCGAGCGGCGCAAAGACTATATCGAGGCAGCGCTCGCCACGCCGCTGCACGCCAGGTCAGTGGTCTTCCGCCATCTGCTGCCGAACTGCGCGCCGCCCCTGATCGTCGTGGCGACTGTCCAGATCGCAAGCTCGATTTCGCTCGAGGCCACGCTCTCGTTCCTCGGGCTCGGCCTTCCGGTCACCGAGCCTTCGCTTGGTATGCTGATTGCGAACGGGTTCCAGTACATGATGAGCGGGCGGTACTGGATCTCGGTCTATCCGGGACTGATGCTGATCCTGCTCATTATGGCCATCAACATTGTCGGCGATCAGGTCCGAGATCAGTTGAATCCGAGGCTGCGTCGATGACGGCGGTCCTGGAAGTTCATGGACTGCGAACGGAGTTCGTCACGACGGCGGGCACGGTGCGCGCGGTCAACGATGTGTCATTCAGCCTTTCCGCCGGTGAAATCGTCGGGCTTGTCGGCGAGTCCGGCTCGGGGAAAAGCGTAACCGGTTTCTCGCTGCTCGGCCTGATTGATCCACCCGGCAGGATTGCGGGCGGATCCGTTCGCCTGAATGGCGCAGAGCTGGTCAACATGCCGCCGGCGGAGCTTCGCCGGCGCCGTGGACGCGAGATCGCAATGATCTTCCAGGATCCGATAGCAACGCTCAATCCGCTGCTGACGATCGGCCAGCAAATGGAAATGGCGCTCGCAGCACACGAGAAGCTGACAGGCAAGGAGGCCGTCCATCGCTGTGCCGATGCGCTCGCCCGCGTCGGCATTCCTTCGCCGCGGGAGCGGCTCTCGGCCTATCCGCACGAATTCTCCGGTGGCATGCGGCAGCGCGTCGCCATTGCCATCGCGCTGTTGCACCGTCCGGCAGTGATCGTCGCGGATGAGCCGACAACGGCGCTCGACGTGTCGATTCAGGCGCAGATTGTGGCCGAGATGAAGTCTCTTGCGCGCGAGTACGGTGTGGCGATGGTTTGGATCAGTCACGACCTCGCGGTTGTCTCCGGTATCGCCTCGAGGATACTCGTGATGTATGCCGGCCAGATCGTCGAGCGCGGTCCGGCAGCGCAGGTTCTGCGTAGTCCGCGCCATCCCTATACCCGCGGCCTGCTCAATTCTCTGCCGAGCGCCGCGACACCGGGACAGCCGTTGAACCAGATCCCGGGCTCCATGCCGGCGCTACTTGAATTGCCGGCCGGCTGCACCTTTGCGCCGCGCTGTGCGTCTGTCACTTCGAAGTGCGGCGCGGCACCCGATATGACCGATGCCGAAAGTCGCGGCTGGCGTTGCTTTCATCCTATCGGGATGGCTTTGGAGCAAGCCACGCCATGAAAAGCCAATGCCCGGCCTATCTCCAGGTCGAGAACGTCTCGAAGATCTTCTCCGCGCGCACATCCATCGGCGAGAGAATTGCTGCCTATGTCAGCCGCAGCGGACCTCCGCCGGCACTTCGGGCAGTGTCGGAGGTGAGCCTCACCCTGACGAAGGGACAGACGCTCGGCCTCGTCGGTGAATCGGGTTGCGGCAAGAGTACGCTTGGACGTGTCATTGCCGGCATACATGCGCCCACGTCGGGGAAGGTAACGGTCGATGGCCTCGCCGTCATGGAGAACGGCCACAAGGTGACGACGGACGTCCAGACCGTGTTTCAGGACCCGTTCGCCTCACTGGATCCGCGCATGAAGGTTGGGGATGCGGTGGCCGAGGGCCCGATCGCGCATGGTATCGTGCCGCGTGCGCGGGCACGCGAGCATGTCAGGACGTGGTTCTCCCGGGTAGGGCTCGATCCTTCACTCGCTGGACGATATCCCCATCAGTTCTCGGGTGGGCAACGCCAGCGCATTGCCATTGCGCGCGCCCTCGCGATGAATCCCAAGCTGCTGATCTGTGACGAACCCGTGGCGTCGCTCGACGTGTCGATCCAGGCGCAGGTGATCAACCTGTTTCTGGATCTGCGCCGGCAGCTGAACCTGACCTGCGTATTCATCAGCCACGACCTGTCCGTAGTGCGCCACGTGAGCGACCGGGTAGCGGTCATGTATCTCGGGCGCATCGTGGAGCTGGGCCAGGCGCATCAGGTCTTCACGCGCCCCGCGCATCCCTATACTGCGGCGCTTCTCGACAGTGTGCCGCGCATTGGGGATGGTGGCGAGGCGCTTTACGATGTGAAGCCGATCAAAGGCGAGATCCCCTCTCCGCTCAATCCACCCCCCGGATGTCACTTCTCCCCGCGATGCCCGCGCGCAGTCGCGGAGTGCTCGGCGCGTGTTCCGTTGTTGCGTGACGTGGCGCCCGACCGGGCTGCAGCCTGCCATTTCGTGGAGGCTTAGCTCGCAGAGTCGATAGAGCGAGAAGTAGCCTGAGTTGATCGGTCCGGTCCGGCGACAGTGCAATGCCCTTGGTGAGTCTCAGTTGTGTTCGCCGACGTCTTGGCTGAAGTCGGCGCAGGCCTTTCGCAGAGCATCGCGCATCAGTTCGGTGCTGCTCGTCAGCGGTCGGTCCTTGCTGGTCAAAATGGCGATGGGGACCATTGCCTGCGGACGAAAGGGACGGCGGACGATGCCGGGAAACTGGGTCCATGGCAGCAGTCCGTCCACAATGGCGATGCCGAGGCCCTGGCGCACGAACGGAAGCGCGGTGATCGAAATGTCGATCTCTATGGCAGGGGCATAGACGAGGTTCTCGGCTTCGGCGGCGCCGGCCAGCAGCCGCGCCGGAAGCGTATCGGCGCGGTAGGAGATAAGAGTTTCATCGTGAAGGTCCGCGAAGCCGATGACCTCCTTCTCTGCAAGTCGGTGGCCCTCCTGCATGATGCAAACGAGCTCGGCATGTCCCACCGTCTCGACATTTATGTCGTGATGGGGCTGGTTGTTCATCACGATACCCAGCGAGACTTCGCCACTGCGCAACATGTCGAGGACATTCAGCATCGGCCCGATCAGAGAGCGGACGACAATATCCGGATGGGTCGCCCGAAAGGTGGCGAGGGCTGGCGGTACGATCGACATGGCGGGAGGGGCGGAGGCTGCTACGCGGATCAGGCCAGTGCGGCCCGCACGCATATCCGCCGTTCGACGCCGCAACGCTCCCAGTTCCGAGAAGATGCGCTCGGCCTCGGGATAGAGCTCCTCGGCCTCTTGGGTCGCCACGAGGCGGCCGCGGACCCTGTTGAACAACTTGAAGCCGAGCTGGTCCTCGGTGTGGAGGAGGATCTGGCTCAGCGCCGGCTGCGAGATGTTGAGCATTGCAGCGGCGCCCGTGACCGTGCCGCAGCGCATGAGCATGCAAAATACTTCGAGCTGACGAGCGCGCATGGACAGTCCGCTGAATTCCGCTGGGCGGTGACGCCGCGCAGCAATGAGCCGTAAGTCGACTTAAGCCGTGTGCCACGCGACGAGGCAACACTGTTCTGCGCCAATTCGGCATATCGTGAAGGGGGAAGCAAGATGACGACGACACGGGCGCCGCTGATCGAAGTGCACGGTGCGCGCATTCCGCAGATCGGCCTCGGGACCTGGCAATTGTCGGGCGAGGTGTTGAATGGGGCGATTGCCGCTGCGGCGGAAGCTGGCTACCGCCATTTCGATACGGCGCCGCGCTACGAGAACGAAGCCGAGGTCGGGGCGGCGCTGCGCAGAACCGGCCTCTCTCGGAAGGAATATTTTCTCACCACCAAGGTCTGGTTCACTGAGCTCGCCGCTAACGCCTTCCGGCGTTCGGCGGAAGCGAGCGTCGAATGCCTCGGCCTGGGCCCGGTCGATCTATTGCTGGTCCATTGGCCCAATCCGGAGGTACCGCTGGAGGAAACCATTGGCGCGCTTTGTTCGGCGAAGCGCGCAGGCCTGGCGCGCCACATCGGTGTGTCCAATTTTCCGATCGCGCTTCTCGAGAGGGCCATCGCGGTCGCCGACGAGCCGCTGGTTGCCAACCAGTGCGAATACCACCCGCGTCTCGGTCAATCGCGACTGATCGACTTTTGTCGCCGTGAGGGGATTGCCTTCGTGGCCTATGCGCCGATTGGCAGTGGCCGGTTGTTGGAGAATCCTGTCGTCGGCGGAATCGCGAAAGCGCACGGGAAGAGCCCAGCTCAGGTCGTTCTGCGATGGCATCGACAGCAGGGCATCGTCGCCATTCCGCGTTCGAGCAATCCGGCGCGAATTGCCGAGAACTTCGCAATCGCCGATTTCGAGCTGAGTCCCCAGGAAATGACGGCGTTAAGCGCTCTCGCTGTGCCCGATGGTCGTATCTTCAATCCAGAGCGAGTAAAGAGCTGGGAGTGATCTGGGGTCGCGTTGTGGTGTCGATTAAGGGTGTCCACGGCCGACGAGGCTGGCGTCTTACGCTCTGCTCCGACATTGGACGTCGGCGGCTGCGCTCGCGCACCGCCGATCACTGTCGTCGTTTATGAGTTTGCCTCATTCAAAGCAAACTTGCTCGACAATTCCTCGAGACGCGAAGTCGGCGATTTCAGCTTCCGAGAACCCTGACCGACGTAGGACATCGCGCGTATTCTCGCCAGCCAATGGGGCTGCGTCGCGAACTCTTGCGCTATCTGGTGCAAATTTGATGGCTGGGCCGATCTGTTTGATCCGACCGAGCTTGGGATGCTCGATCTCGATGATCATGGAGCGATCACGAACCTGCGGATCGTTTGTCATCTCGTCGACCGTCAGAACCTTGCCTACGCACACACCTTCAACCGAGAGCATGTCGAACCACTCATCGCGAGGTCGCGTTCGGATGAGCTGCTCGACCTCGATTTTCGCTGCTGTCTCGGCGGCATTGGGTGCGCGGTCATAGTGCTCGCGCTTGCGGGAGAACGGGATGAGATCCGCCCGGTGGACGATGCGGCAGAACTTCTCCCACAACGGCGGCTCGGAACAGGCCAGCGTGATCATGCGACCGTCGTAGGCTTCGTAGATGGCGTAGAAGGGGTAGGCGCCTGAGCTGACGCCCTGCCCTCGCTGCGCGGCAATCCCGGCGCTGAAATACGAGCGCATCGCCGTCGTCGCTGCGAGGAGGGCTATCGTGCTGTCGAGGTAGGACAGGTCGATGTATTGCCCTCGACCATTGCGCTCCCGGCCCAGAAGTGCCGCCGCAATCGCAAAAGCGGCGTGCATGCTCGCGCCGCCGAGGTCAGCGACCATGTTGATGGGAATAGACGGCTTTCGGTCGGGTTCGCCGATCAGATTCAGTACGCCGGAGGCACCGAGAAAGTTGAGATCGTGCGCCGAATGCTGGCGATAGGGCCCGGTCTGGCCGAAACTCGACATGGAGCAGTAGACGATGCGCGGGTTGATCGCGCGGACGTTCTCGTATCCGACCCCTAGCCGGTCGACCACGCCGGGGCGAAACCCTTCGATGACGACATCGGCGGTCTCGGCGAGTCGCATGAAAATCGCGCGACCTTCGGGCGCCTTCAGATTGATCGCGATCGATTGCTTGTTGCGATTGGTCGACGCATGGAGCGCATCGATTTGCGAACTGTGTGCCTGGGTTGCCGGCCCCGAAGGCGTTTCGATCTTGATGACTTCGGCGCCGAGGTCGCCGAACATCATCGCCGGGAACTCGGCCGGCGCCACGCGTCCGAGCTCGAGAATTCTGATGCCGTCGAGCATTCCCATGGTCGTGTTCCTCAGACCGCGGGCGGTCGCGTGTAAGCCTTGTCTCGCGCCGCTCCGGACTCTATGAGCCGCTCGATCTCGGCATCCGAGAAGCCGTAGTCCTTGAGCACATTCACGGTGTCTTGCCCGAGACGTGGGGGCAGGCGAGGCTTTTGCTTCTCGCCGTCGAATGTCACCGGATTGGTCGCGAACACTAGATCTCCCATGACGGGATCGGACATGGCGTGGAAATGCCCCACGGCTTGGAGATGTGGATCCTTAAAGAGATCCTCGGGCATTCTGACCGGGCCCGCTGGAATATCGCGCTCATCGAGCAGACGCAGCCACTCCGCCGTCGTCTTCTTCAGCAACTCTTCGCCCATCAGCGCGTAGAGCTGGGCAATGTGCTGCGTGCGTGCGCCGACATCCTTGAAGCGTGAGTCCAGGAAGATCTCTGGCCGGCCTGCAATATCGAAGAAATCACGCCAGTTCTTGTCGTTGTACGGCATGATGCAGATCATCCCGTCGGCCGTCGGGTAGGGATGGCGCTGCGGCATGATCATGCGCGGATAGCCGATGCCGGCCTTGGGCGGATTGAAATGATAGCCAAACATCTGCTCGGCCAGTCCGAACGAGACGAGCGTTTCGAACATCGGGACAACCGAGAAGACGCCGGTCCCTGTGCGGTCTCGCTGGACGATGCCGGCGAGGATCGCCTGGACTGCAAAGAGTGCCGTCACCTTGTCGGCGATCGCTGTCGGCAAATAGCCTGCAGCTCCGTAGAGCTTGTGCATGAAGCCGGCATAGCCGGTCATGCCCTGGATAATGTCGTCGTACGCTGGCCGGCCCGCGTAAGGTCCATCCTCGCCAAAGCCGTAGAGCGCGGCATAGACCAGGCGCGGATTGAGGGCGGAAACCGTCTGCTTGTCGAGGCCGAGTGAGGCGAGCTTCTGCGGACGGATATTGTGCATCAGCACGTCCGAGCCCGCGATGAGTTTTGCCAAGGCGGCGCGACCCGACGTCGACTTGATGTCGAGCGCGATCGAGCGCTTCGAGCAGTTGACCCCCAGGAACAGCGCCGACATGCCGTCCTCGCCGGCCGGGCCCATCCGGCGCGTGATGTCGCCTTCCAGCGGCTCGACCTTGATGACGTCGGCGCCATAGTCGGCGAGCAGTTGTGAAGCATAGGGTCCGAGGATGACGGAGCTCAGATCAACGATGCGAATACCGGCGAGCGGGCCGGGCGCTTTCTCGGACATGCCACTCCCTTCGGCTCAAGGGGCCAAATGTGCTTGGGGGTCAGGGGCTGACACTAGCTTGCGAATAATTAGCGCTGAAATATAATCCCATGGCCGATTAATATATGGAGGTTATCAATGGAGCTGCGCCAGCTGCGCCATTTCAGTGTCCTCGCCGAGACGTTGAACTTCAGCGAAGCCGCTGGGCGCCTGCATATCGCGCAGCCCGCGCTCTCCGTCTCGATCCAGAAGCTCGAGGCGGAGATCGGCGCGCGACTCTTCCATCGCAAGACGCGAGAAGTGCGGCTGACGGAGCAGGGGCGCGTAGCACTTTCGTACGCTCGCCAGGCTATCGCCAATGCCGAGGAGCTGCGGCGATCCGCTCGGAGCTTCGCCGCCGGCGAGGTCGGGCGGTTGAGGATCGGTTTCGTCACGAGCGCGACCTACCGTCTTTTTCCGCAGCGTCTTCCCGAGTTCCGCCGCCGCTTTCAGCGTGTCGAGCTCGAGCTGTACGAAGGGAACACGCAGCAGACGCTGTCTCTCGTGGACAGTGGTCGGCTCGATGTCGGCATCGTGCGCTACCCGCTGTTGGCAAAGCGCGCCTATCTGCCGATCACTTCGGAAGCTGACAAGCTCGTCGCGGTCATGCAACCCGATCATCCGCTCGCGCGAAAGGCGGCCCTGCGTATCGCTGATCTCAAGGGCGAGCAAATGATCCTCTTCTCCGCGAAGGATGTCACCTCGCTGAACAGCCTGATCATGCTCGCGTGCGAACGCGCGGGGTTCGTGCCAAACGTGTCGCAGGAAGCGATCCACTTTCAGACGATCGTCAGTCTGGTCCGCAGCGGCTTCGGCATCGGCATTGTCCCGGCCGTGTGTCAGCTCGCCTATGGCGATGCGCTCGCGTTCCGACCGATTAGCGGAGCGGGGCGCAGTCTCGATGTTGGCCTCGGTATCGTTCGCGCGGAGGGGGCGAGCACGCCGCTCGCCACCCATTTCATCGATGCCCTGAGCGCCCCAGACGCCGCTTGAGCGCGCGCCGTGATCGACACTCAATCACCCTTGAAGGCCTCTTCGCGCGTTCGGCGGATGTTCGGCATCATGACGATAGTCGCGAGCGCAACGGCCGCCAGGAGCAGTACGAGGCTCAGCGGCCTTTCGACGAAGACGAGTGGATTGCCGTCCGAGAGCAGCATGGCGCGGCGAAAGTACTCCTCCATCTGCGTGCCGAGAACGAGGCCTAGCAGGAACGGCGCGCCTTCGCAGCCGAGTTTCGCGAACACGTATCCCATGAAGCCGAACACCGCGAGCAGCAAGATGTGGAAGGTGTTGCCGTTCAGGCTGTAGGCGCCAATGCAGCAGAAAAGCAGGATGGTCGGATACAGATACCGGTAAGGCACCTGTAGGAGCTTCACCCAGATGCCGATCATCGGGAGATTGATGACGAGCAGGAAGAAATTGCCGATCCACATGGAGGCAATTAAGCCCCAGAACAGCGCGGGCTGGCTGGACATCACCTGTGGCCCGGGCTGTATGCCTTGGATCATCATGGCGCCGATCATCAACGCCATGGTGGCATTGGAGGGGATGCCGAGCGTCAGCATCGGAATGAAGGAGGTTTGCGAAGCCGCATTGTTCGCCGATTCCGGCCCGGCAACGCCTTCGACGGCGCCTTCACCGAACTCCTCGGGTCGTCGGGAGAGCTTCTTCTCGAGCGTGTAGGATGAGAAGGCGGCGAGTGTCGGTCCGCCTCCCGGTAGAATGCCGAGGAAGGAACCGAGCGCAGTCCCGCGCATGACCGCTGGCACGGACCTCCTCATCTCCTCCCGCGATGGCCACAGCGAGGTAAGGCGATTGCTCTGCACATTGTTGCGCAGGCGCGATTCGAGATTGGAGATGATCTCGCCCAGTCCAAAAATACCCATGGCGACGGGTACGAAGTCGAGGCCGTCGCTGAGCTCCAGTATGCCGAACGTCATGCGCTGCGCGCCGCTATTGACGTCGGTGCCGACGAGGCCGATCAGCAAGCCAAGCACGACCATCGCGACAGCCTTGAGAACCGAGTTGCGGGCTAGAACGACGGCGGCAACGAGCCCGAGAGCCATCAGCGAGCAGTACTCTGCCGGTCCAAAGCTCTGCGCGACACGCGTGAGCACAGGTGCGAACAGAACGATGATGAGCGTGCCGATCGTGCCGGCGAAAAACGAGCCTGTCGCGGCAACCGACAGCGCGGCGCCGGCGCGGCCCTTTCTCGCCATCGCGTAGCCATCGAGGCAGGTAACCACAGAGCCCGATTCGCCTGGAAGATTGACGAGGATCGCCGTCGTCGAGCCGCCGTAGGCAGCACCATAGTAGATGCCGGCCAGCATGATCAGGGCGGCTTCTGGCGGCACGTGGAACGTGAGGGGTAGCAGCATCGAAATCGTTGCCACCGGTCCGATTCCGGGCAGGACGCCGATTGCGGTGCCGATCACCGAGCCGATCAGGCAGTAAGTGAGGTTCTGCAGGGTCAGTGCGACGGAGAAGCCGCTCAGGACGGAGCTGAGAATATCCATCTTACCAGCCCCCGCGGATCATCGTGAAGTTCATGCCGATCGCGAGATGGAAGACGAAGTAGCAGAACAGTGCCAGGGCGATCGAGAGGATGGCGACGTGCGAGAGCGTGAAGTCACGGCCGCCTAAGGCGGACAAGACCACGAGAGCGATTAGGGCGGGTATCAGGCCTGCAGTCGTCAGCAGCGCCGCAAAGGCGACAGTGGCGCCCAGGATAAAGACTACAGGCCGGAATTCGCCGAGGTCGATATCAAAGCCGTCGCTGAAGAACGATCGCACCGCGATTACAACGCCAAGCGCGCCGAGGATCACGGAAAGCATCCGAGGGACATAGCCCGACCCCATCTGTCCGGCTGTGCCAATGGACAACGTACTGGTCAGATAGAAGCCGAGCATCCCGAACGCGATGAACATCGCGCCGGCCCAAAAATCCTGCTTCTTGAGACGGTCCATGGAGCTCCTCCCGCTTTTTGGCCGTATGTCCTTTTGATTGTCGGACTCGTATCTGAGCCCGCCGGTGTGTTGCCTCTAGTCGAACAACTTGCCCGGATTCATGATGCCCTTGGGATCTATGGCACCCTTGAGTACGCGCATGAGATCGACGGCACTACCCTGCTCGTCGCGCAGATACTGCTTCTTGCCGATGCCTACACCGTGCTCGCCTGTGCACGTGCCACCCATGGCGAGCGCGCGACGCACCATGCGATCGTTTACGTCCTCGACGCGGGCCACTTCGTCGGAATCGGCGACGTCCATGATGAACAGGACGTGGAAGTTGCCGTCGCCGACATGCCCGACGATCGGCGCGACGAGATTTCGGCTCACGATGTCCTGCTTGGTTTCGAGAACGCATTCGGCCATTCGCGAGATTGGAACGCAGACGTCAGAGATACAGGCTTCCATGCCTGGTCGCAGTCCCTTTGCCGCCCATGCCGCATTGTGTCGCGCTTTCCAGAGCTTCGCACGCTCCTCGGCGAGAACTGCCCACTTGAAATCATCGCCGCCGTTCTCGGCTACAATCTGGCGCACGGTCTCAGTCTGTTCGCCAACACCTGCATTCGAGCCATGGAACTCGAGGAAGAGGGTGTTCTTCAGCGGCAGCTCGAGGCCGGAGTATCGATTGATCGCGTCGATCTGCACATCATCGAGAAGCTCGATCCTCGCAACGGGAACGCCGAGCTGAATAGTCTGCATCGTCGCGTTCACAGCGCCCTCGAGCGTTTCGAAGGAGCACGTGGCTGCGCTTATTGCCTCCGGGATGCCATGCACTCTCAACGTAATGGACGTCATTATGCCGAGCGTGCCCTCGGAGCCCACGAACAGCCGCGTCAAGTCATAACCGGCACTGGATTTGCGCGCTCTCGTCCCGGTTTTTACAAGTGATCCGTCAGGTAGAACGACCTCGACGCCGAGCACGGCATCACGCATCGTTCCGTAGCGCACGGCGTTCGTTCCGGAGGCGCGCGTGGCAGCCATCCCGCCTATGGTTGCCTGGGCGCCCGGATCGATCGGAAAAAAGAGACCGATGTCGCGGAGATGGCTGTCGATCTGCTCGCGCGTCACGCCCGGCTCGACGGTTATGTCCATATCTTCCGAGTTCACGGCGATGATGTTGTTCATGCCGGTGAGATCGATGCTCAGACCGCCCATCGGCGCGCTGATATGGCCTTCGAGCGAGCTGCCCGCTCCAAACGGAATGATTGGCAGGCAGTGCTTTGCGCAGATGCGTACCGCCTGCTGCACGTCTGCGGAGGACTGTGCGAACAGGACTGCGTCCGGCGGCAAGGCGTCGTGGTAGGTCATGTCCTTGCCGTGCTGGAGGAGGACTGCTCGCGCAGTGCTGAGGCGATCTCCGAATGCAGTCCGCAGCTCTTCGATGGCAGGCCCAATGCCTGCGTTCGGCGCAATGCCCCCCAACTTTCCCATGCAGTAGCCTCCCGAGCCTCCCGCGCATTCGATGGCAGGTAGTCCTGCGTGCAGACTTGTTCCCGAACTGGATGCTGCTTTTCTCTCTGTTGACGAGCCGGCGCGCATCCCGAAATCCGCTGCACGATCGGTAGTAGCCCAGATCCGCGAAGCCGACCATAAGAAAATGAGCGATGCTTCACCAGTCATTTTATGATTGACGGTTCAGTATTGTGGGGAGTAGAGCTTTCCTTGAATGACGCTACGTCGTCGGGAATGGAGAGCTGATGATGCCTGAGGCTGCCCCGCAGAAGACCGGATCCGCACAAGCGCAGGGCAATGGATCGGCCGAAATTCAACGCCTTCTGGCGGATCGCTTCAGCTGCCGGGCCTATACCGAAGAGCAGGTTCCGAGGGAGATGATCGAGAAGATCATCAGCCTTTCACAGCGGACGCCCTCCTGGTGCAACAGCCAGCCCTGGCAACTCATCGTGACGAGCGGGAACGAGACCGAGAAATTCCGCAAGCTCATGTTCGACGCGGCCGGTGACAATCCGCCGGCGAGCCCTGACTTCCAGTTTCCGCGCGAGTATCACGGTGTCTATCAGGATCGCCGGCGCGAGAGCGGCTTCCAGCTCTATAATGCGCTCGGCATCGCGCGCGGTGACAAGGAGGCGTACAATCGCCAGACGCGCGAGAATTTCCGCTTCTTCGGTGCGCCGCACATCGCGATCGTGACTTCGGACGAGGCGCTCGGTGTCTACGGCGCGGTCGACTGCGGAGCCTTTGTCAGCACGTTTGTCCTCGTGGCGCAGGCGTTCGGCGTCGCCTCTATACCGCAGGCTGCAGTCGCGCGCATGTCGCCCATCATTCGGCAGCACTTTGGCATCCCCGAGGATCGCCGCATCGTTTGCGGCATTTCGTTCGGCTATGCCGACATGAGCCATCCCGCCAACAAGTTCCGTACGAACCGGGCAGACCTGCCTGCCGTTGCGACCTGGGTCGGATGAGGGTGATTTCTGTAGCGAGGAGTTAAACTTGGCAGATCTCTACAAGCCTGAGCTTTACCGCGAGGAACTTCCCTTCGAAGATGCAAAGGTGGGGCTGAAATTCCCGGCCTTCAGCTACGCAGTCACCAAAGGGCATATGGATGCGTATGTCGAAGGTGTGACTGGCGGTCTCGATGGAGAGCGTGTCGAGGCTGCGCTTGCCGATCCGCTGCTGCCATCGCTGGTCGCGTTGAACTTCGGCTTCGTCTATTCCGCAATGGGATGTCGGCCCCCGACGGGCTTTCTGAATTCTTCCGTGCAGATCGAGATCGACGATACGGTCGAAGTCGGCGCCCCGCTTAGCATGACAGTGTCCGTGGTCGATCGTCAGATCAAACGCGAGCGGAAGTACGTCACGCTGCACGCGGTCGTGACGAAGGCGGACGGGGCGGCGGTGTGCTCTGCCCGCATCGGCTGCATATTTCCTTGAATTAGGAGGCTCGCATGACGAGGAGCGGCGCTGACGCGCCTACCGGCGCAATAACGACGATGAAGCAGCCTGTCGATGCGGCGGGCGTAGCTGCGTTCCATCACGCATTCGGAGGATCGAATGCGATCCACGTCGACGTCGAGGCCGCAAAGGCGCTCGGTGGTCTCGTGCAACACGGCATGAGGACGCTGTTCCCCGTCTTCGCCATGCTCTCCAGCGCCCGCAATCGCGGGCAGGCCGTGACATTGAAGATCGAGGCGAAATTTCTTGCTCCGGTCAAGGCTGGCGAATCTCTGGAAGCAGCGATTGCGCAAGTGGAGAGGGGCGCCGGCGGGCAAGCCTATGAAATCCTGGCGACGAACGAGGCGGGTGCGAAGGTCATGGCGGGCACGGCTACGGTGACGCCACGCTGAGAGACGTAGCAACCAACTAAACAAAATCAATGGGAGGATAGGATCGTGCACAGGAAGGTGACAGAGACTGCCGTAGTCGCGATATCAATGCTTCTGGCGGTCGCGATTTCGCCGGTGCAGGCACAAAAGCCGTATCCCGCAAAGCCGATCACGATGGTCGTGCCGTTTGTTCCTGGGGGACCGACCGATCTCCTCGCACGGATTGCTGCGGAGGGCATTCGCAAAAATCTTGGTGCCACGGTCGTGGTCGACAACAAGCCCGGCGCTGGCGGCTCTGTTGCTGCAAAGCTCGCCATTGCTGGCGGCCGGGACGGCTATACCTTGATGTTCGGGACTGCAGGCACTCATGCTCTGAACGGCCTGCTTTATTCGAATGCCGGCTACGATCCCATTGCTGATTTCGCGCCGATCGCGGCTGTTGCCTCGTCACCGAACCTGCTGGTCGTAAGTGCATCGCTGCCGATCAAAACGATCAAGGAGCTCGTGGACTACTCCAAGGCTCACCCCGGAAAGATGAGCTACGGCTCTGGTGGCTTCGGCACCTCGACACACCTCGCTGCCGAGCTGTTTACGAAGCAGGCCGGATTGACCATCAAGCACGTGCCCTACAAGGGAACAGCGCCTGCGCTGGCTGATCTTGCAGCCGGCCACATCTCCTTGGTCTTCGATTCCATCGGCACGGCTCTGGCTCAAACCAAAGGCGGCCAGATCCGCGCGGTAGCGGTCACCACCCCGAAGCGCTCCTTATTGCGGCCGGACCTGCCGACGGTTGCCGAGTCTGGTTATCCGAGCTTCGACGTCACAGTCTATTACGGCCTGTTCGCGCCGACGGGCGTGCCGGCGGATATCGTGACGAAGCTCAACGACGCCGTTAACGCATACCTCAAGACGCCGGAAATCCAGGAGCGCTACAAGGCGCTCGGTTTGGAGCCGCTGATCGACACGCCGGAAGCTCTCGGTCAGGCCATGCGCGCCGAGAAGGCGAGATGGGAGCCCATCATCAAGGAAGCCAACATCAAGATCGAATAGCTGCGCCGGTTAGCCATCGCCAGCTCGCTTCATCGCGGTACGCACGCTTGGACTGTTTCGGAGGGTATCCCATGAGCATGAGTTGGTTGATGGAGACGGTTGATGATTTGGCCAAGATCGTCTGCGATGGCTCCAAGGTGGCGATCGGTGCGGACTATACAGGCGTGGCCATGGAGCTCACGCGCGCGTTGATCCGGCAGAACGTCAAGGATCTTCATGTCGTCTGCATGCCGGTGAGCGGCCTGCAGGCCGACATGATGGTGGGGGCTGGTATCGTCAGAACCCTCGAATGCGCTGCCGTCAATATGGGCGAGCACGGCATTCCCTATCGCTTCCAGGAAGCCTTGAGAAAAGGCTCGATCCAATTGCTCGAAGCGACGTGCCCAGCGATCCACGCAGCGCTCGAGGCTGGCCGCAAGAACATCCCGTTCATTCCTCTGCGCGGCCTGATTGGAAGCGACCTCGTCAAGTATCGGGACGAATGGAAGATCATCGACAATCCCTTCCAGGAGGACGATCGCATCATCCTGCTGCCAGCGATTCGACCCGACTACGCGCTGTTTCACGCACCTTATGCGGACCGCCATGGAAACATATTCGTCGGTCGCCGCCGGGAGGTGGTCAACATGTCCCAAGCCAGCACACATGGCGCGCTGGTGACTGTGGAGGAAGTGCGTGACATCGACTTGATGGAGACCGAGGAGAGTGCCGCTGGCGCTATGCCAGCTCTATACGTCCGTGGTGTCGCAGTAGCCGAGAAGGGCACCTGGCCCCTCGGCCTGTGGGACTACTACAGCGACGACGTGCAGCACTTCAAAATATACGGAACGATGAGCAAGACCGAGGAGGCGTTTGAGGAATATCTCGACCGCTTCGTCCACGAGAAAGCACCCGCTCGCGAGAGAGCCATGGCCGAGCCAGCATGATGGGCGGCGCCACGGAAATCATCCATTCGGCGCATTGGGGCTCGTTCGTTGCCCAAGTGCGGGACGGCGCGCTCGTCGACGTGAAGCCCTTCCACGCCGATCCGTCACCTTCGCCGATCATCTCTGGCATGCCGGAGGCTGTGTACTCGCGTGTGCGGGTCGACAGACCCTACGTTCGCGAAGGCTGGCTGAAGGGCGACCGAAAGGGCGGCACGCCGCGCAACAGCGAGCCGTTCGTGCCAGTGGACTGGGACACGGCGTTGAAGCTCGTGTCAGACGAGGTGCTCCGGGTCCGCAACGATTTCGGTTCGGCATCGATCTTCGGTGGCAGCAATGGCTGGAGCTCGGCCGGGCGCTTCCACCATGCGAAGTCTCAGCTCCAGCGCATGCTCGCCGCCACAGGCGGCTACACGACGGGATGGACCAACTACTCATACGGCGCAGGCATGACGTTGATGCCACACCTCGTCGGCAGCAACGCCTGCATCGAGGGCCCGGTCGCCGACTGGCGGGCCATCTGTGCCAACGCCAAGATCATGGTGTTCTTCGGGGGTGTGTTGCTCCGCAACGGCCAGATCATCAATGGCGGCGGCGGCCGTCACGACATGGAGCACTGGATTCGGAAGGCGTCAGAGTCAGGCGTGCGGCTGGTTTTCATTTCGCCGCTTGGCAACGACATGCCGACGGGGCTCGGCGAATGGATCAAGATTCGTCCCAATACCGATACTGCCATGATGCTCGCCATGGCGCACGTGCTGATCTCTGAGGGACGGGTCGATCACGATTTCCTGGCACGCTGCACGGTCGGCTTCGGGGCGTGGAAGCAGAAGATTATCGAGGAGCAGCGCACGCCCGAATGGGCCGAGAAGATCACCGGCGTCCCGGCGCAGACGATCCGCGAGCTCGCACTTGCCTGCGTATCGCAGCCGACGATGCTGACCGCGAACTGGTCTCTGCAGCGCGCCGAGTACGGAGAGCAGCCGTTCTGGGCATTGCTTGGGCTCGCCTGCCTTGTCGGCCAGATCGGCAGGCCAGGCGTCGGCTTCAGCTACGGCCATGGCTCTATGGGAGGCATGGGTTCGCCTCGACTGCAGATCAGATCGGTCGGGCTTCCCGCGCTCGCCAATCCCTGCAGAAGCGGCATTCCAGCGGCTCGCGTCACGGATATGCTGGAGAAGCCCGGGCAGGAATTCGACTACAACGGCCTTCGTCTCCAGTATCCCGACATCCGCATGATCTACTGGGCGGGCGGAAACCCCTTTCATCATCATCAGGATCTCAACCGCTTCCAGCGTGCGTGGGCACGCACCGAAACGATTGTTGTGCATGAGCCCTGGTGGACGGCGCTCGCACGTCACGCCGATATCGTCCTCCCTGCCTCCACGACGATGGAGCGCAACGATATTGCATCGAGCTCGCGTGATCGCTTCATCATCGCGATGAAGCAGGTGGTGCGTCCGGTCGGCTTGGCGCGATCCGACTTCGACATCTTGTCCGATATCGCGGAGGCCGTCGGGGGGCGCGAGGCCTACACCGAAGGGCGCAACGAGATGCAGTGGCTGCGGCATCTCTATGACACCTGCCGAGCTGGCGCGGCGCGCCAGAACGTCGCGTTGCCGGACTTCGATACCTTCTGGGAGGAGGGTGAAGTCGATGTTGCGATGCCGGCCGAGCATCTCGTGCCGTTTGAGCAGTTCGTTCGCGATCCTTCGCTCTATCCATTGTCGACGCCGACAGGAAAAATCGAAATCGTGAGCGAGACCATTGCTTCATTCGGATACCGCGATTGCCCCGGCTATGCGACTTGGTTGGAGCCGAGTGAGTACCTGGGAGCGGCGAAGGCCGCGCAGTACCCACTGCACCTGCTCTCCGTTCAGCCTTCGACCCGCCTTCACGGCCAGATCGACATGACCGGCATCAGCAAGCGCAGCAAGATGCAAGGCCGCGAGCCAATGGTCATGCACGAGGAGGATGCCAGAGCGCGCGGGCTTGGCGACGGCGACATAGTCCGCGTCTTCAATGATCGCGGATCGTGTCTTGCTGGGTTGGTCACCAGCACCAACCTTCTTCGCGGCGTGGTCGTGCTCCCGACGGGCGCATGGCTCGATCCGTTAGTCCCTGGTCAGCCCGGCACGATGTGCGTGCATGGAAACCCGAACATTCTGACCAACGATATCGGCACATCGAAGCTCGGCCAGGGCTGCGCCGCTCAGAGTTGTCTCGTGGAGGTAGAAGCCTGGAGCGCGGCGTTGCCACCCATCAAGGTGCATGAACAGCCAGCGATACTCGAACAATCCTGATCCGCTCGCGCCGCCCTGGTGGCGCGTGCGCAAGAATCCGAAAGGGACGCCCCTAAACCATGATCTCCAAGCAGGAACTGCTTATCTACAAGATTGCCTTGCTGCTCGAGAACTGTCGCCATGTATGTGTCGGCGCATCGTCGCCGATCCCTGGCGCAGGAGCTCTTCTCGCGCGGGCACTCGCAGAGCGGAATCCCGCGCACCCCCGCATGTTCGTGAACGTGCTCGGCAGCTTGCGCTTCAACTCATTCACCAGCGGCGCTGTTGAGCTATTCGATACGGCGGCAGAGGGGCGCATGGACGCCTTTTTCCTCGGCGGCGGTCAGATCGACGGAGAAGCCAACATCAATCTGGTCGGCACCGGGGGCGAGTATCCCAAGATGGCAGTGCGCTGGCCCGGCTCGCACGGCTCTGCCTATCTCTACTTCCTGGTGCCCCGAGTGATCCTGTTCCGCGAGGAGCACAGCCGCCGCGTGCTGGTCCCGAAGGTTGATTTCATCTCGGCGCCCGGTCCGCGCAATGACGGCGTCTATCGTCCGGGCGGTCCGCTGGGCCTGCTCACGAATCTTTGCTGGTTCCGCTTCGATCGACCGCGGCGCCGTTTCGTTCTCGAGAACGTCCATCCCGGTCACACAGTCGAAGAGGTGCGCGACAATACGGCCTTCGACTTCGACCTCGCGCCGGACGTGGTCGAGACGCCAGCGCCCGACGAGGAGATGCTGACGTTCATTCGCACGCGCGTCGCCTCGGACATCAAGGAGACATATCCGCGCTTCGTGTCCCAGGTCTTTCCCGACGCCGCGTAAGTGGAGGCGATATAAATGGTTGAGTTGCGCCCCGGTTTAATAAGCTGCGATGAGCTGTCGACGCGCCTCGGCGAACCGAGGTTGCGCTTGCTTGATGCTTCCTACTATCTGCCAGCCGCGAAGCGTGATCCGAAGGCAGAGTTCAATGCGCGCGCGATCAAGGCCGCCCAGTTCTTTGACATCGATGAGATCAGCGATCGCACGTCCTCGCTGCCGCACATGCTGCCGACCGCTGAGCACTTTGCGACGGCCGTCGGCGCGCTCGGCGTCGGCAATGAGGATGAGGTCGTCGTGTACGACACCACGCCAATGTTCGGAGCCTGCCGCGCGTGGTGGATGTTCCGCGTCTTCGGCCACGAGAATGTGCGCGTGCTCGATGGCGGCCTTCCTCTCTGGCTGTCGAGGAACTTGCCGGCGGTGGCGTCGCGGCAAGCTCCGACGCCTGCGCGCTTCTCCGCGCGCCTCAATCGGGAGTTGGTCAAGAGCGTCGATGAAATGCGTGCCAGAATAGACCTTGGCGCGCAGATTGCCGATGCGCGCTCGGCTGCGCGCTTCGAGGGATCCGCACCCGAGCCGCGACCGGGTCTGCGACTTGGCCACATGCCGGGCGCGAAGAACGTTCCCTTCAACGACATGCTCGACCCTGGGACGGGCACCATGCTCCCGTCGGAAGCACTGCGCCGGCGTCTCACGGCCGCGGGCCTTGATCTTGGGACCGGCATTACTGCTTCTTGCGGATCGGGTGTCACCGCGTGCGTCGTCGCGCTTGCACTTCACACGCTCGGTATCGACAAGGTATCGGTCTACGACGGTTCATGGGCCGAATGGGGCAGTCTCCCCGACACGCCGATCGTCGCTCCCGGATCTACACCCACGTGACCGCCGTGCGGACAGGATGAAACACGAGAGCCCGACCATGGAGCGCAAAAAGTCGACGGCCCCTCGTCAGCCGCCAATGGAAAGCTGTGTTCTCCGTACCATGCTGGAGCGCGGCGCCGCCAATCATCCAGAAAGGATCTTCGTTCGCTTTGCTGGCGGTCATGAGCTTTCCTATGGGCAAGTGCTGAAGCTGGTCCGGCAAACCGCCGCCGCGCTCCAGAAACTTGGCGTCAAGCAGGGGGAGCATGTAGTTTCCTGGTTGCCCAACGATCTTGATGCCCTGCGACTGTTCCTCGCCGCCAACTACATTGGCGCCGTGTTCGTGCCCGTGAATACGGCCTACAAAGGCTCGGCGCTGGAACACGTCCTGAACCTGTCGGATGCGAGACTGATCGTGCTGCACGCCGATCTCGCCGAGCGCCTTGCCGGGCTCACGCTGCTCGCCGCAAAGGTGGCGGTGCTTCTGGGGGGCGAGGCAGAGCTGCCACGCGGTATCGACCGCTATGGGGCAGAGGCCCTGATCGCGGACGAAGCGGCACTCAAACCTCTCGAGCGCCCAATCGAGCCATGGGACACGCTCTGCATCACTTTCACCTCTGGCACCACGGGGCCGGCCAAGGCGGTGATGTCATCTTACACACAGTATCACGCACTGAGCACCGGTGCGGCCTCGCAATTCATCTCCGCTGAGGACCGCTACCTCATCAGCACGCCCCTGTTTCACATATCCAGCACTGCCCGCGTCTACGCCATGCTCCTGGTCGGCGGATCCATTTCCATCGTCGGGCCCTTCCGTACCGAAGGCTTCTGGGATGTTGTCTGCGAGACGAAGAGCACCACCGTGACCCTCATGGGCGCAATGGCGACGTTCCTGCTCCAAAAAACTCCCTCGCCTGCCGACCGCACTCACGGCTGCCGCAGTGTCGCCATGCTGCCGATGATCGACAACGTCGCCGAGTTCATCGAGCGCTTCGGTGTCGACGTCTATACGTTCTACAACATGACGGAAACGTCACGGCCGATTGTGTCGGAGCTCAATCCATCCAACCCCAAGAGTTGCGGAAGGGTGCGGGACGGCATCGAAGTGCGTCTTGTCGACGAGAACGATATCGAGGTTGCCGAGGGAGAAATTGGCGAGCTCATCATCCGCGCCGATTCACCCTGGACGATGAGCCATGGATACTATCGCGACGCCGAGAGCACGGCGAAAGCTTGGCGCAATGGCTGGTTCCACACGGGCGACGGCTTTCGTAGGGATGCAGCCGGCAACTATTATTTCGTCGATCGCCTGAAAGACAGCATCCGCCGACGCGGGGAGAACATCTCGTCCTTCCAGGTAGAAAGCGAGGTAGCTGCCCATTCCAAAGTGCGCGAGGTTGCTGCCTTTCCCGTGCCGAGTGAGCATGGGGAGAGCGAAGTCATGATTGCGATTTCACTTGGACCAGGCGCAGCCCTCGCGCCTGCGGAGTTGATAGAGTTTCTTGTTCCACGAATGCCATATTTTATGGTACCGCGCTTCGTCAGGATCCTTGACGACCTGCCGAAGACCCCCACTCAGAAGATCGAGAAGCACATCCTACGTACTGCTGGTTTGACGGTGGATACGTTCGATCGCGAGAAATCCGGCATAAAACTAAGGCGGGAGAAGATCGGTGCATAACCGGGTTGTCCGTGCGACCAGTTTGGCCATTTCCAAAGCGACAGGCATTTAGCTGCAATGGCGAAGCAACGAAAGCTGAGGGAGGAACGCAACCGAGAAACGCGCGAGGCGCTGCTCTTGGCTGCCGCTCGGATCGTGGGCGAGCACGGCTACGCCGGTGCCTCCGTGCAGCGCATCACTGAAGATACCGGTATCGCGCAGGGGACTTTCTATCTGCACTTCGGGTCGCGGCAGGATCTGTTCGATCAGCTCCTGCCTTTCATCGCGCATCGAGCGCTCGATCATCTGCGTGACACGTCGCACGAGACGTCCGATTTTTTCGAGCGTGAAGAGCGGTCGTTCAAGGCCTTCTTCGCCTATCTTCTCGACCATCCGTACTATTACCGCGTGCTCAGCGAAGCAGAGACGATGGCGCCTCTCGCCTTCGAAAGCTGGTTTAAGTTCATTACCGACCGCTATGCTCACAGCATCCAGCGGGCAATCGACGCGGGGGAGATCACGGGGTTGTCGCGCAATGAGGTTCGCTTCATGAGCGTCATCCTGCTGGCGTGCCGGCGTTACGTCTATCAGGAGTTTGTCAAGACGCCAGAAGGCCCTCGGCCGCTTCCGGGCTGGGCTACAAAAGCGTACATCGACATGATCCGTCGCAGTCTGAGTGCTGCCAAGAACGCGTCACCTAAGGCGGCTGTTCGCGACAAGCGCAGAAAACAGCACGTCAGGAAATTCAGGAAATCGCGAACCGCCAATGGTGCGGCCGCCCGAGGTGCGCGCGACACCGAAAGATAGGTGTCGCCGCGCTCTGAAATCTGCTCTCAGGCCGCGCCCACATGAGCTACTCACGCGAACTCATAATCTATCTCATCTTGCGACAATAAGAGCGCAACAACACACAATAATATGGATGCGCAACTCAGTGGCGCATATCCATCCAGAGTTATCAATCTCATATGCGTTTATATTGGAATTGATATGTATCACTCCCTACCATTGAAGCTCGCGTCATCAGATGCGCAAACAGCATCAATGGAGGAGGAGAGCTCGTGAGGACCCTATTTTTTGCCGCGTCGCTCGTCGGCGCTGCATTGGTGAGCGCGCCGCCGCCTGCCAGCGCTCAAGAGTATCCGACGAAGCCCGTTCGCATCATCGTGCCCTATGGCGCCGGTTCCAATACGGACATCTTGACCCGCATGACCGCGGCCAAGCTCTCCGAAAAGTGGGGTAAGGCAGTCAGCGTCGAAAACATCGTCGGTGCCGGTGGCCTCATCGGAACTCAGGCGTTGGCAAAGGCCAATGGCGATGGCTACACGATCGGCATGGTCGGCAGCAACTACGCGATGAACATCGCGATCTACAAGAGCCTCACGTTCAATCCCGATACCGACCTCATACCGATCGTCTACGTCGCGCAGAACCCATTCGTCTTTGTCGTCAACAAGGAGTTCCCTGGGACGACGCTCGCAGAGGTCGTCGCTGCTGCCAAGGAAAAGCCTCGGGCGGTACTCTATGGCTCGCCCGGCATAACCTCGTCGCCTCACATGGCGATGGAAAAGCTCCTGCACATGGCGGGCATCGAGATGAAGCACATTCCCTACCGGGAAGCAGGGCAGCTCATCTCGGATATCAACAGCAACCGCGTTTCATTCACAACGTATTCGATCCCGCCGCTCGTGCAGTTCATCAAGGCGGGAAACATCCGACCTCTCGCCGTGAGCGGCAGCAAACGGACGAGCGTGCTGCCTGACGTACCGACCGCGGACGAGGCGGGCGTCAAGGGCTACTCAATGTACAATTGGAACGGCTTCTTGGCGCCGAAGGGAACCGATCCGAAGATCGTGGCGAAGATTGCCGCCGATGTCGAAGCGGTCTTCAGAGATACGGAGTTTGCCAAGAAGGTCGGCGAGATGGGTACGGAGATCGACATCAAAACATCTGAACAGTTCGCGGCCTTCATAAAGGAGGAAATCGACGCTTGGAAGACCGTCGCGGTGGCCGCCAAGATCGAGCCCAAGTGACATCCACGCACATCAATCCGCGGGCAGCTCAGTGAAGACGAGCATCAACCGGCGAACTGTCAGTCACGCCGCTCACTGGGGAGCGTTTACGGTGGAGGTCGAGGGCGATCGAATCGCCTCGATCTCCGCCAGCCCCCGCGACGAGCACCCCTCGGCGCTGCTCCAAAGCATTCCGGGAGCCGTGCACGCGGATTGTCGGATCGATCGCCCCTATGTGCGCAAGGGCTGGCTGCACGGTGATCGCGCCGGCGGCACAATCAGGGGAGCCGAGTCGTTTGTGCCCATGAGCTGGGACGAGGCGACGCGACTCGTCGGTGAGGAGCTGTCTCGGGTCGGAAGTGAATTCGGCCGGAGCGCGATCTACGGCGGCAGCTATGGATGGAGCTCTGCCGGGCGCTTCCATCACGCAAAATCGCAACTGCAGCGTATGCTGGCGGCCACGGGAGGCTACACCGGAGCGAAGACCAACTATTCCTACGCCACTGGGATGACGCTGCTACCGCACATTCTCGGTGACAGTGCCATGGTCGAGGGGCCGCTCGTAGAATGGCGAGCGATCGCCGAGAATGCAAAGCTGATGGTGTGCTTCGGCGGCATGCTACTGCGGAACGGCCAGGTCTCGAATGGCGGTCCGGGCGTGCACGAGATGGAAACTTGGGTTCGCCACGCGGCCAGATCGGGAGTCAAGTTCGTCTACGTATCGCCGGCAAAGGCTGACTTCTTCAGTGGCGTCGAGGCGGAGTGGGTACCCATACGCCCCAATACCGACACCGCATTCATGCTCGCGGTCGCGCACGTGCTCATCAGCGAGAGCCTTGTCGATGAGGCCTACTGCGCACGCTACACGACTGGCTACGATCGGCTTCGGCAGCATATCCTCGACAGTGCCTATACGCCTTCTTGGGCTGCTCGGATCACCGGCATTCCCGAAGCGACGATCGTCAGCTTCGCCCGCAGGATCAGCGCGCATCCAACGGCAATGACTGCGAACTGGTCACTGCAGCGTGCCGAGTTTGGAGAGCAACCTTTCTGGATGCTGATCGCGCTCGGCGCCATGCTCGGTTCCATTGGCAAGCCTGGTCTCGGAGTGAGCTTTGGACATGGCAGTCAAGGGGGAATGGGTGCGCCGCGTACGCGACTCCCTACGATCGGGCTGCCGTCCCTGCCGAACCCCATGAAGTCCGATATTCCCGTCGCCCGCATAACGGACATGCTGCTCGGCCCTGCAGAGCGGTACAACTATGATGGTGAGGAACGCGAATACCCGCACATCCGCATGATCATGTGGGCGGGCGGCAACCCCTTTCACCATCATCAAGACCTGGGCCGGCTGTCCCGCGCTTGGGCGCGTGCGCAGACCATCGTGGTCAGCGAACCATGGTGGACGGCGACAGCTCGGCGCGCGGATATCGTTCTCCCTGCAACGACGACATTCGAGCGCAATGACATCGCGTCTGGCTCGAGGGATAGGTACACGCTTGCGATGAAGCAGGCGCTTCACCCTTTTGCGGGCGCGCGAAATGATTTCGACATGTATGCCGACATTGCCGAATATTGCGGGGCCCGGACGCTATTCACAGAGGGTCGCGATGAAGGCACGTGGCTGCGCTTCATGTATGGGCGATTCAAGCAATCGGCATCGGCGCATGGCGTTCTTGTGCCGGACTTTGAAGAGTTCTGGGAGAGAGGGTTCGTCGAGATCGAGCCGCCCAAGGAGCCGCACGTACCGCTTGCGAGCTTCTTGTGGGATCCGATTGAGAACCCACTCTCGACGCCGTCCGGGCGAATAGAGCTGTACAGCGAGACAATCGGCAGCTTTGGATACTCAGACTGTATCGGTCACCCCACCTGGTTTGCTCCAAAGGAGTATCTCGGTGCGGACGCAGCGAAGACATTTCCGCTGCACCTCCTGACGGCTCAACCCGAGACGCGTCTGCATTCTCAGCTGGATCAGGCCCGCGTCAGTCTCGATAGTAAGATCCTCGGTCGCGAGCCGATTGTCCTGAACACATCGGATGCTGCGCATCGCGGGATCTCGGAAGGCGACATCGTGCGCGTATTCAACGATCGCGGCAGTTGTCTTGCGGGCGTGAGATTGACGGATGATCTGCTTCCGCAAGTGGCCGTGATGGCGACGGGGGCCTGGTATGATCCGCTCGACCCGCTCGATCCAGACAGCATGTGCATCCACGGGAATTCGAACGTGCTGACGCAAGATGTTGGGACCTCGAGCTTAGGTCAGGGTCCTTCGGCGCAGAGCTGCCTTGTGGATGTCGAGCGTTGGCACGGCGCCCTTCCGGCTATCACGGTTCACATGCCGCCTGCACGATCAATCGACTGAGACATCCGCCTATCAAGCTAAAGCCAGCTCCGGTGCCTCACGCGTCGCGGAAGTCACAGGCGGGGTGCGGTGGACGTAGCCGGGGGCCCCGGCCGAACAGTTTGTGCCTCAGGGTGCCGACGCGTACTTGGACTTGAACCCGTCACGATGCCTTGTCCTTACCTGCCGCCGCCAGCATCTGCTCGCGATAGGCGACAATCCTCGCCTTCAAGCCATCGCGAGATGCTGACCGGCAAAGTGCAGCAAGCTCAGAGTCCGCGCTTCCACGATCCATGGCGCGATGCAGGCTGCCGACTGTCGCGGCATCCAACCTCTTGGCCGCAACCGTAATGCCCTCAAGCGCGGTCGGGAGATCGGCGTCTGCGATCACCTGCGTGGCAAGGCCATCTGACAGGGCTCGTTCAGCCTGCACGCTTTCGCCGGCCAGGAGTATCTGCCGTGCGCGATCGCGTCCGATGCGCTCGGCGAGACGAGCAGTGCCGAGCACGATCCCAAACGCTGAACCCGGGAAACTGAAGCTCGCTCCCTGGAGCGCGATGCGGTGGTCGCAGGCAGCAAAGAGATCGGCTCCCGCACCGAAGACACGCCCCCGCCCGATGGCCAAAGTGACGACCGGCGCATCGAAGACCTTGCGCAGGAGCGTCTCCAGATTGACGAAGCGCAGCAGAAGATCGGCGTCACTTTCCTCGTTGAGGTTCGACAGGTCGAAACCCGTGCAGAGGTGGCGCCCCGCACCCTCGATCACGATGAGCCGAGCACCTTCGGCAATGGCCTCGTCAAAAGCCGCCCCGAGCTCGCGCACCATGTCTGCGCTCAGGGCATTTCCCTTGGCAGGCCGGTTCAATGTGATGCGTGCTACGCCGCCACTGATGCTCTGAAGGACATTGGCTTCCGACATTTCTGCTCTCTCTCATTGCAACGGGCTTAGTTGACACAGCTTCGCGCGTATTTACAATATGATCACGACTTCCAAATGTTGGAATCGCCAGAATCCGGCACTCAGCCGAGGTAATTTCGGAAAGGCGCCTTGCAGGCGCGCGACGGGGAGATGAAATGAGCAACATGCGGACCTTTCGCGATTTCATCCGGGATATGACGACCATCGCGGATCGCAATCTGCCCGAGGCGGCGCTGCTCGCAGAGGCCAGGCCGCTCATGTACAACCTGCTGGCGAAGGACGATTGGCTGCCCGATATCTTCGCTCAGCCGGACGAGACGCGTTATCAGCAGTACCTGTTGCATTGCGATCCACTCGAGCGCTTCTCCATCGTCAGCTTTGTCTGGGCTCCCGGACAGGAGACGCCCATCCACGATCACACCGTGTGGGGGCTTCTCGGCGTGCTGCGTGGCTCGGAGGTCTCCCAGCGCTACGAGCAAGGCGATGGCGCCATGCACTCCATTGGCGGCCTGGAATCGCTCGACGCTGGGGCCATCGACATGGTCTCGCCGACCATCGGCGACATCCACAAGGTCCGCAACGGCAGCAGGAGCCGCACGTCCGTATCCATCCACCTGTATGGCGGCAACATCGGCGCCATTGACCGGCATGCCTTCACGACGGATGGCGTGACCAAGCAGTTCCGCAGCGGCTACACGCTGGACGTGCTCCCCAACATCTGGCGCGGCTGACGGCGGCCTTCCGCGTTCCTGCCGAGGAGCGCGCCAGGCAGAGCTAGGCTTTCGCCGCGCCGCCTGGATAGCCCAAGGCTTTCGAGAGATCCTGCGCGAGCTCGATGACCCGCGGCGCCATAGTCCTCATGCGCGCGCTCGTCAGCCGTGTCAGTGGGCCGGAAATTCCGAGCGCCGCAACGGAACGCCCCGTCGCATCGAACACGGGAGCCGCCAGTCCCCCGACACCTTCGCGCCATTCGCCGCGGTTGACGGCGTACCCGTTGCGCGCGGCTCTGCCGAGCTCCGCCTTCAGGTCAGCTAATCTGGTGATGGTAGCATCCGTGAAGCGCGGGAACGTCGGACCGTGCTTCTCGATGAAACCGCGCGGCTGCGCCGATAGAAGTGCCTTGCCTGTGGCGACGGCATGAGCAGGCGCGCGACCGCCGACCATGGAGTAGGCGCGAATGGGCTGCGCGCTGTCGATCTTGTCGATGTAGATGATCTCGAGGCCATCGAGGATCGAGAGGTGGATTGTCTCGCCCGTATCTTCCGCAAGCCGCGACAGATAGGGCGGGGCCAGCCGCCGCACATCGAGCTTGCTGATGCGCAGCGCGCCAAGCTCGTACATCCTCGTCGTGCAGCGATAGCCACCGTGCACTTCGTCGCGCGCGACGTAGCCGGCATGTACGAGTGTCTGCAGCGTCCGATACGCATTGCTGCGTGAAAGGCCGACGCGCTTGGCCACATCGTCGATCGAAATCGTGTCCGCGTCCAACTCCGCGAGAGCTTCCAGCACTGCCAGGCCTTTCAGCAAGGTCTTGTCCACGTGCTGCTCCCGTCGCGTGCTCTGCAGATGCCGGTCCTATCGACCGCCCACAATGAGGCTTGCTGCTTGACGCGCCTAGCCCCCGTTCATAGAATAAATATTGGAGTACATATTCCAAATATTGAAATGCAGCGAAGCCGCCGCCCGGCTCTTGGGCGGCAAGGAGAGGTATGTTGCGCTCACTCGCAGGCGTAAGGGTTATCGAGTTCTGCAGCGTTGCGGCTGGCCCGTTCTGCGGCATGCTGCTCGCGGATATGGGGGCCGACGTCATCAAAGTCGAGAACCCAGATGGCGGCGATACCATGCGGCAGTGGCCCCCTTTGAATGGCGGCTACAGCGAGAACTTCGCCTCGGTGAACCGCAACAAGCGCTCCGTCACGCTCGATCTCAAGGATCCGCGCGACAACAAGCGTGCCCGCGATCTCATCGCCGGCTCGCAAGTCGTGCTCGAGAACAACCGGCCGGGCGTCATGGCGCGGCTCGGCCTCGACTTTGCGACGCTGAGCAAGGCGCAACCCGATCTCGTGTACTGTTCGATCTCCGCCTTCGGTCAGGAGGGCCCCCGCTCGCGCGAGGCCGGCTTCGATCTGACCCTGCAGGCCATGAGTGGCATCATGAGCGTGACCGGCGCACCGGAGAGCGCGCCTGTCAAATGCGGCGTGCCGCTCTCCGATTTCGCCACCGGCCTCTATGCCGCCTTCGGCATTACCAATGCTTTGCTGAATGTGCGCTCAGGCGCTCCAGGCGTCCACATCGATGCATCGATGTTCGGTGCATCGCTCGCCATCGCGGCATTGCAGACCAGCGAATACTTTGGAAGCGGACAGGACCCGAAGCGTCTCGGATCGGCCCATCCACGCAATGCGCCCTATCAGGCCTTCAAGAGCAAGGACGGCTACTTCGGCATGGCCGCGGGAAACAACTCGCTGTATCGCGCCGCGTGCGAAGCCATCGGTCGGATGGATCTGTTCGAGGACCCGCGATTTGCTTCCACGCAACTGCGAGCCAAGAACCAGGAAGCCCTGCGCGACATTCTCGAGGCGGAGTTCAAGGCCTACAGCAGTGATGAACTGCTGGAGCGCTTCCGCAAGGCAGGCGTTCCGTGTGCGCCGATCAATACCTACTCGCAGGCGCTTGCCGATCC
>VFQP010001166.1_pt1 | contig 37738 bp, 32 predicted proteins | sample 3512351 | NCBI WGS metagenome assembly VFQP01 (sample SAMN10412372, study PRJNA504923) | tailings metagenome | isolation source: Relicate 1 Philex TSF1 revegetated site | place: Philippines: Tuba, Benguet | collected 2017-08-29
TTGCAGGGCTTCGTCCATGCGCTGCTTGAGGGTCGCCAGCTCCTCGGCGGTGGCCACGCTGGCGGCATCCGGCGCCACCGCCACCAGCCCCTGCATGACCTTGGCGGCATTGCGCCGCGCCTGGATCAGGCGCAGGACGCGAAAGCCAATCCAGGTCAGGAACAGCAGCGCGATCAGAATCCAGCGTACGGTCGCCGAGGCCAGCGGCTCGAAGCCGCCGATGGCGATCAGCGGGCCGACGAACCAGATCACCAGGCTGAGGGCGATCAGACCGAGAATCGGCACCAGCCAGCGCACACAGAAATTGAAGAAGGCCTTCACAGGTTGCCCTCCGCGAATACGGTGATCTCCACCCGGCGATTGCGTGCGCGGCCGGCGGCGCTCTCGTTGGAGGCCACCGGCTCGGTGTCGCTGCGCCCTTCGGCGGTGAAGCGTTCCGGCTGGCCGCTGCGCGCGGCCAGGACGTCCATGACCTGCTGCGCACGGTCCTGCGACAGCTTCCAGTTGGAGGGATAACGCAAGGTGGCGATGGGACGGTCGTCACTGTGACCGGTGACCAGCACGTTGCCCTTGACCTGGCGGATGGCCTCGGCAATGCGCAGCAGCAGCGGCTGCAGGTTGTCGGAGATGCTGGCGCTGCCGGAAGCGAACAGCTCGTCGCCACGGATGGTCACCACCGAACGGTCCACCGCATCCTCCACGGCGACGCGCTGGGCGCGGATGTCGTCTTCGAGAAAACGTGCCAGACGCGGGCGTTCGATCAGCTTGGGCTGTACCGGCGGCCGGTCGATGGTCTGCACCGGGATCTCGCCCAACGCGTGGATGTTGCGGAACACCGGTTCGGCGTCACTGGCCAGCTTCAGGCGCAGGCCGAACAGCAGAAGCAGCAGCAGCGCGAGGCATACGGCGATGCCAACCCAGGGCGGGACGAACTGCGACAGGCGATCGCGCACCGCGCTGACGCCCCGCCAGCGCGGCGACAGACCGCGTTCGTACTCGCCACGGACGCTGCGGATGGTCGCCGCGGTACGTTCGCGCAGGGCTTCGAGCTGGCTGCGGCCGTCGTTCATCACCCGGTAGCGCCCCTCGAAACCCAGGCACATGCACAGGTACAGCAGCTCGAGAATGTTCAGCTTCTGCCGGGCGTTCTGCAGGCAGTGCTCGAGCAGCTGGAACACCTTCTCGCCGCCCCAGGCCTCGTTGTGCAGGGTGATCAGCAGGCTCTGCTTGCCCCAGTCGCTGCCACTGCCCCAGGGCGTGCTGAGCACCGCCTCGTCCAGCGCGGTACAGAGCACGTAGCGGCTGAGCATGACCTCGTCCTGCGGCACGCCGGCGCCCTTGGCCTGTTCCTCGAACTGGCGCAGATAGGCCAGCAGTTGTGCGCGCAGGCTGGCCGGCATCGGGTGGGAAATGGTGTTGCGCAAACGCGTCAGCAGCGCCAGCAGCGGTGCCGCTGCGCGCTCCAGCGGGTTGAGGCCCTGGGCCAGGCTGCTGGGCAGGGGCGCGCCAGGCATGGCCGGCGCCGGCCCGGCTGCAGGCGCGGGGCGGGGCTGGCCGGTGGGCGGCTCAGGCGCCCGTCCGCCGGGGCGCGGCATGATCATGGTGCGGTCGTTGCCAGGGCCTGAGCCACCACCACCGTTGCCCGGCGGGCCGCCGAACGGATCATCGATCGGATGCATGGAGAACTACCCTCGGATGGCCCAGAAGGCCAGGTTCAAGCCGGGGAACTGGCCAGCGATATGGAAGGCGAAGCCTCCCGAATTGGCCAACTGCTTCCAATGGTCGCTGCCGCGATCCAGCTCGAAGTAGCTGGAGCCGGCGTGATAGGGAATCTGCCGTGGTGCCACCGGCATCGGCAGCAACGCGATGCCCGGCAGCTGCAGATTGACCAGGTCGCGAATGTGCTCCACCGAGCCGACCTTGGCCTGCTGCGGGAACAGGCTGCGCAGGTTTTCCGCCGGCACGTCGGCGCGCACCACCAGGACGAAGCTGGCGCCCTGCAGCAGGTTCTTGTCGGCCAGCATGGCCACGTGCACGCCGTAGGATTTCTCGACGATGGGAATCGGCGTGGCGCGGCTGTCGATGACCATCGACAACGCCTGGCGCAGCTCGCGGATCACCGGGGCGAAGCTGGCCGCCAGGTCGTCGTGCTCGTAGGCCGGGTACTCGACCGGGCGCCTGCCGCTGCTGGAAAAGGTGGCGAATTCGCCGGCCAGCGCCACCGCCTCGCGGTAGAAGGCCTCCGGGTGCAGCGGGCTGAGCCGGGCCAGGTGGCTGATCAGCGGCTCGGCGCGGTTGACCAGCTGCAGCAGGAGAAAGTCGGCGATTTCCGAGGCGCCGCCGGCACCGGAGGCCACCACCCTGCCCGCCAATGCCTCGCCGCGCTGATGCAGCAGGCCCTGCAGTTCGCTGCGAAAGGCCGCCAGCGGCTGCGAGGCGGCGACGTCCAGCAACGGCGGGATGTAACTCTCGTCCAGCAGCAAGGCGTTGTCGGCACGCTTTTCCACCACCCGCACCACGCCGATGCAGGCGTACTCGCCGAGGCCATCGCGCTCGGTGAGCAGGCGCAGCGCCTTGCCGCCGATGGCCAGCGGCGCGCGGCTCTCGAACGGCGCGTTGTCGTCGCGCACCTCGCGCACCTGGCTGATGTAGCGGGCGCCGCCGAGGGCTTCGCCCTCCTCCACGGTGTCGCGGGTGCCGGCGCGCTTGAGCGGCAGGCCGAGGTAGATCAGCTTGTCGCGCATTTCCGGGTCGACGATCAGCGGCGTCGGCGCCACGTCCTCGCCGGGGATGTCGAAGGGCGTACCGTCGGGCAACACGCCACGGGCGCTGAGAATGGCCAGCTTGCCCTGGGTCAGCAGCGCCGCATCCAGCTGCAGTTCGGAGAAGCCCCAGCCGCCGGCGAACATCGGCCGGCAGCGGCTGTCGACCAGCGTTTCCAGGTAGCGATCATGCTGCTGCAGGTGTTGCGGGCGCAGGAACATTCCCTCGGACCACACCACTCGGTTATTCCAGGACATGGGCGAATCTCCCGAGCGGCCTACTTGGCCGGTGTCGCAGGCACGGCGCTGACCGCGCGGGCGCTGAGGCTGACGTTGAGGATGCTGGTCTGGTGCGGCGGGATGTTGACCAGTTGCCGCCACACCGAATCGTCCAGGTCGCGGTAGGCGACCACGAAGCCGAGCAGGCGGCTCTGCTCGTCCAGGGTACGGTCGAGAATCAGCTGTTCGCCGGGCTGGATCAGCAGTTCGTCCTGCTCCACCAGGTCGCTGCCGAGGGTGGCGTTGGCGGCCTCCACCAGGGAGAAATAGTCGGCGCGGCTGAATATCGCGCCGCTCTTGAGCTCATACAGGCGTACCCGCACCGGCGCCGGCTGGCCGCTGCCGGACGGGTTGAGGTCGCTAGTGGCCTGCAATTGCAGACGCACGACGGTAGGTGCCGGCGGTGGCGGTTCCGAAGCGCAGGCAGTCAACAGCAGAGCCAGCACTCCCCAGAATATCCTTGGCATCTTTGGCGTCCTCATGAATCTTGTGATTATTTCAATTCAGAATTAACAACTGTTCCGCCTGGTTGTATTAGCTATTAACTTCTCCGCAACTTTGCGCTGTGCTCTTCGTATGCTCGACTGAATTCGCGACCGAACAGGTCCTGGAAATCGTCTTCCGCCTCGCGGGAGATGCTGGCGTAGGTTTCCGTGAACAACTCCCAGTACTTGGATTGGCGCGCACCGGGCAACAAGCCGCCAAGTCCGGAGGGTTTGTTCAGACGCGCCTCCAGCGTTGCCGGCTCGAAGCGCTTCAACAGATGTTTTATTGCTGCCTGCACTCCCGCCATTACCGCAAGTTGGTGGGCACGCAGGTCATCGAAACTCTCGGCGATGGCCTGGTCGGCCGGCATGAAGGCCTGATTGCCCGAGCGCAGCAGCAACAGCAGCGCCTCTTCCACGTTCGGCGCGAATTTCAGCGGGTTGTTTTCCACCGGCCGGATCATGGTCTGCGCCATGCGGAACTCGCCCTTGAGGCTGGCCCGGGCACGCAACACGTCCACCAGGCCCTCGACCATCTGCCGGTAGCTGCGGCCGATGGCTTCCATCTGCGCCAGGGCCTCGTCACGGTCGATGCGCAGTTGCTCGACGCCGGCGCCACGCAGAAATGCTTCCAGGGCGTCACTGTTCACAGCGGCTGCAGATGTCGGGACGGCGCTGCTCGGCGCGGCCGGCTTGGGGCTGGCGGCGGCAATCGCTGCAGGCTGAGGCTCGGGCACCTTGGCTTGCACGGGTTCAGGCGCTGCAACCGGCAGGGCTGGTGGAATCGGCTGCGGCGGCGCGGGCGGCGACGCCGGGGCGATGCCCAGGTCGGCGAACGGGTCCCAGTCCGCGGGAATGGCCGGGGCCGACGACACGGCTGGGGCATCCGCAGCCGGTGCCTGCGGCGGTTGTTGCGGCTGCGGTGGGCGAAAGTCGTGACGCTCGGCCGGCACATGGTCCGGCAAGGTGGGCGGCGGTACTGCCGGCGCGGCGAGAAAATCGAACAGATCCGGTTTGGTATCCAGTGGCGAACCGCCGGGCTGCATCTGCACCGAAAAGGTGGAAGGCGCTGCCGGCTCGGGGAAAACCGCAGCGCTGCCGCCCTGGCGACTCATGAGCGCATCGAAGCCGGTGAAGGGATCGCTGTTGGCCATCACCGGCGTTTCTGTCGAAAAATTGGCGCTGCTCAGATGCACCAGAATGTCGTATTCACCGAGGCGAATCAGCTCGCCATCGTGCAGCGGTTCGCTGTTGCCGCGATGCATGCGGATGCCCGCGTTGACGAGTTGCACGCCATTGGTGCTGGTGTCGGTCAGATAGTAGGTGCCACCGCGAAACTGGATCACGCAGTGTTGTCCGGAAACCAGGCGCTCGGGGTCCGGCAGAACCCAGTCATTGTCCTGATTACGCCCGATTTTGAGCTCTCCCTGGTCGAGTTCCACCTCCGCGCGCTGCCCGGGTGTCAGCTTGTGATAACTGGTGATGGTCAGACGCAGTGGCATTCAAGCTCCTTGCAAATCATCGCGACTGAACTTCGCGTTTACCCAACGAGAGACCTGAGTATAGGTCTGGCAAAGTCGAAGAGTGTTGTTCACAAGTAACACTTTGAATGTGCTTTTTTGCGATTACATATATAGCAAAAGAAGCTAAATAAAATTTTTCAGGTCGCCTATCTTCTTTCGCCTGACACTTCGTCGTGACAAATGGCCAATTTCTTGACAACAACAAAACACTGCCAAGACTTGCTCTAACCAACCGCTGGCGAAGTCGGTTTCACCTCGCCGTATCGAACGTAATTCGCAGGATGCGGATGTAGTCCAGCGTTCGGTCTGAAGGCATTACCTGCTGCGGCAGGTCTGATATGGAGATCACCCATTGTGGTGGACGTACAACAGCTTTTGACTGCCATCTCACCCGACTCGCCGAGCGGGGATGACCTCGAATACGACGCCGCTTTTCTCGAACTGGAGCGCACCGCACAAGGCCAACCCGAACGTCAGATGGGCGACTCGGTATTGCCTGCCGAGCCGCCGGACTGGCGCCAGGTCCGTGAGCAGAGCGCAGCACTGTTCGCGCGCAGCAAGGACCTGCGCATCGCCAATTACTACCTGCAGAGCAGCATCGTGCTGGACGGCGTCGCCGGCCTGGCCCAGGCGCTGCAATTGATCCAGGCGTTGCTGCAGCAGTTCTGGGACAGCCTTCACCCCGTGCTGGACGCCGACGACGACAACGACCCCACTTTCCGCATCAACGCCCTGGCCGGTATCAGCGCCGAACCGGTGGTGCGTCTGCTGTGGGACATGCCGCTGATCCGTTCACGCGCCTTCGGCACCGTCACCCTGCGTGCAGCGCTCAATGCCAGCGGGCTGCAGCGCTTCACCAGCGAGAGCATGAGCCTCGAGCAGGTCGGCGGCGCCTTTCGCGACAGCGACGCGGAACAGGTCGAGGCCTGTCGCGCCGCGATCACGGCCGCCCAGGCGGCGCTGCAGGGCATCGAGCGCGAAGTCAACGAGCGCGTGGGCTCTGATCGCGGAGCCGAACTCGGCGCGATCAAGCAGCTGTTGCGCCACGCCGTGCACATCGTCAACGAGCATGCGCCCGCCGCAGGCGGCGAGCAGGTCAGCTCCGAGCAGCCTGCGCCCGCCGAGCCAGGCGAAGTCGCAGCCGTCAGTGCCTCGGCGCCGCGCCCGAGCGGCGAGATCAACCATCGCGACGATGTGCTCAAGGCGCTCGACCGCATCCTCGCCTATTACGCCAGGCACGAGCCCTCCAGCCCGGTTCCGGTGCTGCTCAACCGTGCCAAGACCCTGGTCAACGCCGACTTCGCCACCATCGTGCGCAACCTGATCCCGGACGGCTTTTCCCAGTTCGAACGCTTCCGGGGGCCGGAAGGCGAATAGCTCTGCTGAGCACTTTTCCCATTCACAGCACTACAGCCGCAACCGCAGCGCAGGAGGAACAAGATGGCCAACCCCAGCAGCCAGAAATTCATCGCTCGCAACCGTGCTCCACGGGTGCAGATCGAGTACGACGTGGAGCTCTACGGCGCGGAGAAGAAGGTCCAGCTGCCCTTCGTCATGGGGGTGATGGCCGATCTCGCGGGCAAGCCCGCCGAACCGCTGCCGGCGGTAGCCGACCGCAAGTTCCTGGAGATCGACGTGGACAACTTCGACTCCCGGCTCAAGGCGATGAAACCGCGCGTCGCCTTCAACGTGCCCAACACCCTCACCGGTGAAGGCAACCTCAGCCTCGACATCACCTTCGAGAGCATGGACGACTTCAGCCCCGCCGCCGTGGCGCGCAAGGTCGATGCCCTCAATCAGTTGCTCGAAGCCCGCACCCAGCTGGCCAACCTCCTGACCTACATGGACGGCAAGACCGGCGCCGAGGAAATGATCATGAAGGCGATCAAGGATCCGGCCCTGCTGCAGGCGCTGGCCAGTGCACCGAAACCGACCGATTCCGAGCCGCAGAGCTGATAGAGGACGCAGACCATGGCCGAGACGATGACCGAACAGCAGGCCCAGGCCGGGACTGCTACCGCAGAAGGCGGCGACTTCGCCGCCCTCCTCCTGCAGGAATTCAAACCCAAGACCGAGCGCGCCCGCGAGGCGGTGGAAACCGCAGTGCGCACCCTGGCCGAACATGCGCTGGCAAAGACCGACCTGATCTCCAACGATGCGATCAAGTCCATCGAGTCGATCATCGCGGCCATCGACGCCAAGCTCACCGAGCAGATCAACCTGATCATGCACCACCAGGACTTCCAGCAACTGGAGAGCGCCTGGCGCGGGCTGAGCTACCTGGTCAACAACACCGAGACCGACGAGCAGCTGAAGATCCGCGTGATGAGCATCTCCAAGGGCGAGCTGCACAAGACCCTGAAGAAGTTCAAGGGCACCGCCTGGGACCAGAGCCCGATCTTCAAGAAGATGTACGAAGAGGAATACGGCCAGTTCGGCGGCGAACCCTACGGCTGTCTGGTCGGCGATTACTACTTCGACCAGTCGCCGCCGGACGTGGAACTGCTCACCGAACTGTCCAAGGTCTGCGCGGCCATGCACGCGCCGTTCATTTCGGCGGCATCGCCCACGGTCATGGGCATGGGCTCCTGGCAGGAGCTGTCCAACCCGCGTGACCTGACCAAGATCTTCACCACCCCCGAATACGCCGCCTGGCGCTCGCTGCGCGAGTCCGAGGATGCCCGCTACATCGGCCTGACCATGCCGCGCTTCCTCGCCCGCCTGCCTTACGGGGCCAAGACCGATCCGGTCGATGCCTTCGCCTTCGAGGAGGACACCAGCGGCGCCGACAGCAGCAAGTACACCTGGGCCAACTCGGCCTACGCCATGGCGGTGAACATCAACCGCTCGTTCAAGCTCTACGGCTGGTGCTCGCGCATCCGCGGCGTGGAGTCCGGCGGCGAGGTGACCAACCTGCCCGCCCACACCTTCCCCACCGACGATGGTGGCGTGGACATGAAGTGCCCCACCGAGATCGCCATTTCCGACCGCCGCGAGGCCGAGCTGGCGAAGAATGGCTTCATGCCCCTGCTGCACAAGAAGAACACCGACCTGGCCGCGTTCATCGGTGCGCAGTCGTTGCAGAAGCCGGCCGAGTACGACGACCCCGACGCAACGGCCAACGCCAACCTTGCCGCGCGTCTGCCCTACCTGTTCGCCACCTGCCGCTTCGCGCATTACCTGAAATGCATCGTTCGCGACAAGATCGGCTCGTTCAAGGAGAAGGACGACATGCAGCGCTGGCTGCAGGACTGGATCCTCAACTACGTCGATGGCGATCCCGCCCACTCCACCGAGACCACCAAGGCGCAACACCCGCTGGCGGCGGCCGAGGTCGTGGTCGAGGAAATCGAAGGCAACCCCGGGTACTACAGCTCGAAGTTCTTCCTGCGGCCGCATTACCAGCTGGAAGGGCTCACCGTGTCGTTGCGCCTGGTGTCGAAACTGCCCTCGGCCAAGGGCGCTTGATTCATCCAACACGGGTGCCCGCCGCCTGGGAGGGCATCGTTCTGCATAGTGTGGCGCTAGCCACCAAGGAGGCATGATGGCTGTTGATATGTTCATCAAGATCGGCGATCTCGAAGGCGAATCCGCCGACAAGACCCACGGAAAGGAAATCGACGTACTGGCATGGAGCTGGGGCATGTCGCAGAGCGGCAACATGCACCAGGGCGGTGGTGGCGGTGCCGGCAAGGTCAGCATTCAGGACATCTCGATCACCAAGTGGATCGACAAGTCCTCACCCAACCTGATGATGGCGTGTTCCAACGGCAAGCACTTCCCGGAAGCCAAGCTGACGGTGCGCAAGGCCGGCGGCGAATCGCCGGTGGAGTACCTGATCATCACCCTCAAGGAAGTCCTGGTGTCCTCCGTCAGCACCGGCGGCAGCGGCGGCGAGGATCGCCTGACCGAGAACGTCTCGCTCAACTTCGCCCAGGTGCTGGTCGACTACCAGCCGCAGAAAGCCGATGGCGCCAAGGATGGAGGCCCGGTCAAGTACGGCTGGAACATCCGCGAGAACGTCAAGGTATGAACGCAGCCCACCCTGAGCAGGAACTCGGGGTGGGTAATTTCAAACCCGGTCATGCGCGAAAGGAGTTTCGACAATGGCCCGCCCTGCTTTCATCAACTTGTGGAGCAGCTATCCCACGGAGAGTCATCCCTGCGACGGGGGATGGGAAAATCAATGTGCGATCCGCCTGAGCATCACCCTCAACGCGGAGCGGGGCATCCGCGTGGATCGCCAGACCTATTCCGAGCCGCGTTGCAGTCACGGCCATGCGCGCGGGGCGGAGTCCCTCGCCAACTGGCTGTGGCGTCATCATCTCGGCCGGCCGACCGTCTTCACCGACGGGGCGCTGGCCAAGCGTCAGGTCAACGAGAAGACCGGCATCATCTTCTTCAAGGACTGCTTCACCCGCAGCGGCGAAACCGCGGCCACGGGCGATCACATCGACCTGTGGAACCGCGGCCGTACCAAGACCTACGACGACCCGGCCAACCACGCCGCCCAGGTCTGGTTCTGGGAGCTGACATGAAAGCGACGCCACTTTCGGCAAGCCTTGCCGGCCTGATGTGCCTGAGCCTGGCTGCCTGCGCCCAGTCGGCTGCCGACAGCGCCACCCAGGCCCTGTTCAGCGAGCAGAGGCTGCAGCTGCAGGACCACGCCGGGCAATGCCGACTGATCGGCGAAGACGGCGGGCTGGACCTGCTGCTCAAATGGCCCTGCCAGTTCCACCGCGACCCGCAGGGCAAGTTGCGCACGCAGCAGGTGGGCAGCACCCAGGTGCTGCTGGTGGAAAGCAGCGAGCCGGATGAGCCGCCCAGCCGCGACTGCGACACCACCTTGCAGGCGATCAGGACGACTGAACAGGGGCTGGAGGCTTCCACGGTGGTCAGCCGGGTTGCCGCCTGCCCGCCCTTTCAGTGGGACGAGAAAGTCTTCATCGGCCTGTTCGAGGCCGCGGCTCAGGGTTCCTGACAAGACCTACCCGCACCCGCGCGGTGCATGAATGAAGGATGCAGTGATGAACGCCGATGAACTGCTACGTGCCGGCAAGCTCGATGAGGCGCTCAACGCGCTGCAGGATCAGGTGCGGGCGCAGCCGTCCAATGCGGCGTTGCGCGTGTTCCTGTTCCAGCTGCTGGCGGTGCTCGGGCAATGGAGCCGCGCGCAGAACCAGTTGAAGGTGGCCGGCGAGCTGGACGCCTCCACCCTGGCCATGGTGCAGACCTACCGTTCGGCGCTGGAATGCGAGGCGCTGCGTGCCGAAGTATTCGCCGGACGCCTGACACCGGTGCTGCTGGGCGAACCCGCGCCCTGGCTCGCGCCCCTGATCCAGGCGCTGCAAGTGGATGCGCAGGGCCATGCCGAGGCAGCACAGGCGCTGCGCGATCAGGCCTTCGAAGCCGCACCGGCGGTACCTGGCGAACTCAATGGCGAAGCCTTCGCCTGGTGCGCCGATGCCGACCCGCGACTCGGCCCGGTGCTGGAGCTGATCGTCAACGGCCGATACGTCTGGCTGCCGATGGAGAACATCGCCAGCCTGACGTGCGAGGCGCCCAGCGACCTGCGCGACCTGGTGTGGATGCCCGCCGAGCTGACCCTGCGCAACGGCGGCAGCACCGTGGCGCTGATTCCCAGCCGTTATCCCGACACCGTCCAACTCGGCGATGACGCGGCGCGCCTGGCACGCAAGCTGGACTGGCTCGACAACGGCCTGCCCATCGGCCAGCGGCTGTTCGCCACCGACCTGGGCGATACCGCGTTGTTCGAGCTGCGCAGCCTGACCTTCGGCGCAGGAGCAGCCTGACGATGGCCGAGCTGACCCTGCAGGAGCGCTTGCAACCTTCGCTGCTCGATCGTCTCACCGACGACGATCCCCACAACCCGAAGGAAAGCGCCGAACGCCGGGTCATGAACCAGAACCAGCTCAAGGCTTCGGTGCTGCGCGACCTGGCCTGGCTGCTCAATACCACGGCCCTGCTCGACAGCGAGAGCGCCGCGCAGATGCCGGCCGGCAGCTCGGTGATCAATTTCGGTCTGCCACCGCTGTCCGGCCACACCGCTTCGAGCATCGACGTGCAGCTGGTCGAGAGCGTGCTGACGGAAATCATCGAGACCTATGAGCCGCGTCTGCTCAAGGGCTCGCTGCGGGTGCGTGCGCAACTGCAGAGCGACGAGATGAACCACAACGCCCTGAGCTTCGAGATCGAGGCTGACCTGTGGGCCGAGCCGGTGCCGCTGCGCCTGCTGCTGTCCACCGATCTCGACCTGGAAACCGGGCACATCAAGGTCGCCCCGGTCGATGGCAGGAGGCGCTCATGAACCCGCGCCTGCTCGACTATTACAACCAGGAGCTGCAGCACATCCGCGAAAGCGCGGCGGAGTTCGCCGCCGAGTTCCCCAAGATCGCCAGTCGCCTGACGCTGTCCGGCATCGATTGCGCCGACCCCTATGTCGAAAGACTGCTGGAGGGTTTCGCCTACCTCACCGCCCGTGTCCATCTGAAACTGGACGCCGAATACCCCACCTTCACCCATAACCTGCTGGAAATCGCCTACCCCCACTACCTGGCGCCGACACCGTCGGTGACCGTGGTGCAGCTGTGCGCCGACCCGGACGAAGGCTCGCTGGCCAGTGGCTTCCAGATCGAGCGCGGCGCAGCGCTGCGAGGCCAGCTGGGCCACGAGGAGCAGACCGCCTGCGAATACCGCACCAGCCATGACGTGACGCTGTGGCCGCTGGAAGTCAGCCGCGCCGAGTACTTCGGCAACCCGGCCACCGCCCTGGGCCGCCTGGCCGCGGCAGAACCCAGGGCCAAGGCCGGCCTGCGCATTCGTCTCAAATGTGGCGCCGGCATGCCCTTCAAGGCCCTGGCGCTGGACAGCCTGCCGCTGTTTCTCGCCGGGGCGGACGAGCAGCCGTTTCGCCTGTATGAGCAACTGCTGGGCAATGCCTGCGCCCTGTTCATCAAGAGCGTCGACGGCGAATGGGCCGAGCGCCTGCCGCTGAGCTGCATCCAGGCGCGCGGCTTCGACGACAAGGATGCGGTGCTGCCCGTTGTGCCGCGCGCCTTCCAGGGCTACCGCCTGTTGCAGGAGTACTTCGCCCTGCCCAACCGCTTCCTGTTCGTCGAGTTCAGCGGTCTGCTGCGCGGCGTGGCTCGTTGCGCGACCCAGGAGCTGGAGCTGGTGGTGCTGTTCAACCGCCTCGATACCAGCCTGGAAGGCTCGGTATCGGCCGCGCAGTTCGTGCCCTTCTGCACCCCGGCGATCAACCTGTTTCCCCGTCGCGCCGACCGCATCCACTTGAGCGACCGCGTGCATGAGTATCAGGTCATCGCCGACCGCACCCGCCCGCTGGACTTCGAGGTGCACTCGCTGACCCAGGTCAGCGGCCACGGCAGCGGCCCCGAGCAACCCTTCCAGCCGTTCTACGCCATCCGTGACCCGGCCCGCTATGGCCGCGAGCAGGCCTATTACGTGGTGCGCCGCGAGGCACGCCGGCTGTCCAGCCAGGCGCGGCGGCGCGGGCCGCGTTCCACCTACGTGGGCAGCGAAACCTTCGTTTCGCTGGTGGACGTCAACCAGGCGCCGTATCGACATGACCTGCGCCAGCTGGGCATTGGCGCCCTGTGCACCAACCGCGACCTGCCGCTGCTGATGCCGGTGGGCACCGGCAAGAGCGATTTCACCCTGGAGGACAGCGCCCCGGTGCAGGCCGTGCGCTGCCTGGCCGGGCCCAGCCGCCCCCGCGCCAGCCGCGCCCACGATGCCAGCGCCTGGCGCCTGATCAGCCAGCTGTCGCTCAACTACCTGTCGCTCAGCGAACGCGGCCAGGGCGCTGCAGCCCTGCGCGAGTTGCTGCGCCTGTACGGCGATCCGTCCGATTCGGCGCTGCAGCTGCAGATCGAGGGCCTGCGCGAAGTGCGCAGCGCCCCCTGCACGCGGCGTCTGCCGATGCCGGGGCCGATCGTCTTCGGTCGCGGCCTGGAGATCAGCCTGGAGTTCGACGAGAACGCCTTCCGCGGTACCGGCGTGTACCTGCTTGGCGCGGTGTTCGAGCGTTTTCTCGCGCGCTATGTGTCGATCAACAGCTTTACCGAAACGGTGCTGCGCACCACCGAACGTGGAGAGATCATGCGATGGCAGGCACAGCCGGGTCGCCGCCCGAACCTCTAGGCAGCGCCGCTGCGATGGTCGACGCACCCTGGAGCTACGATTTCTTCCAGGCGCTGCGGCGTATCGAGTGCGAGGCGGCCGACCGGCCGCGCCTCGGCCATTCGGTGCGCCTGGCCGACGATCCGCTGCGCCTCGGCCAGCAGCCCGAATGCGGTTTTGCCCCCTCGACCCTGGCCAGCGTGCAACCGGGCCAGGTGCCGCGCATCGAACAATTCTTCTTCGGTCTGACCGGCCCCAACGGCCCGCTGCCCCTGCATCTGACCGAATACGCCCGCGAGCGCCAGCGCAACGCCGGCGACCCCACCTTCAAGCGCTTCCTCGACGTCTTTCATCATCGCCTGCTCACCCTGTTCTACCGCGCCTGGGCCGAATCCCGGCCGACCGTCAGCCATGACCGGCCGGATGACGACTACTGGTCGATGCGCCTGGCGGCGCTATCCGGACGCGGCATGACCAGCCTGCTCGGCCAGGGCCCGCTGGCCGATTCGGCGAGCCTGCACTACAGCGGCCACCTGGCGGCGCAGACCCGCTACCCGGATGGACTGCGCGCCATTCTCGAACACTATTTCGAGGTGCCGGTGAGCATCGAGGAATACGTCGGCCAATGGCTGCAGCTGCCGCATTACAGCCAGGTCGGCGCGGCCGCCTGCACGCTGGGCAGCGACCTGTGCCTGGGTACCCACGTGTGGGATCGCCAACACAAGTTCCGTATCCGCCTCGGCCCGCTGAGCCTCGAGCAATACCAGCGCCTGCTGCCGGGGCAGGAGAACTTCGCCGAGCTGGCGGCCTGGGTCGCCGAACATCAGGGCGACGAACTGGATTGGGAGGTGAACCTGGTGCTGCATTGCCAGGAGACGCCGCGCATCGATCTCGACGGCCGCACCCAGCTCGGCTTCAACACCTGGCTCGGCACACCGCTACAGGACCCCGACGACCTGCTGCTGGTGCGCGACTACGCCAGCCGGCAAACCACCGAATCAAGGAGCTGCGAACATGAGTGAGATCAGCCGCGCCGCATTGTTCGGCAAGTTGAACAGCCTGGCCTACAAGGCCATCGAAGCCGCCACGGTATTCTGCAAGCTGCGCGGCAATCCCTATGTCGAGCTGGTGCACTGGCTGCACCAGATTCTCCAGCTGCAGGATTCCGACCTGCACCAGCTGGTGCGCCAGTTCAACATCGACCCGGCGCGACTGGCCAAGGACATCACCGAGGCGCTGGATCGCCTGCCGCGCGGTTCCACCTCGATCACCGACCTGTCGTCCCACGTCGAGGAGGCGGTCGAGCGTGGCTGGGTCTACGGCAGCCTGATGTTCGGCGAAAGCCAGGTGCGCACCGCCTACCTGATCGTCGGCATCCTCAAGACGCCGAGCCTGCGCCATGCGCTGTCGGCCATTTCCCGCGAGTTCGACAAGATCAAGGTGGAAGGCCTGATCGAGCGCTTCGACGAATACGTCGGCAACTCGCCGGAGAACGGCCTCGGTGCCAGCGACGGCTTCAACGCCGCCGGGGCGCCGGGCGAAGCCAGCGGCGCCATGGCCCCCAGTGCCATGGGCAAGCAGGAGGCGCTCAAGCGCTTCACCGTCGACCTCACCGAGCAGGCGCGCAGCGGCAAGCTCGACCCCATAGTCGGGCGCGACGAGGAGATTCGTCAGCTGGTGGACATTCTCATGCGCCGCCGGCAGAACAACCCGATCCTCACTGGCGAGGCCGGCGTCGGCAAGACCGCGGTGGTCGAGGGCTTTGCCCTGCGCATCGTCGCCGGCGACGTGCCGCCGAGCCTCAAGGATGTCGAACTGCGCGCGCTGGACGTCGGCCTGCTGCAGGCTGGCGCAAGCATGAAAGGCGAATTCGAGCAGCGCCTGCGCCAGGTGATCGAGGACGTGCAGAGCTCGCCCAAGCCGATCATCCTGTTCATCGACGAGGCCCACACCCTGGTCGGCGCCGGTGGCGCGGCCGGCACCGGCGACGCCGCCAACCTGCTCAAGCCGGCGCTGGCGCGCGGCACCCTGCGCACCGTGGCCGCCACCACCTGGGCCGAGTACAAGAAGCACATCGAGAAGGACCCGGCGCTGACCCGCCGCTTTCAGGTGGTGCAGGTGGACGAGCCGTCCGAGCACAAGGCGATCCTGATGATGCGCGGCGTGGCCTCGACCATGGAGCAGCACCACAAGGTGCAGATCCTCGACGAGGCGCTGGAAGCCGCGGTCAAGCTGTCGCACCGCTACATCCCGGCGCGCCAGTTGCCGGATAAATCGGTGAGCCTGCTCGACACCGCCTGCGCCCGCGTCGCCATCAGCCTGCATGCGGTGCCGGCCGAGGTGGACGACAGCCGCCGGCGTATCGAGGCACTGGAGACCGAGCTGGCCATCATCGCCCGCGAGCAGGCCATCGGCATCGCCATCGGCAGTCGCCAGGACGACACGCAGGCCGCTCTGGATGAGGAGCGCACCCGCCTGGGCGAGCTGGAAGCGCGCTGGGCCGAGGAAAAGACCCTGGTCGACGAGCTGCTGGCCACCCGCGCCAGCCTGCGCGCCGCCGCCGAGCCGGTGGACGGCACCAGCCGCGAAGGTGGCGCCGACACCCCTGCCCTGAGTCAGGAAGAGCTGGACACCCTGCGCACCCGACTCAGCGAACTGCAGAACAGCCTGAACGCTCTGCAAGGGGAAAATCCGCTGATCCTGCCCACGGTCGATTATCAGGCCGTGGCCTCGGTGGTGGCCGACTGGACCGGCATTCCGGTCGGGCGCATGGCGCGCAACGAGATCGATACCGTGCTGCGTCTCGACGAGCACCTGAAAAAACGCATCATCGGTCAGGACCACGCCCTGGCGATGATCGCCAAGCGCATCCAGACCTCACGCGCCGGGCTGGACAACCCGAGCAAACCGATCGGCGTGTTCCTCCTCGCCGGCACCTCCGGCGTGGGCAAGACCGAGACCGCGCTGGCCCTGGCCGAGGCCATGTACGGCGGCGAGCAGAACGTCATCACCATCAACATGAGCGAATTCCAGGAGGCGCACACCGTCTCCACCCTCAAGGGCGCCCCGCCCGGCTACGTCGGCTACGGCGAAGGCGGCGTGCTGACCGAGGCCGTCAGGCGCAAGCCCTACAGCGTGGTGCTGCTGGATGAGGTGGAGAAGGCGCATCCGGACGTGCACGAGATCTTCTTCCAGGTCTTCGACAAGGGGGTGATGGAAGATGGCGAGGGTCGCCTGATCGACTTCAAGAACACCCTGATTCTGCTCACCACCAACGCCGGCACCGACATGATCGCCAGTCTGTGCAGCGACCCGGAGCTGATGCCCGATCCGGATTCCATCGCCAAGGCCCTGCGCGAGCCGCTGCTCAAGGTATTCCCGCCGGCGCTGCTCGGCCGCCTGGTGACCATCCCCTACTACCCGCTCTCCGACACCATGCTCAAGGCCATCACCCGGCTGCAGCTCGACCGCATCAAGAAGCGCGTGGAAGCCGGCCACAAGGTGCCATTCGAGTACGACGACAGCGTGATCGACCTGATCGTCTCGCGCTGCACCGAGATCGAGAGCGGCGGCAGGATGATCGACGCCATTCTGACCAACAGCCTGTTGCCGGACATGAGTCGTGAGTTCCTCACCCGCATGCTCGAGGGCAAACCGCTCGCCGGCGTGCGCATCAGCCAACGCGACAACGCCCTGCACTACGACTTCGGCGCCTAACCCCAACCGCGATAGCCAGAGGAAGCCGTCATGGCCATCACGCAAAGCACAAGAGCGGTTCAGGTCAACGGACCACTGGGGCCCAACGTCCTGCTGTTGCAGGGCATGGATGGCAGCGAGGAACTGGGCCGCCCGTTCCAGTACCACCTGGAGCTGACCTCGGAGGACGGCTCGGTGAAGTTCGACCAGCTGCTGGGCAAGCCCATGGGGCTGTCGCTGGAGCTGCCCGATGGCGGCGATCGTTACTTCCACGGCATCGTCTGCGCCTGCCGACAGACCGTGGGCATCGGCCAGTTCGCCGGCTATCAGGTGACCCTGCGACCATGGCTGTGGCTGCTGAGCCGGACCTCCGACTGCCGCATCTTCCAGAACAAGACGGTGCCGGACATCATCAAGCAGGTGTTCCGCGACCTGGGTTTTTCCGATTTCGAAGACAGCCTCAGCCGCAGCTACCGGGAGTGGGAATACTGCGTGCAGTACCGGGAAACCAGCTTCGACTTCGTCAGCCGGCTGATGGAGCAGGAAGGCATCTACTACTACTTCCGCCACGAGAAGGCGCGCCACGTGTTGGTGCTGGCCGACGCCTACGGCGCCCATTCGACGGTGGACGGCTACGCCAGCGTGCCGTTCTACCCGCCCGAACTGCAGATGCGCGAGCGCGATCACTTCTACGACTGGCAGCTGGCGCGCGAGGTGCAGCCCGGCTCCCTGGCGCTGACCGATTACGACTTCCAGCGCCCCAGCGCCAGCCTCGACGTGCGTTCCAGCGTCTCGCGCAGCCATGGCAACGCCGAATATCCGCTGTTCGACTACCCCGGCGAGTACGTGCAGAGCAAGGATGGCGAGCACTATGCGCGCACCCGCATCGAGGCCATCCATACGCAGTTCGAGCGCGTGCAGCTGCGCGGCCGTGCCCGCGGCCTGGGCTCGGGCCATCTGTTCAAGCTCAGCGGTTACGAGCGCGCCGACCAGAACCGCGAGTACCTGGTGGTCGGTGCGCGCTACCGCATCCGCCAGGAGGCCTATGAGACCGGCTTCGGCGACAACCTCGAGCAGTTCACCAGCGAGCTGGACTGCATGGACGCCAGCCAGGCCTTTCGCCCCCTGCCGCTGACCCCCATGCCCATCGTGCGCGGGCCGCAGACCGCCATGGTGGTCGGCCCCAGCGGCGAGGAGATCTGGACCGACCAGTACGGCCGGGTCAAGGTGCACTTCTACTGGGACCGCCACGACCAGTCCGACGAGAACAGCTCCTGCTGGATGCGCGTGTCGCAGGCCTGGGCCGGCAAGAACTGGGGCGCGATCCAGATTCCGCGCATCGGCCAGGAGGTGATCGTCAGCTTCCTCGAAGGCGATCCGGATCGGCCGATCATCACCGGTCGCGTCTACAACGCCGAGCAGACGGTGCCCTACGACCTGCCCGCCAACGCCACCCAGAGCGGCGTGAAGAGCCGTTCGAGCAAGGAAGGCACGCCGGCCAACTTCAACGAAATCCGCATGGAGGACAAGAAAGGCGAGGAGCAGCTGTTCATCCATGCGGAAAAGAACCAGGACATCGAGGTCGAGAACGACGAGACCCACTGGGTCGGCCACGACCGCACCAAGACCATCGACAACGACGAAACGGTGCACGTCAAACACGACCGTACCGAGACGGTGGACAACAACGAAACCATCACCATCGGTGTGGACCGCACCGAGAAGGTCGGCAACAACGAGACCATCACCATCGGCGTCGATCGCACCGAAAAGGTCGGCAGCAACGAGAAGATCAGCATCGGCAACAACCGCACCGAGGATGTCGGCAGCGACGAGAGCATCACCATCGGCGCCAACCGCACCGAGAAGGTCGGCAGCAACGAGAAGATCAGCATCGGCAACAACCGCACCGAGGATGTCGGCAGCGACGAGAGCATCACCATCGGCGCCAACCGCACCGAGAAGGTCGGCAGCAACGAGAAGATCAGCATCGGCAACAACCGCACCGAGGATGTCGGCAGCGACGAGAGCATCACCATCGGCAGCAACCGTACCGAGAAGGTCGGCAAGAACGAAGACATCAGCATCGGCAGCAACCAGAGCACCAGCATCGGCAAGAACGAGTCGCGCAGCGTCGGTCAGAGTCGCGACAGCAGCATCGGCAAGGACGACAGCCTGAGCGTGGGCAAGAACTTCTCCCTGAACGCGGGCGACTCCATCACCCTGACCACCGGCTCGGCCAGCATCACCATGAAGAAGGACGGCACCATCACCATTCGCGGCAAGAACATCACCATCGACGGCTCCGGGGCGATCAACGTCAAGGCGAGCAAGAACGTGGTGGTCAAGGGGCAGAAGATTCTGCAGAACTAGGAGCCCAGTTATGACGGTTCAATACTTCCTGCCCAGCCAGGCGTGCCTCGACGGCGTGATGATCGGCACCCTGCTCGCCCTGCCCGACGACGGCTCGCCGCGGGTGAGCTTTCCCGGTTGCGCCGGCGCACAGGGCCTTGTCGCCCGCAGCATGGCGGCACTGACCGGTGCGGACATCGGCGCCCAGGTCGCGCTGATGTTCGAGAACGGCGACCCGCTGCGCCCGCTGGTGATCGGCCGGCTGCTCGGCGCGGCGCCAGCAGCGCAGGTGAAGCTCGATGATGAGCGCCTGGAGCTGCGCGCCGAGCAGGAAATCGTGCTGCGCTGCGGCAAGGCCAGCATCACCCTGACCCGCGCCGGCAAGGTGATCATCCAGGGCGCCTACCTCTCCAGCCGCTCCAGCGGGGTCAACCGCATCAAGGGCGGCTCGGTGCAGATCAACTAGAAGGCGCAAGGCATATGGAACTGCTCAACGCGACCCGACTGATGGCGGCCTTTACCCAGGGCCTGGCGCCCGACGGCCGCGAATCGCTGGTGGTGATCGCCAAGGGTACCTTCGACCTGCCACTGGACGGCCGCGAGGCGCGCCTGCTCGATACCCAGCAGCCGCTGCTGATGGCCGACACCTTTCATGGCGAGCCGGGCCTCAGCGCACCGCTGCAGGAAATGGACTTCGCCCCGAGCAAACCCTTCTGCGACGTGCTGGTGCAGGGCAAGGCCCACGCACCGGGCGGCAGGCCGGCAACGCAGATAACCGCCGGCATTCGCGTCGGCCGCGTCGGCAAGGCCTTCTCGGTACTCGGCCCCAGGCAGTGGCAGCCGGGGCTGCTCGGCGTCGCGCCCGGGCTGCCGCAGCCTTTTCTCGAACAGACGATCTCCTACGCCCAGGCCTTTGGCGGCGCCCATCCTGTCAAGGGCAACCCCGAGCAGCAGCACGCCTACCCGGACAACCCGGCGGGTATCGGCTGGTACCCGCGCGGCACGGACAGCGCCGACATGCTCGGCATGCCGATGCCCAGCACCGAGGAGCTGGGCAAACCCATCGACAGCCCGCATGGCGACTTTCGCCCCATGGCGCTCGGCCCGCTTGGCCGTCACTGGCCGCAGCGCGCGGCGTTTGCCGGGACCTACGACGAGACCTGGCTGGCGGACTGTTTTCCCTTCCTACCGGCCGACTTCGACAATCGCTACTTCCAGGCCGCGCCGGCCGACCAGCAGACCGAGCACCTCAAGGGCGGTGAGGAGGTGCTGCTGCTCAACCTCACGGCGCAGGAACGCGCGGGCTTTCGCATTCCGCAGATGTCCGTGCCGGTAACCTTCTTTCTCAACAAGGGCGGCCATGAGACGGTGCATGCGGTGATCGATACCCTGCTGATCGACACCGAGGCGCGCCAGGTGCAGCTGACCTGGCGCATCAGCCGCCCGCTCAAACGCAACATGTTTGAAATCGCCCAGGTGCTGGTGGGCAGCATGTCGCGCGCCTGGTGGCGTGCCCGCGAGCTGGGCAAGGATTACCACGCCGGTCTCGGCAGCCTGGTCAAGTCCAGACGCCAGGCGACGGAGGCCGACTGATGAACGCCCTGTGCATTCTCGGCTCCGGCATGGTCAGCGCGGTCGGCCTCAGCGCCCCGGCCAGTTGCGCGGCCATTCGCTGCGCCATCGACAACTTCCAGGAAACCCGCTTCATCGACCGTGGCGGCGAATGGCTGATCGCCGCCAGCGTGCCGCTGGAACAACCCTGGCGCGGCCGCACCAAGCTGATCCAGATGGCCGCCCGCGCCGTCGCCGAAGCCCTGCAGAGCACGCCTGGGGTCGACCCGGCGCAAACCCCGCTGCTGCTCGGCGTGGCCGAGCAGGAACGCCCCGGTCGCCTCGACGGTTTGGACATCGAACTGCTGCACGATATCGAACGGGAGCTGGGCCTGGCCTTTCACCCCAGTTCCAACGTCATCGCCCGCGGCCGCGTGAGCGGCGCCGTGGCCCTGCTCAATGCACGCAAGCTGATCTACCAGGGCGGCCATCGCCACGTGCTGATCGCCGGTGTCGACTCCTTTCTCAGCGCACCGACCCTGGCCGCCTTCGAGGAGCGCGAGCGCCTGCTGACCAGCCAGAATTCCAACGGCTTCATTCCCGGTGAAGGCGCCGCTGCCGTGGTGATCGGCGCTCCGGTCGCCAGCGAGGAACCGCAACTGGCCTGCCTCGGCCTGGGCTTCGGCATGGAGCCGGCCACGGTGGAAAGCGAAGACATCCCGCTGCGCGCCGAAGGCCTGACCCAGGCCATCCGCGCCGCCCTGGCCGAAGTGGGCTGCGGCCTGGAGCAGATGGACTATCGCGTCACCGACCTGTCCGGCGAGCAGTACTACTTCAAGGAGGCCTCGCTGGCCCTGAGCCGCACCTTGCGCGTGCGCAAGGAGTTCTTCCATATCTGGCACCCGGCCGACTGCATCGGCGAAGTCGGCGCCGCCATCGGTCCGGCCATGCTCGCCGTGACCCTGGCCGCCAGCCGCAAGGCTTACGGCGATGGCCCGAACATCCTCTGTCACCTCGGCAACGACGCCGGCCAACGCGCCGCCGCCCTGCTCAGCTACCAACCGGTGAGGGCCGCCTGATGGCCAACGAGGTCTATGCCAACAACATGGAAGTGTCGTGCAAGTCGGCCGACGGCAAGTCCATCGCCTGTTTCCCCGACGTCTGCTTCACTCCACCGCAAACCCCGGCCACCCCGCCCGGCGTGCCCATCCCCTACCCCAATACCGGCATGGCCAAGGACACCACCAACGGTACCCGCACGGTGAAGATCACCGGCAAGGAAGTGATGCTCAAGAACAAGAGCTACTTCAAGACCAGCTATGGCGACGAGGCCGGCTGTGCGCCGAAGAAGGGTGTGATTACCAGCAAGATCAAGGGCAAGGTGTATTTCACCTCATGGTCGATGGATGTGAAGTTCGAGGGGGAGAATGTGGTCAGGCATTTCGACCTGACGACCCATAATCACGCCTCTTCACCTGGAAATACTCCGCCGTGGCTCTATACCGACAAAATGAAGGTTGATGGCACTCCAGCGGCAGGCCCCTGCAAGGAAACTGCAGAAGCGGTCGAATCTACCTGTACCAACACCACATATAAGAACGACCAGAGCAAAGCTTGCTGCAACGCAAAAAAATGCATGCTAACGACCTACGGTGCACAACCTGAGTGCTGCGATGGAAAGACCAAACATCACATCGTGCCTGACCATTGCTTCAAGGGCCCCGGCAGTGAGGACTACTATTCCGGTATAAAAGACATGAGCCACGGTAAAGGCCTGTGTATCTGCGTCAGTGGCAAAGACAAAAACGCAAAGCGCAAACAACACGCCCGGATTCACGATAGCTATGACGCAATAGAGGACAGCCAGCCGGATGGAAAATGGACTTTCGCCAAAGCACGAGATGCTGCAGCTGATACCTGCTCTGAAGTTACGGGTTGTAATAAGGCCTGCTTAAAGCAGCAGATGAACCAATACTACAAGGATAAGGGTGTAAACGACTCAACAGTGCTGAGGGCCGACTCAGGAGGTAACCGTACGCCACCTCCACGAAGTGAGATGGGAACGCGCAGCGTAGCTAACGGTTCAGGCCCATAGAAGGGACAAAGAAATGAAGACACAAACTCAGAATCTGCAATTTATGGATGGCTCAGGGGGCGACGATAAGATTGCTCTACTTCTCGCTACAGATCTTCAGTCAGGTAACTACGACTTTACCCGGATATTCACTCTAGATAGCGACGGTTGCTGGGGACATTGGGACTTCGACTCTGTTGCCGTATCAGTTCTTCTGTCGTGCCATGGAGTCCGGCCAGAGCGCCGCTATTTCGCCTTAGGACGAAATGGTCAAGTTTTTTGCACGGAAAGTGGCAAGGATCCTTGGATCGAAACCATTTCCAGCGCTGGAACCGGAAAACATAAGCGTGGCGTACTCAAGCGCATACGCGCAATAGGTGAACATATATACGCATGCGGAGGAGGTGGGCAGGTATACCGTAGAGACGGTCAGCATTCATGGACAACACTGGATGCTTTGCCTCTCACCGTAAAAACTGCCGGCCGCGGCATCCTTTGCGACATTGCCGGATTTAGTGAGCATGACCTCTATGTCGCCGGTCAAAGCGGGCGAATCTTTCATTACGACGGAAGTGGCTGGCAGGATGTTAGCCCGGCCACAAATCTCTATCTAGAAAGTCTCCGCTGCGCCTCAAACGGAAAAATATATGTCTGCGGTCAGAATGGCTTATTGCTCTGGGGAGATAAAAATGGCTGGAACTTCCTAATCGAGCCTGGAGAAATCGAGGATATATGGGACATCCAACCGTTCAAAGAGACGCTTTATGTAGCCGCCGACGAACAATTGATGGCATTAGAAAACGACACATTGGTCCCTGTCGATACCGGTTTACACCCCGCACCGAATGCCTTCCGTTTTAGCGCCTCTAACGGCATCTTATGGTCGATTGGAGAGAGCGATATCTGCTGCTTCGACGGCAGCACGTGGCAACGGATAGTACATCCCGATAACCAGCCGTAAAGCGATCAAAAAAAGCCTGTGCGACTACTCACTGAAATCCTCGCCCAACACACCGAAGAAGCCTCCTTCCTCGGCCTGCTGCGCAGCATCGCCGTCCGCCAGCCCCACTACGACCTCAACCATCTGAGCACCCTCGACAACCGTATCGAAGCCCATCTGGACGGCCTGCGTATCGCGGGCCCGGTCGCTATCGAGACTCTGCTCGAGCAGCTCAACCCCAACGCCCAGGGCGAGATATTCGTAGCCACGGTACTGGCTTTCGAAACCGCCAATACCTCCGCCATGACCCGGTTGGCCGAACATCTGCGCGCCCACCCCGACGGTGCACGTTATATGTCCGCGGCGCTGGGTTGGTTGGAATGGTCACGAGTCGAACCCTGGGTTCAGAAGCTGCTGGGCTCGCCGGAAGCGCTGTTTCGCTGCATCGGCCTGGCCGCCTGCGGCATGCATCGACGCGATCCGGGGGCGGCGTTGATTGCGGGGCTGGCGCATGCCGATGCGGCCGTCATCGCCCAATCGGCGCGTACGGCGGGCGAACTGCGTCGGCGTGATCTGCTGCCGACCATCCGCGCCCATCGCCTGCATCCCGACCAAGGCGCACGTTTCTGGGCCAACTGGGCCACGGCGCAGATGGGCGATGAGGAGGCCCTGCCGCTGCTGCGCCAGTTCGCCGCACAGACGGTCGCGTTCCAGCACCGCGCCCTGCCCGTGCTGCTGGCCTGGCAGTCAAGAGATACCAGCATCGCCTGGATTCGTCAGGCGATGCAGCAGCCACAGCAACGCCGCATGGTCATCCAGGCCGTCGGCCTTTTGGGCGATCCGGTGAGCATTCCCTGGCTGATTCAGCAGATGCGCGACATACCCAACGCGCGGGTTGCCGGCGAGGCCTTCAGCCTGATCAGCGGTGCCGACCTGGCCCTGCTCGATCTGGAGCTGCGCGATACGCCGGATTACGACGCCGGTCCCAATGACGATCCGGCCGATGCCAACGTCGCGCTGGACGAGGATGAAAACCTGCCCTGGCCTGATCCGGACCTGATCGAGGCCTGGTGGCAAGGGGAGAAAGACGCCTACCAGAACGGCAAGGGCTATTTCCTCGGTCAGCCGATCAGCGAACAGGGTTACCGCCAGGCGCTGGCTAGGGCCCAGCAGCGCCAGCGCCAGGTGGCCGCCTATGGTCTGGCACGCTTTCGCCCAACCGAGGTGCTGTTTCCCGTCGCGGCTCCGGCCTGGCGACAGCGCGCGCTGCTGAACGCTTGAGGTACTCCGCCACCCGGACGCTGCCGACGGTACTGCTCGCCGAACGGTGATCCATCAGCTTGCCAGTGCCGCGGCCGAGTCCTTTTCTGGTGCCCCCTGATAGCCATGCGGGTTCATGCGCTGCCAACGCCAGGCATCCTCGAGCATGACCTTGAGATCGCGCGTGGCCTTCCAGCCCAGCTCCTGCCGAGCCTTGCTCGGGTCAGCCCAGCACTGGGCGATGTCGCCAGAGCGACGCGGCGCGAAGCGCACGGGCAGCTTGCGCCCCACCACGCCCTCGAATGCGCGGAGCATCTCCAGCACCGAGTAGCCCTGGCCGGTGCCCAGGTTCCATATCGACACCCCGCTGGTAGCGGAGAGCCGTTGCAGCGCGCGCAAATGGCCCTCGGCCAGATCCATCACATGGATGTAGTCGCGAATTCCGCTGCCATCGCGCGTGGGGTAGTCGATACCGTAGACGCTCAGGTGCGGCCGGCGGCCGACCGCCACCTGCAGCATGTAGGGCAGCAGATTGTTGGGAATGCCGTCGGGATCCTCGCCGATCAGGCCGGACTCATGGGCGCCGATGGGATTGAAATAGCGCAACAGGGCGATGGACCAGCGCTGGTCGGAATGGGCCAGGGCCTTGAGCACGTTCTCCGCCATCAGCTTCGATTGGCCGTAGGGATTGGTCGGGATGCCCGTGGTGCACTGCTCCGAGATCGGCACCTTGACCGATTCGCCATAGACCGTGGCCGAGGAACTGAAGACCAGCTCGAAGATACCGGCGTCCGCCATGGCCTGGCACAGCGTGATGCTGCCGGCCACGTTGGTTTCGTAGTAGCGCAGCGGGTCCTGCACGCTCTCACCCACTGCCTTGAGGCCGGCGAAGTGCATCACCGCAGTGATCGGCCACTGGCGGAACAACGCATCGAGCAGGCCACGGTCACGGATGTCGCCCTCGACAAAATGCGCGGCGCGACCGGCGATCAGTGCCACCCGCTCGAGAGATTTGCTGGAGCTGTTGCACAGGTTGTCCAGCACCAGCACGTCGTGGCCGTCCTGCAACAGCGCGAGCACCGCATGAGAGCCGATGTAGCCGGCACCTCCCGTGACCAGAATCATGTTCACCTCCTTAAGCGACGGGTCGCCTGAAGGCCGCCGTGATGCACATGTCGGCGGATACTTCATGGCGGTTTGGGAACGCAGTCCTAAATACCGACGAGGCGGTGAGTCCCGGAGTTCAAGGAGAAAGATGAACGCACGCGGCAGCGCAACGCTCAGCCGATTTGTTGAACTGCCCCGCGGAGCAGGCCGTCCATTGTTCGAATCACTTCTTGCACGGGCAGCGGTGTACATGCATCGGCAGACCTGCTTGGACAACAGCCAAGGGAATCGGAAACATGAGTTGGGCAGGCCCCTTTCAACAGCCAATCGGTAAATCCCCCAAACCCCAGGAGGCGTCGCAAGCGGCCGTGGTGTTCGACCCGCTGATCCCGACCCTGCTGTGTCTGTCGCACCTGCGCTGGAGTTTCGTCTACCAGCGGCCACAGCACCTGATGTCGCGTTTCGCTCGTTCGTACAACGTGCTGTTCTTCGAAGAACCGGTGCCCTGCGACGAGGCCGAGCCCTGGCTGGAGGTGCGCCCGGATGAGCAAGGGGTGCAGGTGCTGGTGCCGCGCCTGCCCGTCGGGGTCGAGGCCGACGCCGACGCGAGCAGCGAGGCGCTGCGCGCCCTGCTCGACGACTACCTGGCCAGGCTCGGTGTGGAAGACCTGCTGCTCTGGTACTACACGCCGATGAGCCTGGCATTCTCCCGGCACCTGAACGCCAGCACCGTCGTCTACGACTGCATGGATGAACTGTCGGGCTTCAGGGGCGCGCCACCGCAACTGCTGCAGCGCGAGCGCGAGTTGCTGGAACGGGCCGACCTGGTGTTCACCGGCGGCTACAGCCTGTGGGAAGCCAAGCGCACCCTGCATGACAACGTTCACCCCTTTCCAAGCAGCGTGGATATCGAACATTTCGCCACGGCGCGGGGCTTTCAGAACAATCCGCCGGACCAGGCGGGCATCGGCCGGCCGCGCCTCGGCTTCTACGGCGTGATCGACGAGCGCTTCGACATCGCCTTGCTCGAGCAGGCAGCCTCGCTGCGCCCCGACTGGCAGTTCGTGATGATCGGCCCGGTGGTGAAGATCGATGCGGCCGCCCTGCCGCGCCGCCCGAACATTCATTTCCTCGGCGGCAAGACCTATGACGAGCTGCCGGGCTACCTCGCCGGCTGGAACGTCGCGCTGATGCCCTTCGCGCTGAACGAGTCGACTCGCTTCATCAGCCCCACCAAGACCCCCGAGTACCTCGCTGGCGGCTGCCCGGTGGTGTCCACGCCAGTGGCGGACGTGATACGCGGCTACGGCGAAAGCGGCGTGGTGCTGATCGCCGACACCGCCGAGGCGTTCGTCGCCGCCTGCGAGAAAGCGCTCGAACTGGCCGCCGATCGCGAAGAGTTTCTGAAGAACGCCGACCGCACCCTCGGCGACATGTCCTGGGATCAGACCCAGACCCGTATGCAGGAGATGATCGAATGTCTGGCTTGAGCTACCTGAACGATACCCCGCGCCGCGGCTTCGACTACCTGATCGTCGGGGCGGGTTTCGCCGGCAGCGTGCTCGCCGAGCGCCTGGCCGCCGGGCTGGGCAAACGCGTCCTGGTGATCGACCGCCGTCCGCACATTGCCGGCAACGCCTACGATCACCACGACGAAGCCGGCGTGCTGGTGCATCGCTATGGCCCGCACATCTTTCACACCAATTCCCAGCGCATAGTCGATTATCTGTCCCGCTTCACCCAATGGCGCCCCTACGAGCACCGGGTGCTGGCCGTGGTCGATGAGCAGCAGGTGCCGATTCCGATCAACCGCACCACCCTCAACGCCCTGTATGGCCTGGACCTGCAGAGCGACGAAGAGGCCGAGCGCTATCTGGCCAGCCGGGCCGAACCCGTCGATGACATCCGTACCAGCGAGGACGTGGTGGTCAACCAGATCGGCCGCGAACTGTACGAAAAGTTCTTCCGCGGCTACACCCGCAAGCAGTGGGGGCTGGATCCGTCGCAGCTGGACAAGTCGGTGACCTCGCGAATCCCAACGCGCACCAACACCGACGACCGCTACTTCACCGACAGCTTCCAGCAGATTCCCCTGCACGGTTACACACGGATGTTCGAACGCATGCTCGACCACCCGAACATCAAGGTGATGCTCAATACCGACTACCGCGAAATCCGCCATGACATCCAGCACGACCAGCTGATCTACTGCGGCCCCATCGATGAGTACTTCGATTTCTGCTACGGCAAGCTGCCCTATCGCTCGCTGCGTTTCGAACACCGCAGCCTGGACCAGGAGCGCTTCCAGGCGGTGGGCACGGTCAACTACCCGGACGAAGGAGTGCCTTACACGCGTATCAGCGAGTACAAGCACATCACCGGTCAGGAGCATCCGAAGACCAGCATCACCTACGAATATCCCTCCGCCGAAGGCGATCCCTACTACCCTATCCCACGACCGGAAAACGCCGCGCTGTACAAGCGCTACCAGCAGCTGGCGGACGCCACGCCAGGGGTCACCTTTCTCGGGCGTCTCGGCACCTACAAGTACTACAACATGGATCAGGTCGTGGGCCAGGCGCTGGCCCTGTATCAGCGCATCGAGCAGGCTCAGCGGGAAAGCCAAGAGGCACCCGCCGAGGCTGAAGAGAGACTGACCCATCTGGCACGGTAAGGAGTGACGATGCATGTGCCTTCGCTGTTCGACAGCTTCTTCATGGGCGGTTTCGAGTGTTCGACCCACCGTCGACAGGACGGTCGGCGGCTCGACCTGATCGAGAACACCGCCCACCAGCGCTGGGCAGCCGAAGACTACGCCGCGCTGCGTCAGCAGGGCCTGCGCAGCGCACGGGATGGTTTGCGCTGGCATCTGATCGAGGCGACTCCCGGTCATTACGACTGGTCCAGCTTCCTGCCGCAGTTGCAGGCCGCCGAACAGGCTGGCGTGCAGGTCATCTGGGATCTGTGCCATTACGGCTGGCCTGACCACATCGATATCTGGCGCCCGCAGTTCGTCGAGCGCTTCGCCCGCTTCGCCGCCGCTGCGGCCCACCTGGTGCGCGAGCACAGCGACCGCGTGCCGTTCTACTCGCCGCTCAACGAGATGTCCTTCTGGGCCTGGGCCGGCGGTGAAGTCGGCTATTTCTCGCCCCTGGCGACAGGCCGCGGCGACGAGCTCAAGCACCAGCTGATACGCGCCAGCATCGCGGCCATCGAGGCGATCCGCGAGGTCGATCCGCGAGCGCGTTTCGTGCAGGTCGACCCCGTCATCCATGTCGTCGCCAGGAGCAACCGCGCCAGCGAGCAGGAGGATGCCGAGCGCTATCGCCTGTCGCAGTTCCAGGCCTGGGACATGCTCACGGGCATGCAATGGCCGGGGCTCGGCGGCAAACCGGAGTATCTGGATATCGTCGGCGTCAACTACTACCCCGACAACCAGTGGTTTCTCGGCGGCGATACGCTGTGGCGAGGCGAGCCGCACTACCGCCCCTTCAGTGGCATTCTCGCCGAGGTCCACCAGCGCTACCGCAGGCCCATCCTGGTGGCCGAAACCGGCGCCGAGGGCGACCAGCGTGTCGACTGGCTGCGCTACGTCGGCGAGCAGGTGCATCTGGCCCTGCAACGCGGCCTGCCGCTGGAAGGCATCTGCCTGTACCCGGTCGTCGACTATCCCGGCTGGATCGACGACCGCCATTGCCCGACAGGTCTGTTCGGCTTTGCCGACGAGCTGGGCCGGCGCCCCGTGCACGCCCCTCTGGCCATGGAGCTGCAGCGCCAGCGAACGCTGTTCGAGGCGCTGGCCGGACAACTGGCCCGGCAGGCATGAGCAGCAGCGCCCACGACGCCCAGCAGGCCCTGCCGGGCAAGCCGCTCGCCTTCCTGGCGCGCTACGTGCTCAAGCGGCCCTGGCATTTCGGCGGCATGTTCCTGCTGATAGCCGGCGCCGGCAGCTGCGCCGTGGCCGTGCAGTACGGGATGAAACTGCTGGTTGATGCGATGGCCACCAACGACCGCCAGCAGGCCGACGTGTGGTTCCCGCTGGGCATCTTCATCGGCCTGATCGTGGTGGAAAACGTGTTCTGGCGTCTGGGCGGATGGCTGGGCTGCCGTACCGTGGTGGCCAGTTGCGTGGACATCCGGGTCGACCTGTTTCGCCACCTGACCGGCCACCCCATGCGCTACTTCGCGCAGCACTATGCCGGTGCCCTGGGCAATCGCATCTCGGCCACCGGCCAGGCCGCCGGTGCCATCTACGGCGGCCTGGCCTGGAAGATCATGCCGCCCTGCGTGGATTTCCTCGGCGCGGTGGTGGTGCTGTTCACCGTGCATGGACAGATGGCCTGGGCACTGATCGGCTTCGTGCTGGTGGTCGGCGTGCTGATCATCTCCTTCGGTATCCGCGGCCGCAGCAAGCACCAGCGTTTCGCCGCCCAGGCCGCGCGGGTCGGTGGCGAGCTGGTGGACGTGGTCTCCAACGTCTGGACGATCAAGGCGTTCTCCGCGCGGGACCGCGAAAGCCAGCGCCTGGCCGAGGAAATCGGCCTGGAGGCCCGTGCCCAGCGGCGCAGCTGGATGTACCTGGAAAAGGCCCGGGTGATCCATGACATCTGCCTGTCGCTGATGGCCGGCGGCATGCTGATCTGGGCGATCCAGCTGTGGCTGGCCGGCAGCGTCACCGCCGGCGACGTGGTCATGGTCAGCGCCCTGACCTTCCGTATCCTGCATGGCTCGCGCGACCTGGCGCTGGCTCTGGTGGACACCACGCAGCAGATCGGCTCGATCGACGACACCCTGAAGATCATCGTACAGCCGCACGGCCTGGACGATCCCGAACCGCAGCTGGCCCTGTGGCGCGGCGACATCGAATTTCGCGACGTGTGCTTCGCCTACCCGGACGGGCGCAAGGTATTCGAGCACTTCAACCTGCATATTCCGGTCGGGCAGAAGGTCGGCATCGTCGGCGCCTCTGGGGCCGGCAAATCCACGCTGATCAGCCTGATTCAGCGCCTCGACGACGTGCAGCATGGCTGCATCCTGATCGACCGTCAGGACATCAGCGAAGTCAGCCAGGACAGCCTGCGCGCGCGCATGGCCGTGGTGCCGCAGGAAACCGCACTGTTCAATCGCAGCATTCGCGAGAACATCCGCTACGGCAGACCCGAGGCCAGCGACGAAGAGGTCATTGCCGCCGCGCGTCACGCCTTCTGCGACGAATTCGTACGCGAACTGCCGCAGGGCTACGACACCCTGGTCGGTGAACGCGGCGTGATGCTTTCCGGCGGCCAGCGCCAGCGCCTGGGCATCGCCCGCGCCTTCCTCAAGGACGCGCCGATCCTGGTGCTCGATGAGGCGACCTCGGCGCTCGATACCCGCTCGGAAGCCGAGATCCAGACGGCCTTGGCCGACCTGATGCAGGGCCGCACGGTGCTGGCCGTCGCGCATCGCCTGTCCACGCTGGCCAGCTTCGACCGCGTGCTGGTGCTGGAGGACGGCCAGATCGTCGAGGATGGCTCGCCGGAAGAGCTGTGCCTGCAGGGCGGCATCTTCGCCACCCTGTGGAACACCCAGGCAGCCGGATTCAAAAGCGCCGAGGACTGAACGGTGACCGTCTCGCTGGCGGCGATCCGGCGCTTCGCCGCCGCGCAGAACCTGAACTTACTGGCGGGCTGAAGGTAGGAAATAGTGTCAGGCCGGTTTGCGGGGCGGCTTCTCCGCCACCCACCGCGCCTTGTCCATAAAGGAGAAAACCATGTCCCAGGCACATCTCGCACTGCTGCTATGCAGCGCATTCGCCCTCTCCAGCCACGCCCATGCCCAGGCGCCGGCCGGCACCGAGGAAAGTGGTCGGGGCTCGGTGTCCAGCCCTTCCGGCAATCCCGCCCCGCAGGAGGAGCTGGAGACCTACCGTGATGCCGATGGCAAGGTACGGACGCAGGATGGCCGGCCGGTGAACACCCGCGATGGCAACATGACCAACGATGGCAAGCGCGACGACTCCCCCGAACGCTCCGGTCCCGGTGGCACGCTGGACGATGCCACGGACCCCGCCGCGATCGAATGATCGCGGCCCGCCCTACTCGCCCTGCAGCAGCCGGTCGAGGGTGATCGGCAACTGCCGGATGCGCTTGCCGGTGGCGTGATACACGGCATTGGCCACCGCGGCAGCGACGCCGACGATGCCGATTTCGCCGACGCCCTTGGAGCCCAGGGCGTTGACCAGCGCGTCTTCCTCCTCGACGAAGATCACCTCGATGTCGCCGATATCGGCATGCACCGGCAGGTGATAGTCCGCGAGGTTGTGGTTCATGCAGCGACCGAGGCGGTGGTCGATCAGCGCCTCTTCCTGCAGGGCCATGCCGATGCCCCAGACCACGCCGCCGAGTATCTGGCTGCGCGCGGTTTTCGGGTTGACCACCCGGCCCGCGGCGATGGCGCTGACCACCCGGCTGACGCGGACAGTGCCCAGCGCCTCGTCCACCCGTACTTCGACGAACACCGCCGAATGGGTGGCGCTGGCGACCTGCTCGCGCTGCGTGCCCGGTTTGGCATCCACCTCGGCTTCCAGGCTGCCGTGGCGCGCCAGCAGCTCCAGCAGATCGATGGCGCGCTGGCTGTCGTCACCCTGCTGCACCCGGCCGTCGATGCAGCGCAACTGGCTGGCATCGCTGAAGGGGGCATCGGGCAGTTGCCGGGCGGCTTCGCACAGGCGCCGGGCCAGGGCCAGACAGGCCTCGCGCACGGCGCTGCCGACTGACGACACGGTGAACGAGCCGCCCTGCAACGGCGCCGTCGGCAAGGCGGAATCGCCGAGTTTGAAGTGCACCCGCGCCGGGTCGATGCCGAGGGTGTCCGCGGCGATCTGGGTCATGGCGGTGGCGGTACCCGGGCCGATGTCGCAGGTGGCGCTGGCGACGATCAGACGGCCATCGGCGCTGAAGCTCGCGCGTGCACTGGCAGGCTTCTGCATGGCCTCCCAGACGCCCGTCGCCATGCCCCAGCCGATCAGCTGTTCACCCTCGCGCATGCTGCGCGGCTGCGCGCTGCGCCGGCTCCAGCCGAAGGCTTCGGCGCCCTGCCGGTAGCAGGCGCGCAGTTCCTTGCTCGAGTAAGGCTTGCCCTGGTTCTGATCGGTCTCGCTGTAATTGAGCAGGCGCAGCTGCACCGGGTCCGTCCCGGTGGCCCAGGCCAGCTCGTCCATCGCCGACTCCAGGGCGAACAGACCGGTGGCGGCGCCAGGGGCGCGCATGTCCAGCGGCGTATAGACGTCCAGCGGCGTCAGCCGGTAGTCCAGGCGCAGGTGGTCGCAGTGGTAGAGCATGCCGGACCAGGGCACCACCTGTTCGGTGAAGTCCTCGAAGCGCGAGGTCTGCCCGATGGCCTCATGGATCAGCCCCTGCAGCTTGCCCTCAGCGGAGGCGCCCAGGCGCAGACGCTGCACCGTGCGCGGCCGGTAGCCGAAGGTGAACATCTGCTGGCGGGTCAGCGCCACCCGTACCGAACGGCGCAGCGTCAGCGCCGCCATGGCCGCCAGCGGCAGCTGATACTGCGGGCGCAGGCCGGAGCCGAAGGCGCCGCCGACGAAGGCCGAGAGAACCCGCACGCGCGAAGGCTCGAGGTTGAGGACGTTGCACAGGTACTGCTGACTGTTCTGCGGGCCCTGGGTCTTGTCATGCACCAGCAGGTCGCCGCCTGGCTGGTAGATCACCGTCGAGGCGTGCGGCTCCATGGGGTTGTGGTACTCGTTGGCCAGCTCGTATTCCAGCGCCAGTTGCACCTCGGCGCCGGCGATGGCTGCGTCGGCGTCGCCACGCGGTTCAGGCAGTTCGGCCGGGGCGTCATGGGCGCGCGACAGCGCCGCGCGCAAATCGGTTTCGTGCTCGTCGGGCTGATAGTCCACGCGCACCAGCGAGGCGGCGTGGCGCGCCAGTTCCAGGCTGTCGGCCAGCACCAGGGCCAGCGGCTGGCCGCTGTAGCGCACCCGCGCATCGAACAGCGGGCGAAACGGCGAACCGTCCGCCGCGTCCTCATCCTCGTAGCTCTCGTCGTCGCCGGCCATGGCCGGGCGGTTCTCGTGGGTCAGCACCCAGACCACGCCCGGCAGCGCCAGAGCCGCCGAAGCATCGATCGCACGAACGTGGCCCCGGGCAATCGCGCTGCACACCACGCTGCCGTGCAGCAGGCCGTCGGCGGGATACTCGGCCGCATAGCGCGCCTGGCCGGTGACTTTGGCCACGCCGTCGACGCGGTCGAGCGGCTGGCCGATGCTGGACGAATTCATGCGCGTACTCCTTCGGCGGCCTGGCGCAGTGCACGAACCACTGCGCGGCGCAGCAGCTCCACCTTGAAAGCGTTGTGTTGCAGCGGCTGGGCGCCCTGCAGCAGGCGTTCGGCGGCGGCCCGGAAGCTCGCCTCGACCGGCGCCTGGCCCACCAGCAGCGCTTCGACCTCGGCGCGTCGCCAGGGCTTGTGCGCCACGCCGCCCAGCGCCAGGCGCGCGGCCTGGATACGACCAGCGGCATCGAGCTGCAACGCGGCCGCCACCGACACCAGGGCGAAGGCGAACGAGGCCCGGTCACGCACCTTGAGATAGGCACTGTGCGCAGCGAAGCTCTCGGCAGGCAGTTCGATGGCCAGGATCAGCTCGCCAGCCTCCAGTACGGTGTCGCGCTGCGGGGTATCGCCGGGCAGCCGGTGAAAGTCGGCGAATGCCAGGCTCCGCTCGCCCTGGCGGCCGGCGACTATCACCCGCGCTTCCAGGGCCGCCAGGGCCACGCAGAAGTCGGACGGATGCACCGCGACGCAGTGCTCGCTGGCACCGAACAGCGCGTGGTTGCGATTGAGACCATCGCGCGCCGGGCAGCCGCTGCCGGGCTCGCGTTTGTTGCAGGGCGTCTGGCTGTCGTAGAAGTAGTGGCAGCGGGTGCGCTGCAGCAGGTTGCCGCCGGCGCTGGCCATGTTGCGCAGCTGCGGCGAAGCGCCCGACAACAGGGCCTGGCTCAGCAGCGGATAGCGCCGCTCCACCTCGGGGTGCCAGGCCAGGTCGGCGTTGCTGACCAGCGCGCCGATGCGCAGCCCGCCGTCCGCCGTGGTCTGCACCTCGCGCAGGGGCAATGCGTTGATATCGATCAGCCGCGCCGGGCGCAGCAGATTTTCCTTCATCAGGTCGACCAGGTTGGTGCCGCCGGCGATGAACAGGCTGTCCGGGCCGGCCAGGCGCAGCGCCTCCTCGATCTGCCGGGGCTTGCTGTAAGCGAAGGGCGTCATGAGCGCACCTCCGACTCACAGGCGGGCAAGGCCTCTTCGATGGCCGCCAGGATATTGCTGTAGGCCCCGCAGCGGCACAGGTTGCCGCTCATGCGTTCCCGCAGGTCGGCGGCGCCCTCCAGCCTGCCCTCGCCGGCCAGGCCCACCGCCGAGCAGATCTGCCCCGGCGTGCAGTAGCCGCACTGGAAGGCATCGTGCCGGATGAAGGCGCGCTGCATCGGGTGCAGTTCACCGCCTGCAGCCAGGCCTTCGATGGTGGTCAGTTCATGGCCGTCGAGCATCACCGCCAGCAGCAGGCAGGCATTGACCCGGCGACCGTCGAGCAGCACGGTGCAGGCCCCGCATTGACCGTGGTCGCAGCCCTTCTTGGTGCCGATCAGATCGAGCCGCTCGCGCAGCAGATCGAGCGTGGTGATCCAGGGCTGGACCTCGACCTGGCAGGGGCTGCCGTTCAGCGTCAGGGATATCGCCTGGCGCGCGAAACCTTCGGTACAGGGGGTGCTCATGGGGCTACCTCGGTCGGCTGTCTGGGGGCATCCATGATTTTCTGAGACCGCTATCGGCGAATCGTTCAGCTCGCGTGCTCGGCGCAACGCGCCAGAAAGCCTGAACTTCCTGCCGGCGCCAGGGTAGGAAATAGAGTCGACACCTGTGCGACGCAAGCAGGAGGGTTTGCATGAGCGATGTGCGCATCGGCATTTCCGGGTGGCGCTATGCGCCCTGGCGCGGCGACTTCTATCCCAAGGGCCTGGTCCAGCGTCGCGAGCTGGAATTCGCCTCGCGCGAGGTCAACAGCATCGAGATCAACGGCTCGTTCTATGGCCTGCAGAGCCCGCAGCGCTATGCCGGCTGGTACGCCGAGACGCCGGAGGATTTCGTCTTCAGCGTCAAGGCGCCGCGCTTCATCACCCATGTGCGCCGGCTCGCCGACATCGAGCAGCCGCTGGCCAACTTCTTCGCCTCCGGCCCGCTGTCGCTGAAGGAGAAACTCGGGCCGATACTCTGGCAGTTCCCGCCCAGTTTTCGCTTCGACGAAAAGCAGTTCGGCGACTTCCTCGCGCAGCTGCCCGGCGATACCGATCAGGGGCGACAGCTCGCCCGCCATGCCGACGCCCGTCTGCATGTCACCGGTTATCTGGATGCCCTGCCGGACCGAGCGCTGCGCCACGCGGTGGAGATTCGCAACGACAGCTTTCGCTGCCAGGCCTTCGTCGACCTGCTGCGCCGATACAACGTGGCGCTGGTGGTCGCCGATACCGCCGGCAAGTGGCCCTACCTCGAAGACGTCACCGCCGATTTTATCTACCTGCGCCTGCACGGCGACGCCCAGCTCTACGTCAGCGGCTATTCGGACGAGGCGCTGCGGCGCTGGCAGGCGCGCATCGAGGCCTGGACGGCCGGAGACCAGCCAGACGACGCCCAGCTGATCGACAGCCGCCATCGCCCGCCGCGCAAGCCGCGCGACCTGTACTGCTACTTCGACAACGACGTGAAGGTCCGCGCGCCCTACGATGCACGGCAATTGCGGCAAAACCTGGAACAGAGCCGCGCTGGCAAGACGTGAGCAAGGCCTTGGCGCGCGCTACGGGTAGCGGCTGACCTCGATCAGGTTGCCGTCCGGGTCGCGGAAATACACCGACTCGATCGGCCCGATGGCGCCGGTGCGCGCCACCGGCCCCTCCTCCACCTCCACGCCCTGCTCCGCCAGATGCGCAAGCACCCGGGGCATCGGCCAGTCGGTGATCAGGCACAGGTCGATGGCGCCCGGCGTCGGTCTGGCGGCCTTGGGTTCGAACTCGTGGCCGGCCTGGTGCAGGTTGAGCTTCTGCCGGCCGAACACCAGGGCGCTGCGCCCGGCGCCGAAGCGCTCGTGGCGCATGCCCAGCACCCGTTCGTAGAAGGCCACGGTGGCCTCGATATCGGCCACGGTCAGCACCAGATGGTCCAGTCGCTCGATCATCTTCAATGCCTGTCCAGCAGGTGAAAGCGCGGCAATCCCAGATGCCAGTGGATCGCCGCCAGGCGCGCGCCCAGCACCACCAGCATGGCTGCGCCGGTATCCAGCCAGTGCGGCGTATCCAGCGCGCGCAGACCGATGAAGGTCAGCGCCCCGGCAATGCAGGCGGTGGCATAGATTTCCTTCTGGAAGATCAGCGGAATCTCGTTGCACAGCACGTCGCGAATCACCCCGCCGACCACGCCGGTCATCACGCCCATGATCACCGCGGTGCTGATCGGCGTGTCGTGCTGCAGCGCCAGTTCGGTGCCGTAGACGGTGAACA
>VFQP010001167.1_pt1 | contig 37720 bp, 31 predicted proteins | sample 3512351 | NCBI WGS metagenome assembly VFQP01 (sample SAMN10412372, study PRJNA504923) | tailings metagenome | isolation source: Relicate 1 Philex TSF1 revegetated site | place: Philippines: Tuba, Benguet | collected 2017-08-29
CGCGTGCACCCACTCCCCCGCGGGCAGCGTGGCGGTGTGCGACGTCGCGCCCTCGGTGGTCACCGGCGAGACGAGGATGCTGCGGCCGAGCATCCACTGCAGCGGCTGGTTCCACAGCCGCTCGTCGTCGGGCCAGTCGAAGAACAGCGGGCGCATGAGCGACGTGCCCTCGCCGATCGCCCACCGGCTCTCGGCCGAGAGGTACGGCACGAGACGCTCGCGGCGCTCGACGATGCGGCGCACCCCCGGCAGCACGCGCTCGTCACCGGTGCGCTCGGCGATGTTCCACGGCGTGCGGTCGCGGCTCGGCCGCCGATGGTGGTTGAACTCGGAGTGGTACTGCATGATCGGCACGAATGCCGCCGCGGCCATCGAGCGCAGGTACAGCTCGGCGGTGGGAATCTCGCCGCTGAAGCCGGCGATGTCCCACCCCCAGTAGAGGATGCCGCTGGCGGTGGCGTTGAGGCCCGCGAACAGCGACCAGCGGAAGGCCTCCCAGGTGGAGTTCTCGTCACCGGCCCAGAACGCGCCGTGGGCCTGCGAACCGGTGAAGCCGGCGCGCGAGAAGGTCACCGGGGCCGTGCCCGCCCGCCGCATCAGGTCGCCGTAGGCCTTGGCGTACGCGACGGGGAACGTGCCGTTCGCCTCGTCGCCGCGGCGCCCGTCGAGGTACTGCAGCTCACGGCCCCAGGCGTGCTCGCCGCCGTCGGTCTTGAAGCCGTCGATGCCGAGCTCGTCGACCAGGTAACGGCGCTTCTCCGTCCACCAGTGCGCCGCGCGCTCGTCGGTGAGGTCGGGCATCAGCCCGAGCGGGAACCACCAGCCGCGGTTGCGATAGGGCCGCAGCCGACCGTCGGGCCCCGGCTCGCGGATCAGCACGCCCTCGCGAACAGCGGCGTCGGCGTCGTGCCGCGTCTGCCCGCGCGGGTGCGGCCGCATCTTGATGAGCGGGATCTGCCACAGCAGCAGGGCGATGTCGCGCGCGTGCAGCTCGTCGACCATGCCCTTCGGGTCGGGCCAGGCGCCCTCGGCCGGGAAGGTGAAATCGGAAAGGCGCATCGGGCCACCGTCGGCGCGCGGCGTGTACTGCGCGTCGCGCCAGATGTGGAAGGTGCTCTCGTCGCTCCACGCCTCGATGACGATGCTGCCGACCGGGATGCCGTGATCGCGGTGCAGATCGGCCTGCCGCATGACCTCGGCCTGGGTGTTCCACTCGTTGCCGCTCGCCCACAGCCGCAGCACCCAGTCGGGCAGCTGCTCGGGGCGCCCGACCTCGGCGAGGAAGGCGTCGAGCACCTGGTGCGGGGTGCCCTCGTAGGCGGCGACGGTGAGCTGCGCGTCGTCGCCGCTCGGCGCGGCGACCTCGGCCTCGATCGCCAGCCGATCGGGCGTGCTCGCCCCCACGTCGAACCACACCCGGCGGCTCGTGCGCACGTGGAACCCCCACCCGCGGCCGCCCACCACGTGGGCGAAGGGCATCGGCAGGTACGTCTTGCGCTCGGCCCCCTGCGATTTGTACTGCTCGAAGACGACCGAGTCGAGGCTCTGGCCGCGGTGGTCGAGGGTGTCGAAGCGCTCGCCGAATCCGCTCACGCGCTCGTGCGGGGCCAGCCGCAGCGCGAAGCGCGCACGGATGAGCCGCTCGCCGTCGTCGAGCAGCTCGACGCTGCCCGGGATCAGCCCGGCAGCGGCATCCACCGCCACCGCGTCGTCGGGTGCCGGACGCCAGGCGGCGACGCGCACGTCGAACCAGCGCGTGCGCTGCGCGGTCGGCCGCTCGGCCGGGCCGCCCACGAAGCGGTAGCGGTAGGCGCGGTGCGGCTGCAGGTCGGTGAGGGTGACGGCGAAGCCGCCCGCCGCTCGGGCCAGGCGCGCCTGCGCGCTCGCCAGGTGGCCGCCGTCGACGGCCTGGCCGCGCGAACGGCGCTGGGTGCGGGCCAGCGGATGCTCGTGCACCGTCGTGCCGTCGTGCCACTGCAGCGTCACCACGTCGACGCCCGCCGACACCCGCACCCCGAGGGTGAGCGGCTGCCCCGCGACCGGGTCGACCGGATCGCGCTGCTCGGTGTCGACCGAGTACGGGTGGCCCGAACCGAACGGGAGGTGCCGGATCATTCCGCACCCTCGGCGGCGTCGGGGCGCGATGCCGGGTTCGCCGCGGGGCGCAGCACGTCGAGCTCGACGGCGAGCCGCACGAACATCGCGTGGCTCCACAGCAGCGGCGTCGCGACCGGCCCCCACCGCTCGACCCACTCGTCGCGACGATCGGGCGCGAGCAGATGATCGGGCACCTGCTCGGGCAGCAGCCCGTCGGCGGTCTCGGTGCCGGCCGCCCAGCGCAGCAGGCGCAGCGCGGCGTCGGGGTCGCCCGCACGCGCATGGGCGAGACCGAGGAAGCAGCTGAGGATCGGCCACTGGCCGCCCCCGAAGAACGTGTCGAGCAGGTACCGGTGCACGCCGCCGTCGACACTGAGCTCGGCCTCGACCGCACGGATCGTCGCCCGGGCGACCGGGCTCGCGGCCTCGATGACGCCGAGCGGGGCGATCACGGCGCTGAGCGAGCCGTCGACGGCCGTCGAACCGAGCCACTTCGCCAGGTGGCCGTCGTGGATGCCCGGGCCGGCGATGAGCGTGCGCGCGGCGATCGCGGCCGCCGTCGCCGCCTCGCGGGTCGCGGGGGCGAGAACATCGCTGGCCGCCGCCGACTCGAAACCGGCGATGACGCAGCCGAGGGTCGACACGTGGACCTGGTCGCGGTGCTCCTCCCACCAGTCGTAGCAGGGGCGCGACCAGGTCGCGAGCAGGTAGTCGACGCTGAGACGGATGCCCTCCGCCCAGCGCTCGAGGCTCAGGCCGTGCCGCTCGGCGTGGGCGATGCACGCCCACACCCAGGTGCCGTAGCCGTCGGTCTGGAAGTCCCACCACTCGTCGTCGCCTTCGGCTCCGTCGAAGGTGAAGCGGGTGGCGAGCATGCGCTCGTCGGGCAGCGGTGTGCCGTCGGCTTCGGCGGCGACGATCTCGGCGATGCGGTCGCGGCGCTGGGCGAGCATCCGGTCGCACCAGTCGAAGAAGCGGGAGGCGGAGTCGACGGCTCCTGCCGCGGACATGCCGTCGGCGATGAAGGCTCCGTCACGGAACCAGCTGTAGCCCTGGTAGGCCGAGAAGGTGGGGCTCGCGGGGTACGCGCCGCCCTCGTGCTGGAGGCTCTCGATGAGCGCCACGCTGCGCGTGGCGAGGTCGGCGAGCCGAGCGAGGTCGCTCGGGGTGGTGGTGATCATGCGCGTGAGCCCTCCTGGGGCGTGGCCGGGGAGGGGTCCCGGTGGAAGAGCTCCACCGGGACCCCGCCTGAGGATGGGTGGTCGATCAGCCGCCGATGACGGCGTTGATGCGCTCCTCGGCGCTCGCGAGGGCCTCGGCGACCGACTTGCGACCGGCCTGGGCCTCGATGAGCTCCTCGTTCATGATGTCCTGCATCTCCTGCTGGCCGGTCGCCACGATCGGCTGGATCGCGATCGCGTCGAGCGAGTCGAAGACCGCCTGACGGTTGGCCGGGTTGTCCTGCTCGAGGTACAGCGCGAGCTGCGACTCGTCGGAGATCGGAGGCAGCTCCCAGCCCGACGCGAGACGCACGTCGACCATGGTCTGCGACGAGGTCAGGAACTCGGCGAACAGCGTGGCCGCCTCGATGTGCTCGGAGGTGGCCGAGACGCCGACCGCGTTCGAGAACACGGCGCTCGCCTGCTGGCTGTTGCCGGGCTCGACCGCGATGTCCCAGGTGAAGGGCACGTCGGCCACGGCGCCGAACACCCAGATGCCGGTGTGCATCATGCCCAGGTTGCCCTCCTTGAACAGGTTGGTGTCGAAGTCGGGCGTGCCCTGACCCTGCTCGATCGTCGGCATCACGGTGCCGCTCTTGTTCACGAGCCACTCGGCCGCCTCGATGCCGCCCGGGGTGTTGAAGGCGACAGCGGTGCGGTCGTCGTTCAGGAACGACTCGCCGTTCTGCGCGAGGACCTTGTAGAACTCGAAGAACGACACGGGCTGGTGGCTGCCCCAGATGCCGTCGCCGAGCGCGGTGATCGCCTCTGCAGCGGCCTGCTCGTCCTCCCAGGTCCAGTCGGCGGTCGGGTACTCGAGGCCGGCCTGGTCGAACAGGTCGGCGTTGTAGTAGAGCACCACGGCCGAGAACGAGCTCGGCAGACCGTAGCTGACGCCGTCGCGCGAGTACGCGTCGATGAGCGACTCGCGGTAGGCCTCCGGGTTCGCCACCTCGAGCGGCGCGAGCGCACCGGAGTCGGCGAGGGTCTGGAAGAAGCCGAAGTCGGTGTCGACGACGTCGGCGATGGTGCCGGCGGCGAGATCGGTCTGCAGGGCGGTGAAGTAGTCGCCGTAGGGCAGCGTGGTCACCTCGACGGTGATGTTCGGGTTCTCCTCCTCGAACGCGTCGACGATGGCGGCGAGGTTCTCCTCGTTGCCGCCGTTGGAGATGAAGTTGCTGTAGGTGATGGTGATGGGGCCCTCTTCGGCGGCGGGCTCGGTCGAGCATCCGCCGAGGACGAGGGCCGACGCGGCGGCGATGCCGGCCGCGACGAGCAGTGAACGCTTCATGTGAGTGCTATCTCCTTTGATATTTCGGTACCGGTGGTGCGGATCTATTCGGATGGGTGGTTCCCAGGGATCACTTGATCCCCGAGCTGGCGACGCCCTGGATGACGTACTTCTGGGCGAAGATGTAGAGCGCGAGCATCGGCAGCACGCTCACGACGGAGCCGGCCATGATGACGTCCCACGCGGTGGTGTACTGCCCCTGGAGGCCTGCGAGGGCGATCGGCAGGGTCTGCAGCTCGGGGTCGCGCAGCACGATCAGCGGCCACAGGAAGCTGTTCCAGCTGCCCATGAAGGCGAAGATCGTCAGCGTCGCGAGCGCCGGCTTGATGTTCGGCAGGATGATCGAGACGAAGATGCGGAAGTGCCCGGCGCCGTCGAGCGTCGCGGCCTCATCGAGCTCGCGCGGCACCTGGTTGACGGCCTGCCGCAGCAGGAAGATGCCGAACGCGCTCGCGAAGGTGGGCAGCAGGGCGCCGAGGTAGGTGTTGAGCAGCCCGAAGGCCTTCAGCTCGGCGAACAGCGGCACGACGAGCACTTGCAGCGGCACCATCATCGTCGCGAGGTAGATCGCGAACACGACGCCCCGACCGCGGAAGGGCAGGCGGCTGAAGGCGTAGGCGGCCGTTGCGCTCGTGAACAGCTGCACGACCGTGGTGATGACCGCGAGCATGAGGCTGTTGAGCACCACCCGTGCGAAGGGGCGTTCGGTGAAGAGGGTCTCGTACGCCTGCCACGACGGGTTCTCGGGCCACAGCCGCGGTGTCGTCGAGAACCCGGCGCCGGGCGTGATGGAGGTCACGAAGGTCCACAGGAACGGGAACAGCATCGCGACCGCCCCGAGGATCACCACCAGGTGCAGGATGATCCAGCCCGCGCGGCTGGTGGTGCGCTCACGCATAGTGCACCCACCGCTTCTGGCCGATGATCTGCACGACCGTCACGCCGAGGATCACCGCGAAGAGCATCCACGACAGGGCCGCGGCCTCGCCGGCCGCGCCGTACCGGAAGGTCAGGTCGTAGATCTGCTGCACGACGACCTGGCTCGATCCGGCCGGGCCGCCGCCCGTCATGGCGTAGACCTGGTCGAACACCTGGAAGCCGTTGATGAGCGAGATGACGACGACGAAGAAGGTGCTCGGGCTCAGCATCGGCAGCGTGACGCTGCGGAACCGCTGCCAGGCGTTCGCCCCGTCGACCTTTGCCGCGTCATAGAGGTCGAGGTTGATGGCCTGCAGGCCCGCGAGCAGGATCACCATGACGAAGCCGAGGTCCTTCCAGGCGCTCGCGAGGATGATCGAGGGCATCGACCAGGCCGGGTCGGTCCACCAACCGGGGCCGTCGATGCCAACCCAGCCGAGCACGGTGTTGACCACGCCGTTGTTCGGGTTCAGCAGCCAGCGCCACACGACAGCGACGGCGATCCAGCTGGTGACCACGGGCAGGAAGTAGATGCCGCGCCAGAACGCCCGGCCCTTGAGCGCCCGGTTGAGGGCGAGGGCGAGCAGCAGGCCTCCGACGTAGACGAGCGGCAGGTAGCCGACGATGTAGTACAGCGTGTTGCCGAAGACGGCGGCGGTGCGCGGGTCGGCGAGCAGCTCGGCGAAGTTGTCGAACCCCACGAACTGCATCGGAGTGATGAGGTTCCAGTCATTCAGGGCGATCCACGCCGCGCCGACCATCGGAACGATCACGAACAGCAGCAGCGGCAGGGCGCTCGGCAGCAGGAAGGCGAGCACGGTCAGCCCGTAGCGCCAGTCGCGTCCGCGACGCGATCGTGCGGTGCGGGTCGGCACAGGCGCGGCGGGCGGCGGCACGGATGCCCGCTCGACGAGGCTCGTCTGAAGGGTCGAGACGCTCATGCCGGGTCACCCCCGTGAGGCGCCGCCTGGTCGACGAGGCGCTGGCGCACGAGGTGGCCCTGCTCCCCCGCCACGCCGTCGGCATCGAACGGGGTCGCGAGCACGAGGCTCGCCGCACCCTGCGCCCAGCTGTCGTCCTGCCAGCTCTCGACCGCCACGGCGACCCCGCGGCGCGAGGGCATCAGCGCGGCGCGGAAGGCCGGCTCGAAGCCGAACGCCCAGTGCGGCCAGTCGGCGGTGCCCTCGCCGAGAACGATGATGATCTCGGGGTCGAGAGCGTGCACGAGACCTGCCAGGGTGCGGCCGAGCAGGTGCCCGGCCTCCTCGAACACGGTGTGGGCATCCGTCGCCCCGCGCTGGGCGGCGGCGCGCAACGCTGCCATGCCCTCGTCGGCGGCGATGACGCCGCGCTCGCGGGCGATGCCGACGAGCGCCGCCTCGCTGAGGAAGGTCTCGAGGCAGCCGCGGTTGCCGCAGCTGCACACCGGGCCGTCGTCGCGCACGGGGATGTGCCCGATCTCGCCCGCACCGCCGTTGGTGCCGCGCACGATCACCCCGTCGATCGCGATCGCCGCACCGATTCCGGTGCCGATCGTGACGACGAGGAACGAGCTGTGCGCCCGGCCCAGACCGTAGAGGCGCTCGGCGACCGCGACCGCGTTGACGTTGTTCTCGACGAGCACGGGAAGGCCGAGCTCGCGGCGCAGGGTGGCCCCGATCGGCGCGTTGGTCCAGCCGAGCTGGGTGGAGTTGACGATGCCGGTGCCTTGGGCATCCACGTCGCCCGGAACCCCGACGCCCACGCCGAGGATGGGTGTGTCGGCGCCGCCCGCGATGAAGCGGCGGAGCCGGTCGGCGAGCTGGGTGAGCACCGTGCTCGAGGCGGCGTCGAAGGGCTCGCTCGCCGTGCGCCCGACCGAGCCGTCGATGCCGACCTCGACGAAGGCGAGGTGATCGGCGGCGACTTTGACGCCGACCGCGCGCCCGGCGCTCGCGACGAGGCCGAGCATGCGGGCCGGGCGGCCGCCCTGGCTGGGCTGGTGGGCGAGCTCGCGGATCAGCCCGTCGGCGATCAGGTCTTTCGAGAGCTGGGTCATCAGAGCCGGCGAGAGCGACAGGGCCCGGGCGAGGTCGGCGCGCGAGGCGGGACCGTGCGCCCCCAGGTGCGCGAGGATCGCGGACCGGTTGACGTCGGTGCGTGCCATCGGGCGGAGCGCCATTGCTGTTCCTGTCGTCGGTGCCGTTCTTATTTCAGAACTAAACAAACCCTAGAATGAAGTTCCAAAGCATGTCAATACTCCGCTCCGAACTCCCCGCGCAGCCCGATCTCCACAACTCAGGAGAACTCGACCCGGCAGGCCCGCGACACGCCGGCCCAGGCGCGCTCACGCGCGTGCGGGCACCGCACCTCCTGAATTGTGGAGATGCGATCGGGGGATGCGGGCGCGCGCTCGACCGCGGCGGCGTCAGCCCTGCGTGCGGTACCAGTGCCGCACGTGCCGCCGGTCGTGGCGGGCCTGCCAGAACTCGACCTCGGTCGGAGTGAGCGCCCACGCGGCCCAGTCGGGGTTGTGCGGCTCGGTCACCGCGGGGCGCGCCGCCCAGTCGGCCGCGGCCACCTCGCTGGGCAGCTCTTCGACCTCGCCGGTCACACGCACCTGTCGGCCCACTTCGGGCCAGTAGAAGGTCAGCGCAGCGCTCGGGTTCGCCGCCAGGTCGATGCCCTTGCGGGTCGAGCGCGCCCCCGCGAAAACCCACTGCCCGTCGACCAGGTCTTTGAGGATGAGCGTGCGCGCGGTGACGTGGCCGGTGGGCCCGGCCGTCGACAGCGTGAAGGCATGGGGCTGGGCGACACCCGCAGCGAGCGCCGCATCGAGCCACTCGAGGAAGAGCAGGTCAGCACGCTCGGGGGCGCGGGACGGGTCGAACGCCGGCAGGTCGTCGGGGAATGCGGGGAGGGCCCGCAACCGATCACGCAGAGACTCGCTCATGCGGCCAGGGTAGACCTGCAGCCCGCGGGAATCAGCCGACTAGGCCGACTTCTCGCGGCGGGGCGGCACACGGCGCGGCACGATCGTCGGCGCGGCGTTCTCGATGACCGCCTCGCGGGTCACGACGATGCGCTCGACATCGTCGTGCGAGGGCACTTCGAACATGATCGGCCCGAGAACCTCTTCGAGGATCGCCCGCAGCCCCCGCGCGCCGGTCTGGCGCAGCACGGCCAGGTCGGCGATCGCCTCGAGGGCATCCGGCTCGAAGTCCAGCTCGACGCCGTCGAGCTCGAACATGCGCTGGTACTGCTTGACGAGCGCGTTGCGCGGCGTGGTGAGGATGTCGATGAGGGCGGTGCGGTCGAGCGGCGACACCGTCGTCACGACCGGGAGACGACCGATGAACTCGGGGATCAGCCCGAACTTATGCAGGTCCTCCGGCAGCACCTCGCTGAAGATGTCCTTCTCCAGGGCCTTGTCGTGCAGCGGCGCCCCGAAGCCGATACCGCGCTTGCCCGCTCGCTGACTGATGATGTCTTCGAGGCCTGCGAACGCCCCCGCCACGATGAACAGCACGTTCGTGGTGTCGATCTGGATGAACTCCTGATGCGGGTGCTTGCGACCGCCCTGCGGCGGCACGCTCGCCACAGTGCCCTCGAGGATCTTCAGCAGGGCCTGCTGCACTCCCTCGCCCGAGACGTCGCGCGTGATCGACGGGTTCTCGGCCTTCCGGGCGATCTTGTCGACCTCGTCGATGTAGATGATGCCGGTCTCGGCGCGCTTGACGTCGTAGTCGGCGGCCTGGATGAGCTTGAGCAGGATGTTCTCGACGTCCTCCCCGACATAGCCCGCCTCGGTCAGAGCCGTCGCATCGGCGACCGCGAAGGGAACGTTGAGGCGCTTGGCGAGCGTCTGCGCCAGATAGGTCTTGCCGCACCCGGTCGGCCCGATCAGCAGGATGTTGCTCTTCGCGATCTCGACGTCGTCGGCGAGCTGATCGGCGGCGGTCAGCGTCTGGCGAGCACGAATGCGCTTGTAGTGGTTGTAGACGGCGACCGACAGCGACTTCTTGGCCGCCTCCTGGCCGATCACGTACTCCTCGAGGAACGCGTAGATCTCTTTCGGCTTCGGCAGCTCGAAGTCGCCCGTGGCGGTCTCGTTCGACTCGGCGAGGCGCTCCTCGATGATCTCATTGCAGAGCTCGACGCACTCGTCGCAGATGTAGACGCCGGGGCCGGCGATGAGCTGCTGCACCTGCTTCTGGCTCTTCCCGCAGAACGAGCACTTGAGCAGGTCGGCGCTCTCTCCGATGCGAGCCATTGCCTCACCCCTCACGTCGTGAGCGGGTGCGCGTCGACCCGCCCTGGAGCGAGCCTAACGCGGGTCGGCGACGTTCGCGGCGCACCGCGGTGCGCGCGAGTGTCGCGGAGGCACGGCGAGGAGCCCAACTGGGCGCCCTGCCGCTCCGAACAGAGAGCAGGCACCCAGCAGGGAGCCCTACCCTGGAAGGCACCATGACCGCAGACGCGCGAATCTCCGAGCGCCGCCACCGCACCGCGGCGGCCGCTCTCGTCGCCGTCGTCGCCACCGCGATCGCCGCCGGTGCCCACGCTCTCGCCGGGGGCGGCCTGCCCTCGATCGCGACGCTCGCCATCGCTCTGCTGCTGTCGGTCGCTGTGGGCATGCTCGCCATCGGCCCCCGGCTGACACGAGCGCGCACCGCGGTCGGGGTGCTCGCCGACCAGCTGCTCTTCCACAGCGTCTTCGCCTTCTTCGGGCCGGCCTCCGCGATAGGTGGCCCGATCGCGGCCCACGACCACGCTCACTCGGCCGGCACCATGCTCAGCGCTGGCGCACCGGCCGCGGTCGCCATGCCGGTGGCCGCGATGGCGGCCAGTCACCTCGGGGCGGCACTGCTCGCCTACGGGATGCTGCGCTCGGGCATCCGCGCCGTCGAGACAGTGCTGCGTGCCCTCGCTCGGGCGGTCGCCCGTGCCCTGCGACGTCCCCACCGCATCGCCTTCCCGACCCTGCCGCGACCCGTGGCGGTCACCCTGGTGGCGCGCGTGCGCGCCGTGCAGCTGCGGTTGCCCGATGGTCGCGGGCCCCCGGCGCTCGCGGCCGCCTAGGCCCGCTCACCGCTCGCACACTCTCTTCTTCTGCGCCCGCGCCCGCCCACGACGCACACGGCTGCGCGCGCGCTCGACCCATAAGGACACCATCATGCGCACCACGGCAACTCTGACCATCGCCGCGATCACCGGCACCGCCCTCGCCCTCTCCGCCCCGCTCGCGGCCCACGCCCACGTGAGCGCCGCCGCCAGCAGCACCGCGGCCGGCTCCTACACCGTCGTCACGTTCTCGGTGCCGCACGGTTGCGAGGGGTCGCCGACGCAGGTCGTCACGATCGACCTCCCCGACTCGGTGCCGAGCGTCACGCCGACCGTCAACCCGCTCTGGTCGGTCGAGACGGTCTCGGAGGGCGAGCAGATGACGCAGGTCGTCTACACCTCGCAGACCGGCGGCCTGCCCGACGGCCTGCGCGACACCTTCGAACTGTCGTTCCGCCTGCCGGAGGGAGAGGCCGGAGACCGGATCGAGTTCCCGGTGACCCAGACCTGCACCGAGGGCACCGCCGAATGGGTGGGCGAGGATGTGCCCGTCGTCGTCCTCACCGCCGCGACCGGCGACGACCACGGCCACGGCACCGAGGGCGGCTACGACGAGACCGGCGACGCGCACGGCGATGACGGGGCGAACGCCGGCGGGGCTGACACCGCCGCCGGCAGCCCGGCCACGGTCGACCTCGCGGCGCGCGTGCTCGGCGTCGTCGGCCTGCTCGTCGGCGCGGTCGGCATCGCGCTCGCCGTGCTCGCCCGCCGTCCGATCGCGAAGGCCTGAGCGGAGGCGATGCCATCATGCTGCGCTCGCGCTCGCTGACCGCGCTCGGCACCGCCGCGGTCGCCCTGGGCCTCGTGCTCGGGGCGGCCGCGCCCGCCGCGGCGCACAACTACGTGGTGTCGTCCACGCCGGAGGACGGCTCCACGATCTCCGCCGTGCCCGAGTCGTTCACGATCACCACGAACGACGTGCTTCTCGACCTCAGCGGTGACGGTGCCGGCTTCGGCATGGTCATCACCGACGCCGCGGGACTCTACTACGGAGACGGGTGCGTGAGCATCGACGGACGCAGCATGTCCACCATCGCCGACCTGGGTGCAGCCGGCGAGTACACGCTCGCCTTCCAGCTCATCTCGGCCGACGGGCACACGCTCTCCGAGACTCTCCGCTTCACCTACGAGCCCGCGGCGGACACCCCTGCCGCCGTCGGCTCGACCACCATGCCGACCTGCGGAGCCCCCGCCGAAACGCCCGCCGGCGGCGGCGAGGCCGCGGCCCCGGGGGCGGCGGCGGCCGAAGCCGATGTCGTCGTGCTGACGGTGGCCGTCATCGGCGCACTCATCGGCGCCGCGATCGTCGTGCTCGTCGCCGTTTCGGGCCGACGCGCGCGAACGGCCGCGGCGACCGGCGGAGCCGCCGACGACGGGTAGCGGCACCCGGCCTGAACGACGACGAGGGCCCCGCATCCCGCCGCGATGGCGGTGGATGCGGGGCCCTCGTCGGTGCGGACGGCCTTCGCCGCCCTAGCTCGTCAGCGCAGCCTGCACCGTCTTGCGGCTCGTGAGCACCTGGTCGATCAGGCCGTACTCGAGGGCCTCCTCCGCGATGAGGATCTTGTCGCGGTCGATGTCCTTGTTGACCTGCTCGACGGTGCGGTTCGAGTGCTTCGCGAGGGTGACCTCGAGCCACTCGCGCAGGCGGGCGATCTCCTTCGCCTGGATCTCGATGTCGCTCGCCTGGCCGCGGCCGGCGTCACCGGTGGCGGGCTGGTGGATCAGCACGCGCGCGTTGGGCAGGGCGAGGCGCTTGCCGGGCGTGCCCGCAGCCAGCAGCACCGCAGCGGCCGAGGCGGCCTGCCCCAGCACGACCGTCTGGATCTGCGGACGGATGTACTGCATGGTGTCGTAGATCGCCGTCATGGCCGTGAACGAGCCGCCCGGGCTGTTGATGTACATCACGATGTCGCGGTCGGGGTCCTGGCTCTCGAGCACGAGCAGCTGGGCCATCACGTCGTCGGCGGAGGCGTCATCCACCTGGACGCCGAGGAAGATGATGCGGTCTTCGAAGAGCTTCGCGTACGGGTCTTGCCGCTTGTAGCCGTAGGCCGTGCGCTCCTCGAAGCTGGGCAGGATGTACCGGCTGCTCGGCAGCATCGGGTTCGGGGCGCCGTAGGTCGGGAATTCCATGGTTCTCGCTTCTCTCGTCTCGGCGGGCTCAGTGCTTGTCGGTGCCGCCGCCGCCGACGATGTCGGAAGCCGAGGCGCGGATGTGGTCGACGAAGCCGTACTCGAGGGCCTCCTCAGCGGTGAACCAGCGGTCGCGGTCGCCATCGGCGTTGATCTGCTCGACGGTCTTGCCGGTGGCTTCCGCGGTGATCGCCGCGAGCCGGTGCTTCATGTCGGTGATGAGCGCCGCCTGCGTCTGGATGTCGCTCGCGGTGCCGCCGAAGCCGCCGTGCGGCTGGTGCAGCAGCACGCGCGCGTTCGGCGTGATGTACCGCTTGCCCTTGGTGCCGGCGGTCAGCAGCAGCTGGCCCATCGACGCGGCCATGCCGATGCCGACCGTGACGATGTCGTTGGGCACGAACTGCATCGTGTCGTAGATGGCCATGCCCGCCGTGATCGAGCCACCGGGCGAGTTGATGTAGAGGTAGATGTCCTTCTCGGGGTCCTCCGCCGCGAGCAGCAGCAGCTTCGCCGCGATCTCGTTCGCGTTCTCGTCCCGCACCTCCGACCCGAGCCAGATGATGCGGTCTTTCAGCAGTCGGTCGAAAACACTGTTCGGCAGTGCCGGTTCAGCCATGGAAGGAGCTCCTGTTCGTCTCGTAGCTCGAATCTACAGAAGCGAACGCACGCGAAAGGCCGTGTTCGCCGTGGGCAGAGCAGGCCTCGGCGAACTCCCGGCGAGGCCGGCGAGGAGCACGCCGACCTCGCCGCGAGAGGCTACTCCTCGACGACCTCGATCGCGTAGGTGCTGCCGTCGAACTCGGTGACCGTGGCGATCACGAAACCGCTCGCGGCACTCGACTCGTAGGCGCAGCGCACCTCCTGCCCGACGAAGATCTCGATGTCGTCCGCGCCGCAGTCGACCAGCGGGGTCTCGCCGAGAGCGTCGCTGATCGCCTGCGCGGTGAGGTCGGCGAACGCCGCCGCCGTCTCGAACGCCGAGTCGACCGGCGGGGTCGGCTGGGCCTCCGAGCCGACCACATCGAGGCCGTACACATCGCCCTCCACGCTCGTGATCGTCACCGTGTAGGTGCCGGAGGTCTCGCTGGCCTCGTCGAAACCGGAGCACTCGAGCGACGTGCCGACCTCGAACGGAACATCGTCGGTGCCGCAGTCGATGTCGACGGTGAAGCCCTGCTCGGCGACGATGCCCTCGGCGGTGGCGGCGAGCTCCTGCGCATTGATGGTGGTCGGCTGGCCGTCGACGCGCTCGGCACCGGAGGTGTCGATCGGGCCGACGCAGCCGGCGAGCGCGAGCACGGCGACAGCGGCGAGGCCGAGGGGCGCGGGGCGGAAGGGATTGCGGTGCATGGGCGGCCTCTCTCGAGCGCGACGCGGGATGGATGACCGCGACGCTACTCCCCCGCCGACGTGCCGACAATGAGCAGGAACTACCCGCCTACAGTGGATGCTGTGCTGATGCTGCGCCCCGCCAAGGCGGCCGATCGTGCCGCCGTCGAGGCGATCTGCATCGCGACGGGCGACGACGGCCTCGACGCCTCTGGCCGCTACGATCACCCCGAGCTGCTCGCCCACCTGTGGGCGAGCCCGCACCTGCTCGCCGACCCCGCGCTCGCCACCATCGTCGAAGACCAGCACGGCCCTGCCGGATACCTCGTGGCCGCGGCCGACACGCTCGCCTTCGAGCGCTGGTGCGAGCGGCATTGGTGGCCGGAGCTGCGGCAGCGGTATCCGCTCGACACCGCGCTGCGCGAGACCGACCGCGAGCTTGTGCGGCTCGTGCACGCGCCCGAGTCGACCCCCGCATCCCTCGCCGAACGCTACCCGGCGCACCTGCACATCAACCTGCTGCCCCGACTGCAGCGAGTCGGCGTGGGCCGGGCGCTCATCGGGCGAATGACGGCCCAGTTGCGCAGCCGCGGTGCGGCAGGCGTGCACCTCGGCGTCTCGCCGACGAACGAGCCCGCCATCGGGTTCTACCGGCACATCGGGTTCGAACCCGCAGCGGTGGAGCCCGATGGCGGGCTCATCATGGTGCTGTCGTTGACCTAGTGGTCGTGCCCGTCGTGGTCGCCGTGGTCGTGACCGGCGTGGTCGTCGGCGTCGACCGCGTCCATCACCGGCGCGACCGCCGCGGCGGTGAAGGCCGAGAGGTCGACAGCCTTGCCGGCGGTGTCGACGACGGTCGCCTTGCTGAGGGCGACCGAGAGGCCCTTCGAGCGGGCGACCTCGCCGACCATGCCGGGGATCTGCCCGTTCTGGTCGAGGATCTTGATGAACTCGCCCGGCTCCATGCCGTACTGGGCGGCGCCCTGGATGAGGTACTGGGTGAGCTCCTGCTGGCTGACCTTGACCTCCTCCTTCTCGGCGAGGGCGTCGAGGAAGATCTGGTTGCGGAACGTGGTCGTGGTCGACTCGGTGACCTCGGCCCGGTGCGTGTCGTCGTCGAGGCGGTTCTCGTTCTCGAGGTGACGGTGCACCTCCGCCTCGACGAGCGACTCGGGAACGGGAATCTCGACCTTCGCGAGCAGCGCCTCGAGCAGCTTCTCGCGCGCCTGCGCGCCCTGGCCGAACGACTTCTGCTTCAGCAGCTGCTCGCGCAGGTCGGCGCGCAGCTCGCCGATGGTGTCGAACTGGCTGGCGATCTGCGCGAAATCGTCGTCGGCCTCCGGCAGCTCGCGCTCCTTCACCGACAGCACGGTGACCTCGATCTGGGCCATCTCGCCCTCGTGGTCGCCGCCGAGCAGCTTCGACTCGAAGGTGGTCTTCTCGCCCGCGGTGAGGGTCTCGACGGCGTCGTCGATGCCCTCGATGAGCTCGCCCGAGCCGACCTCGTACGAGATCGAGCTGGCGGTGTCGACCGTGGTGCCGCCGACCGTGGCCACGAGGTCGAGCTGCACGAAGTCGCCCTTCGACGCGGGTCGGTCGACCGTCACGAGCGTGCCGAAGCGGCTGCGCAGGTTCTCGAGCTCGGCCTCGACCTCATCGGCAGTGACCTCAGCGGCGTCGACCTCGATCGTGAGGCCGTCGTAGCTCGGAATCTCGAACTCGGGGCGCACGTCGACCTCGATCGTCACCAGCAGGTCGCCCGAGAAGTCCTTCTCGCTGGGCCACTCGGTGATGTCGGCCGCCGGGCGGCCGAGCGTGCGCAGCTTCTGGTCGGCGACCGCCTGACGGTAGAACGTGTCGAGCCCCTCGCTGACCGCATGGTTGAGCACCTCGGCGCGGCCGACGCGCTGGTCGATGATGGGCGGCGGCACCTTGCCCTTGCGGAAGCCCGGAATGCTCACGCTCTCGGCGATGTGCTTGTACGCGTGCTGGATGCTCGGCTTGAGCTCATCGGGCGTCACCGTGATGGCGATCTTGACGCGCGTGGGGCTGAGCTTCTCGACCGTGGACTGGACCAAGGGGTTTCTCCTGAATCGTGTGCGGGTTGCCGTACGGCGGGGCGCTGCTGGGCGGTGTGCATCTGGTCGGGGCGACAGGATTTGAACCTGCGGCCTCCCGCTCCCAAAGCGGGCGCTCTACCAAGCTGAGCTACGCCCCGAAACCGTGACCGTGGACCACGTGTGCGTCACGACGCGACGTCGCTTCGAAAAATGGCCTCGGCAAGTCTAGCCGAGGCATGCGATACGCTCTCTCACGCGCGGGTTCTGCCCGCACGGGGATGTAGCTCAATGGTAGAGCCTCAGTCTTCCAAACTGATGGTGCGGGTTCGATTCCCGTCATCCCCTCGGTGTTCATTCCTGGCTGCGCCGCCGCTCCTGCGGCGCAGCGCGCTACAGCCGCCGGACGACCACCACGGTGACGTCGTCGACGACGCCGGGGGCCTCCGCCAGGGCGGAGAGCCGCTCCACGGCCTCCTGCGCGGTCGCGCAGCGCTGAGCGACCCGGGCGGCCTCGTCGAGCGCCTCGAGCGGGCCCGAGAACGCGTCGAGCACGCCGTCGCTCAGCACGATGAGCGCATCACCGGGGGCCAGGGCATCGCGCAGGGTGCTCCACTCGCTGTCGCGCAGCACGCCGATGGGCAGGTCGTGGCCGGCGAGCCGACGCGGTTCGCCGCGCGCGGGTGCGATGAGGGCGAGCCCGTGCCCCGCATCCGCGAATCGCAGCGAGCCGTCTGCGATGCCGACGTCGGCGAGGAAGAGGGTGGCGAAAGTGGATGCCCGCTCCATGTCGTCCGTGATCGCCGCCGCGACCGACTCGATCACGGGGCCGGGCTCGGCCCGTCGATCGCGCAGGCTCACGGCCATCTGCAGCGATGCCGCCATGACCCCCGCACCGAGGCCTTTGCCCATCACGTCGCCGAGCGACACCGAGAGGGTGTCGTCGTCGGCCTGCCAGGCGTAGAAGTCGCCGCCGACCTCGCGGCTCGGGCGGCAGGCCGCGGCGAGATCCCAGCCCGCCACGACGGGTGCGAGCACCGGCAACAGGGCGCGCTGCACTTCGGCGGCGCGCTGCCGTTCGGCTTCCTCCGCCTGTGCGACCCGCACCGAGTCGGTGATGTCGGAGAACTGCAACGAGTAGGTGCGCTCGTCGATGCCGCGCCGGTCGCGCGAGAGGTCGACGAGCGGCGCGATCGTCGCCTGGAGGATGCGGTCGAGCCGGGTCGTGAGCCGCTCGACACCGCCGAGCGTGTCGTCGGCGGTGGAGACCCGCTGCGCCGTCTCCTCCACCCATCGGGCGCTCTCGGGGGTGAGGAAGCGGTCGAGTGGCTGTGCGGCCGCCCCGAGGATGAGCCTCGCCGCGTCGTTCACGGCGACCACTGTCCACCGCCCACCGCGCACGCGAACCTCCGCGAAGCCCGTCAACGACGCCTGGATCGCCGACCGGGAGAGCCGCACCAGCCGGCGGTTGCTCGTCGCGAGGGCCAGGGCCGCGATCACGACGGCGCCCGAGGAGAGCAAGAAGAGCTGCACCATGACGGCGCTCGACGACGGCGGCAGGCCGTCGACCGCGATGAGGCTGCGGCCTCCGGTGGGCGTGGTCGCGACGAGGGCGAGCACGAGCAGGAACTGCACGAGAAACTGGCGGCCGCCGAACCGCACCGCACCCCAGACGAGCGGGCCCAGCAGCACGAAGGCGAGCGGCAGCCCCTCCGCGGCGGCCAGCACCGTCAGCGCGAGCACCCCGGCGGTGCTCAGCCACTGCAGCACGAGCTCGACGCCGTGCCCGGCCAGCCGGGTGCGGCCGAGATCGAAGAACAGCGGGGTGACGACGAGCAGACCCCCGAGATGGGCGAGCGGTGAGACGCGTGCGAAGTCGACCGCTTCGGGCAGCCCGTAGGCGATCGCGATGCCCGCACCGCCGACGACGAGCAGTGCGGCCACGCCGGCGAGCGCGGCCCCGAGCAGCACGGCCAGGTCGGCGGCGCGCACGAGCTGCGGAAGGTCCTCCCGTCGACCCCGCACGATCAGGGCGGCGACCGCGACCTCCGCCACGGTCGCGGCGCCGAGGATGACGGCCAGCGTGATCTCGCGCCCGGCGAGGAGCTGCCCGGCGACGATCGCCAGACCCAGCACGATCAGCACCACGGGCAGCCGACGGCGCGGCGCCCACAGGCACACCCCGACCGCGACCCCGGAGGCGGGTGCCCAGATGGCCCAGTCGACGCCCTCCGGCCGCAGCACGATCGCCGGGATGCTCACCACGAGCACGACGACAGCGGCGAGCACCAGCGCCACGACACCGGGCGTTCCCCGCAAGCGGGCCGGTGAGAGCAGCTCGTCTGCCAGCTCCACCACCCCCGATCGCACCGGGCGGGCCTCGTCGACCGGCGTGCTCTCCACGCTAGCGCAGGCCGCAGCCCCCGCGGCGGTGGCCGCGAGGGCTGCGGGAGGTGCGGCGCCGATCGCCGCGGTGCTGTGGCGCTAGTCCTCAAGGAAGGGCACGACCTCGCCCTCGATGGGGGCCGGCAACTCGATGATGCCCTCGATGAGCGACACGATCGTGTTCCAGAATCCATCCGGGTGCTGCATGGCGTAGCCGGGCACCAGCCAGGCGTTGCCGTCGGCATCCCACATCAGCAGCAGGGTCGGCTCCGCCGTCTCCACGGTGACGGTCACCGTCTCGGGGCTCGGCTCGGGCAGCGGAGCGGGCTCGATGGTCGGGTCGACGCTGGGCTCCTCGCTCGGCTCGGTCGGCTCGACGCTGGGCTCCTCGCTCGGCTCGCCCGGCTCGGTCGGCGCGGTCGGCTCCGTCGGCTGGGTCGGTTCGGTCGGCTCGGTCGTGCCCGGCTCCTCGACCGGCGACGAGACGGAGCTGTCGGGCGCTCCGACGCCGACACCGGCGTCCCGTGCCACACCGCTCTCGGCCGCGAGGATGTTCATGCCGCCCTGGTACTCGGGGCCACCCGCGCCGAACCAGCGCCAGTCCTCCAGCCGCTCGACGGCCGCTGCCGCGGAGACGGTGTCGAAGGTGCCGCGCTCGACGACCTCGATCGCGTGGCCGGAGGCCCAGGCGATCTCGCCGAGCGGGGTCCAGCCGACGCTGTACTCGATGGCGGTGGCGACACCGCCCACGGTCAGGCTCGCACTGGCCATGGTCTGCCAGGCGTCGGCCATGACGCGCACGTCGGCGGCGTCGATGTCGAGGCCCAGCCCGGCGAACAGCTCTGCGGCGAGCCGCTTCGCCTCCGCCGCGCTCGGTGCAAGAGACTCTTCGGCCGGGATCTCGGGCTGGATGCACTCCTCGAAGGTCTCGAGACCGTTCTCGGTCTCGTACTCGACGAGCTCGCAGACCGGGTCGGGATACGCGGCGGGATTGCTGTACCACCAGTTGCCGGTGCCGCTCCAGGTGACGGAGACGGACGGCGCCGTGCCGTCCTCCGGGCCGACGATGTAGCTGGGCCAGGCCGGGTCGAAGTAGGAGGTCTCGGCGACCGTGCCCTCGACACCGAACCGCTCCGCGAGGTCGGCCAGCAGGCCATCGGCGGTGCCCACCCGCTGCAGCTGGTAGACGCCGCCGCGCCCACCCTCGGTGCTGAGTCCCGGGCCGGCGACGTAGTCGTAGTCGATCCAGAGCGCGATGCGGGCATCCTCGGCCATGGCGCTCGCCGACTCTCCGCTCGCGGGCGCGCCCGCCGCCGCCGTGAAGAGCGGCGCGCGCGGGGCGAAGGGGTTGGCGACGACGAGCGACCCGACCGCCACGGCGGCGACCGCGGCGAGCGAGGCGCTCGCGACGCGGGCCGTGCGGCCGTGGTCGATCAGGCGCGGGGCGCGGCGGCCGGAGGCCCCCGCGACGAGCTCGGGCGACAGTGCCGGAGCGTCGGTGCCGGCGGTGCGCCGGAGGCGGTCGGTCAGATCGTCGGTGCGATCGGGGCTGTGCTCGTTCATGCCCTGTCTATGTCGCGAGCGGCGTCGATCTTTCAGGCGGGCGGCGAGCCGGCCGTCGGCCCGGCCTCTGCACCGGCAGAGAGAGCCTCGGCGAGCGCCTTCTTGGCCCGGTGCAGACGGATGCTCACCGCGTTGGCGGAGATGCCGAGCGCCACCGCCGCCTGGCTCACCGCGAGGTCATCGAGCACGACGAGCGCCAGCACCTCGCGGTCGCGCGGCCCGATCGCGGCCCACGCCCGCGCCAGTTCGGCGTCGGCCGTGACGAGCGACTCGGCAGACGGCGCCGAATCGGGCGCCGCGAGCAGGCCGAGCACCGACGCGCGGGCGGCGAGGCGGCGCCGGTGGTTGGCCACCTGGTACGCGGCGATGCGGTACAGCCAGGGCAGCTCCTCCCCCGGCGCGACCTGGCCGCGCTTGCGCCACGCGATGGCGAAGACGTCGGCGGCGAGGTCGTCGACGTCGTCACGCGCCACACGGCGGGCGAGGTAGCGGCTGACCGCGGCAAGGTGCTCGCTGTACACGGCGACGAAGGGGTCGACGGGCTCGGGCATGCGCCCAGTCTGGCGCGAGCATCCGCCCACAGGCACCCCAACGTTTCGGGTGTGTCGGTCGTCGCGCCGGTACGGTGTGCGCATGAGCGACGCCACCCCCGATCGCGCCTGGGCCGGGCGCACGGTCTTTCCCCGCTCCACGGCCGAGCTGCGGTCGACGACGAGCTGCCCGGCGTGCCTGGCCCCGCTGACGGCGACCGTCTGCGCCAGTTGCGGGCTCGATCTGCGGCACCCGGCCGCGGTCGACCTGGCCGCGTCGTCGGCGGCGATCGCCGATGCGCTGGATGCCCGCCTCGACCTCATCGGCCGCATCCGCCGCGACTCCGCGACGGCGGCGTTCGCCCCACCGGCGACAGCGGTGACGGCACCCGCGGCGACGGTGCCCGCGACAGCGGCAGCGGCGGCAGCAGCGGCACCAGCGACAGCAGGAGCGGTTCCCGCGGCGATTTCTGCCACTCCCGCGCGGGGTCGGTCGAGCATCCAGATCGCCCTCATCGTGATCGGCATCAGCCTGCTGTCGGTGTTCGCCGTCTTCGGCCTGGTCTACGCCTTCGTGACCTTCGGCAGCGCGGTGCGGATGGCGATCATCGTCGGCGGCACGCTCGCCACGATGATCGCGGCCGGGGTGCTCGGGCGACGCGGTCTTCGCTCGACCGGTGAAGGTGTCGCCGTACTGGGCACGGTCATGCTGACGCTCGACGCCTGGGCGCTGCGCCTCGACGACCCGGCCGGGCTCGGCGCGAGCAACGGGGCGCTGTACTGGGGCGCGGCGCTGCTGGTGGTCAGCGCGGCGGCGTCGGTGTGGGCCCGCACGAGCCGACTCGCCGCGCCGGGCGTCGCGGCGGCGGGCCTGCTGCCGGTCGGGGCGGCGCTGCTCGTGGGTCACGTCGTCGACAGCACCGTCGTCGACAGTGCCGTCGTCGAAAGTGCCGCCCCGTTCTTCGCCGGCGCGGTCGTGGGCCTCGCGGTGGCGGCCGCATCCGCTCTCGTGGCCACGAGCGAGGCTGCGGCGCGGCGGGCAGCCGCGATCGTGGCGCGCGCGGTCGGCGCCGCGGCGGGCGCTGTGGCTCTCGTCGGGGTGGTCGACATCGATCCGCCCGGGCGATGGAGCCCCGCGCTGGCGGGCGGAGTGCTCGCGGCCGCGACCCTGCTGCACGTGGTCGCGCTCGAGCGCGGACCGCTCGCCGCCCGGCGCACCGAGCGGGGCCCGGTGCGGGGACTGGATCGCGCCACACTGGTCGCTCTCGGCGGCGGTGCCGCCCTCGCCGCGACGGTCGGCGCGATCGCAGCGGCGGCGCGCTTCGACCAGGAGCGGGTGGCGGTGAGCGCACCGCTGATCGCCGCGGTGCTGGTGGCGGTCGCCGCCGAGCAGGGCTGGCGGCGCATGCCGACCGGCGCTCCCGCGCGGCTCGCCTTCACCGCCGCCGCCCTCACGGCAGGGCTCGTCGCCGCCGTCGCGGGCGGGCTGGCGGCCATCGTCGGTGTGGCGGCGTTCGCCGAGGCGTCGACGCAGACCTTCGAGACCCTCGCGCTGACGCCGGGCGACCGCGTCGCCTCAGCCGAGCCCGCGACGATCGCGGCCCTGGGCGCTCTCGCGCTCTCGCTCGGCATCGTCGCCGTCGGGTGGGCCGCCCTCGGCCTGCTCGTGCGCCGCGGCCGCGCGCTCACCGTGATCGCGGCCGTCGTGGTGGTGGCTCTCGTTCCCCTGCTGCCGAGCTGGTGGCTGGTCATGCTGGTCTACGCCGTGCTGGCGATCGGTGCCGCCGCGATGATTCCCGCCTGTCGCCGCATCACCGACGGGGATGCCCGCCGCGCCCTCCTCGCCCTCCTCGCGCCGCTCAGCGCGGGTGCGGCGCTCGGCGCCGTCACCGTCGGGTGGGCGGTGCCGCGCGGCGCTGGCCTGGGGCTCGCCGCGGCGCTGGTGGCGATCGCGCTCGGTCGGGCGGCCACCCGAACCCCGGCCGCCCGCGCGGCGGCGACGGGCGGGGCCGCGGCGCTCGTGGTTCTGCTCACCGCTCCGCTCGTGGCCGAGCTGGTGCGCGGGGCTCCCGACCTGCTCATCGACGGCGGCGCGGCGACGATCGCCGTGGCGGCCGTCGTCATCGCGAGCGCCCAGCTGGGGCGGCTGCCGGCCCTCGATCGCCACCTCGCCCAGGGCATCGCGGCCGGTGCGGCGCTGATCGCCGCCACGACCGCGGCGGTGCCGCTCGTCGACGAGTGCGCGGCGATGCTGCTGGCGATCGCGGCTCTCGCGCTCGTGGCGGTGCAGGGCGAGCGCCCGGCGCGGGTGGCGGCGCGCATCCTGCTGCCGCTCGCGGCGGCCCGGCTGGCGTTCCTCGCGGTCGAGGCGCTCTCCGCCGCAGTGTCCGCCGCGGCGCCGACCAGCGTGCTGGCGGTGATGCCGGCAGCGGCCGCCCTCGCCGCTGTAGCCATGACAGCGGCGGTGGGGCTCGGTGCCTCCGCGCGGTCGGGCGCAGTCGGCGAGCGTCGGCGGGCCCTGACTCTGAACGAGGTGATCGGAGGCGCCGGTCACGAGCGGCGGGCCGGCGACGCGGCGGCCCTCGCCGTGACAGCCGCGCTGCTGTCGACACTCGCCGCCCCCGGCGCGAATGGCGCGACGGTCTGGATCGTGCTGCTGCTGGCGGCCGTGATCGTGCTCGTCATCGCGATCAGCCGCGATGGTCTGGTCGCAGCGTCGTCTGCCCGGCGCCACCTCGGCTGGGCGGCGCTCGCCCTCGGAGCGGCAGCGCTCTGGTCGCGGCTCGCCGCCGACGCCGTCACCGCACCCGAGCCGTACACCCTGCCGGTGGCCGGTGTTCTGCTGCTGGTTGCCGCCGCCGCCCACCGTGCGGCTCGACGAGGGTCCGCTGCCTCCCGCAGCGCCGCCCCGCTCGTCGCAGCCGCGGTCGGCCTGGCGCTGCTTCCCTCGGGCCTGCACGAGCCGCTCGACGAGCCGGTGCGCGGTGCGGCTGTCGCGGCCGTCGCGATCGCGGTGCTGCTGGGCGGGATGCTCGCTCCCGCTCGCGTGCAGCAGGCGCTGCCCGGCATCGCAGCGGCGCTCGCGGCCGCCGGCGCCACGACGCTCGGCGTCGGCGGGTTCGCCCACGCCCTGGCTCTCACACTGGACGCGACCGGAGCCATCGACGGTCGGGCGGCGCCCCTGGCAGGCAGTGCGCTCGCCCACGCACTCATCGTGGTCGCCCTCCCCGCGGCGATGGCCGTGATCGTGCACCTGATCGGAGCCGGGCGGGTGCGCGACGCCGCCGTCGCGGGACTGCTGGGCTCGAGCGCTGCCGCGGCGGCGACGTTGGGCGAGACCGGCGCCGTCGCGACGGTGGAGCTGGTGAGCGTACCGGTGGCGGTCGGCGCCCTCGCTGTCGGTGCGCTCACGCTGAGCGAGCGGCCCGGCGCGCGCAGCTGGCTGTGGCTCGCTCCCGGAATCGTGCTGCTGCTCGCTCCGTCGCTGCTCGCGATCGACGGCGCGGGTGAGCCGCTGTGGCGGGCCGTGGTGGTCGGTGTCGCGGCCGCCGGGGTGTTCGCCGTCGGCCTCGGGCTGCGGCTCCAGGCGCCGTTCGTGCTCGGCGGCGCAGCCCTGCTGATCCACCTTCTCGTGCAGTCGTGGCCGCTGCTCGAGCAGGTGGGCCGCGCGGTCGAGTGGTGGCTGTGGCTGGGGCTCGCGGGCGTGCTCGTGGTGACGCTCGCAGCGCGCTACGAACGCCGGCTGCAGAACGCCCGCGCGCTCGCGCGCCGCATCAGCGAACTGCGCTGACCGCGGTCAGACGCCGACGACCTCCGGCACCCCCGCACTGAGGGCCGGGTCGTGGTGGGTCACACGACCACCGAGCAGCGTGAGCGCCACCGGCATGCGCCGCAGGGCGTCACCGTCGGCCGCGAGCGGGTCGACGTCGAGCGCGATCAGGTCGGCGGGCTCGCCGAGGCCGACGAGCGTGCGGGTCGACGCCGCGAGCGCCTCGGCGATCGTGATGGCCTGCTCGGGGTGGAAGGCCGGGCGCGCGTCGCGCGTGCGGCTCGTCGCCGCCGCGATCGCCTGCCACGGGTCGAGCGGCGCCACCGGCGCGTCAGAGCCGAGCACGAGACGGGCTCCGGCGTCGAGCAGCGAGCGCAGCGCGAAGGCGCGGCCGGTGCGGCCCGCCCAGTAGCGCTCGGCGACGTCGCGGTCGTCCATGGCGTGCTCGGGCTGCACGCTCGCCGTCACACCGAGCGCGGCGAAGCGGCCGAAGTCGCTCTCGTGCACGAGCTGCGCGTGCTCGATGCGCCCGCCGCGGCCGAGCTTGGCGAACACGTCGAGGGCGAGCTTGTTGGCGCCGTCGCCGATGGCGTGCACGGCGAGCTCGAACCCGGCCTCGCTCGCGCGGGCGAGCAGCGGGTGCAGGTCGCAGGGGGGCACGGTGAGGCGTCCGTAGGGCTCGGCGGGAGCATCCGGGTACGGGTCGCAGCAGTAGGCGGTGCGGGTGTTGAGCGAGCCGTCGGTGATGACCTTGAGCGGGCCGACCGCGACGGTGCCGGCGACCGGCGTGCCGCTGCGCAGGCCCAGAGCGATCGCCTGGTCGAGGTGCTGCGGGTAGACGCCAAACTCGACGCGGAGGGCATCGAAGCCGCGGGCGACGCGGCGGGCCCAGTCGTCGCGGTTCCAGCGCATCTCGAGGTCGACGATTCCGACCACGCCGCGACGGGCCGCTTCGGCGGCGGCGTCGGCCACCCAGCCGTCGAGCTCGTCATCGGTCGTGCTGTCGAGGCGCGACGTGAGGGCGAACGCCGCGTCTTCGCGCAGCACACCCTCGTGGGCCTCGGCCGAGTCGCCGTCGACCCCGAAGTGAACGAGCGCGGCGCTGTTGACCCACACGCAGTGCACGTCGGCGCTGATGAGCACGATGGGGCGGTCGCTCGAGACCTGGTCGAGCAACGCTGCAGTGGGCGCGTCGGGCCACAGAGCGTCGCGGAAGCCGACGCCGACGACGACCGCGTCGCGCGCCTCGCCGCTGCGGATGGCCGAGCGCACGATCGCGGCGGCCTCCGCCGCGCTCTCGGCGGCGCCGAGGTCGATGCGGCGGCGGTGCTGCGCCCACTGGGTCATGTGCACGTGCTCGTCCCACAGGGCGGGCATGAGGTAGCGGCCCTCGAGGTCGATCTCGCCGTCGGCGAGGCGGTCGGCCCCGGGGTCGATGCCAGCGGGCAGGATGCCCACGATCACCCCGTCGTCGAGCAGGAGGTCGATCGGCTCATGGCCGCCGAGGGGTCGCGCATTACGGATCGCGCGGATCATGGAGTCTCCTCATCTCGCCGGCCAGCCCGGGGTGAGCGTACGGCCCGTCGCCCTCGAGGGCGGCGACGATGCGGTCGACGACTTCGGGCGGCTTGTTCTGGCTGAGCTTGGCGCGCGCGTCGAATCGCGAGACGCGCACCCGCACCCCGACGGTGCCGCGGGCGACACGTCGAGAATACTCCGGGTCGAGATGCAGGCCGCGCGGCTCGGCGACGTGCTGCTCGAAGTGGTTCGTGAGGTGGTCGAGGGCGGCGAGGTTGTCCTCGTCCGACAGAATCTCGGGAGTGCCCCAGAGGTGCGCGGTCACGTGGTTCCAGGTGGGGATGATGTCGCCGGGGTCGTACCAGCTCGGCGAGATGTAGCCGTGCGGGCCCTGCACGATGAGCAGCACCTCGTGCTGCCCGAGCTCGTGCGTCACCTCGTCGGGGCGGCCGACGTGACCGACCAGCACGATCTCGTCGCCGGTCGACGCGGCCTCGTCGAGCAGGAAGGCGTAGTGGGAGGCGACGAGGCCGGTCGCGGTGTGCGACACGATCGTCATCCACGGGTTGTCGCGGATCAGCCGGCGCACCTCGTCGGGGTCGGTCAGCAGGTAGTGCGGCGTGTGACGCATCAGCGGCCCTCCTGGCAGCTCGGGCACCAGTACAGCTTGCGACCGGCGGCGATCTCGAGCGCGATGTGCGTGCGGCAGATGCGGCACGGCAGCCCTTCGCGCTTGTAGACCCAGTGCCGGTCGGCGCGGTTGCGCAGGGCCGCGCGCTGCGCCTCCTCGTCGAGGCCGTCCATCGTCAGCATCTGTCCGGTCTCGACGCCGACGCCGAGCAGGTAGACCCAGTCGCGCCACAGGTCGCGCACGACATCCTCCGGCAGCGACGCGCCCGTCACGTGCGGGTCGAGCCGCGCGCGGAACAGGATCTCGGCGCGATACACGTTGCCGATGCCGCTCACCACCGACTGGTCCATGAGCAGCAGGCCGATCGGCGTGCGCCGCCGGCGCACCCGCTCGACGAAGCGCTCCTCGCCCGCGCGCGGGTCGTCGACGAGCGGGTCGGGCCCGAGCGCGTCGATGACCGCCTGCACGCCGGCCGGGTCGAGCACCTCGCACGCGGTCGGCCCGCGCAGGTCGGCGACCGCGCGCTCGGTGAGCAGCCGCACGCGCACCTGGCCGATGGGCTCGGGAGGGAAGAGCTCGAGGGCGGCGTCGTCGATCGCGCTCTCGCTCTCGGCCTCGGCCATGCGCAGTCGCGTGCGGCGAGGGGCTCCGATCGAGGCGAGCGAGGATTCGTGCTCGCCGACGACCGTCGAGCGCGCATCCCGTGCCGCATCGGCGGCGGCCGCGCCCGCCGCGCCGCCCGTGACCGCGAGGTCGGGGTCGGTGCCGCGCTGGTTGGTCTGCCCCATGCGTCCGCCTGCCGAGCGCTGGGTCGCGTCTTGCGTAACCGAGCCAGCGAAGTCCCACGCGCCGTAAATGCCGAGGTGCACGCGCAGCCAGAGGGCGCCGTCGAACTCGAGGAACATCTGCTTGCCGACGGCCTTCGCGTCGGTCATGGTACGGCCGTCGAGCAGGGCCGCACCGTCGGCGAAGCGGCCCTGCGGCGAGCTCACGAGCACGCGCTCGCCGACGAAGTGCCGCGCGAACTGCCGCGCGATGCGGTGGACGGAGTGGCCTTCGGGCACGGCGCCCTAGACGATCTCGTGCCCGGCGATCCCGCCGGTGCTCTCGTACTCGGCGAGCTGGGCGATGCGCCGCGCGTGGCGCTCCTCGCCCGGGAACGGCGTGCCGATGAAGAGGTCGATGAACCGCAGCGCCTCGTCGACCGAGTGCTGACGGGCGCCGATGGCGATGACGTTGGCGTCGTTGTGCTCGCGGGCGAGAGTGGCGGTCGCGTCGCTCCAGACGAGGGCGGCGCGGATGCCCCGCACCTTGTTCGCCGCGATCTGCTCGCCGTTGCCCGACCCGCCGAAGACGATGCCGAGCGCTTCGATGCCCGCCGCCTGGTCGCGCGCGACGGCACGCGCGGCGTTGATGCAGAAGCTCGGGTAGTCGTCGAGCGGGTCGAAGACGCGCGGCCCGTGGTCGTGCACCTCGTGCCCCTGGGCGGCGACGTGCTCGCGCACCGTCTGGCTGAACTCGAGGCCGGCGTGATCGGTCGCCACGTGGATGCGCATGGCCACGATTCTACGAGGCCAGGACCTTCGCCCCTGCCGCTGAGCGACCCTCAGTGGCACCCTGGGGGCACCACCGAACGAGAGGAGTCACCATGACTCGCACCTATGTGGTCACCGGCGCCGCCAGCGGCATCGGTGCCGCCACCGCCGCCCTGCTCACCAGCCAGGGCCATCGCGTCATCGGCGTCGATCTGCACGATGCCGACGTCACCGTCGACCTCACCACGCACGAGGGGCGCGCCGCGCTCGTCACTCACGTCACCGAGCACAGCGGCGGGCGCATCGACGCGATCGTCGCCAACGCCGGCCTCGCCACCGAGTCGACGGCGACCGTCGCGGTCAACTACTTCGGCGCGATCGCCACGCTCGACGGCCTGCGGCCCCTGCTGGCCGGCTCGGATGCGCCGCGCGCGGTCGCGACCGCGTCGATGGCCTCGCTCTTCCCGGTCGACGACGCGCTCGTCGATGCCTGCCTCGCGCACGACGAGCCGGCCGCGCTGCACCGGGCGCAGCAGCTGCTCGACGAGGGCCAGGGCGGCCTCATCTACGGCTCGACCAAGCGCGCGCTCGTGCGGTGGATTCGCCGGAATGCTGCGACGGCGGAATGGGCCGGAGCGGGCATCCCGCTCAATGCCGTCGCCCCGGGCGTCATCCGCACCGCGATGACCGAGCAGTTCACCGCGACGGAGGAGGCCGAGAAGGCGATTCTGCAGATGGTGCCGATGCCGCTCAACGGCATCGCCGAGGCGCCGGTCGTGGCGAACCTCATCGGCTACCTGACGAGCGTCGAGAACTCGCACCTGTGCGGGCAGGTCGTGTTCGTCGACGGCGGCAGCGACGTGGTGATCCGCGGCGACTCCACCTGGTAGCAGGCGGCCGTTCTCGGGGCGCTACGCGATGTAGATCTTGCGCAGCGTCTCGAGCACGCGCCACTCGGTCTCTTCGCCGTCGTCGAGCCGGCCGACCGAGCCGGCGCGCAGCTCGACCTCGGTGCCGTCACCGCGGCGCAGGATGGCGTGCCCGCGCAGCACGATGAACACCTCCTCGACCTCGACGTCGGTGACGGTGCCGGGCGTGATCTCCCACACCCCGACCTCCCAGTCGTCGAGCTCGGTGAGGGCGGCGATGCCCGTCGTGGGCGTGCCGTGGACGACCTGCTCGGCGTCGACGGGCTCGTGCTCGAGCTCGAGCTCGAGGGCCTGCAGCACCGTTGCTGCGTCGAGGGGAAGGGTCACGAATCGAACCCTAGCCCTACCGCGTCGAGCGTGCGCAGGAACGCGTTTCTCTTTCCCGAATTGTGATCTGCGCGGTCGAGCGCCCAACGCACCGACTGCACCGCCGGATAGGTGGCGGGCTCGGGCGGGAAGGGCAGCGGCATGCTGCGCACCATGTCGAGTGAGGTGCGCTCGGTGGTCTCGCCGGCGAGCTGATCGAGCATGACGTTCGCCGCGAAACGGGTGGCCGCGACCCCGAGGCCCGTGAAGCCCGCCGAGTAGGCGACGCGGCCCTGGTGCGCGGTCGCGTGGAACGCGCAGAAGCGGCTGCACGTGTCGATCACGCCCGCCCAGCGGTGCGTGAACCGCACGCCCTCGAGCTGCGGGAAGGTCGTGAAGAAGTGGCTGGCGAGCTTCTCGTACGTCTCGCGACAGTCGTCGTACTCGGGGCGGATGCGCCCGCCGAAGTGGTAGATCGCGTCGTATCCACCCCACAGGATGCGGTTGTCGGCACTGAGGCGGTAGTAGTGGAACTGGTTGGCGGTATCAGCCACGCCCTGCCGACCCTGCCACCCGATCGACGCGAGCTGGGCATCCGTGAGCGGTTCGGTCATGAGCACGTAGTCGTAGACCGGCACGGTGTGCAGGCGGTAGCGCTTGAGCAGCGACGGGAAGGCGTTGGTCGCGAGCGCCACCCGGTCGGCCCGCACGACACCCCCGCGGGTGCGCAGCTCGATGGCGTCGCGCTCGGCGCGCAGGTCGAGCACCGGGGTGCCCTCGAAGACCTCGACGCCCGCATTGAGCACGGCACCGAGCAGAGAATCGGCGAGCTTTGCGGGATGCACGAGCGCGGTATCCCGCACCGACCACAGCCCGCCCTCATAGGTGGGCGAGTTGATCTGCGCGCGCATCGCGGCGGCGTCGTAGAACAGCTCGTGCTCGCCGTCGTGGGCGGCCTCGAGCTCGGCCACCTGGTAGGCCTCGGTCGCAACGGCGAAGGAGCCGACGCGCTCGAAGTCGCACGCCCAGCCCTCGGCCTCGACCGTCGCCTGGATCTCGTCGAGGTTCTGCATGCCGAGCCGGTCGAGGGTGGCGAGCTCGTCGGGAAAGCGGGTCTCGCCGTTCTTGGCGCCGTGGGTGAGGGTGGCTTCGACGAAGCCGCCGTTGCGGCCGCTCGCCGCCCAGCCGATGCGCTTGCCCTCGAGCAGCACGACGCGGGCGTCGGGGTTGCGGCGCTTGGCGAGCAGGGCCGTCCAGAGCCCGGTATAGCCGCCGCCGACGACGGCGAGGTCGGCCTGCACGGTCGCGGCGAGCGCCGGGCGCACCGGACGTTCGGGCAGGTCGTCGAGCCAGAACGGCTGCAGCCGCGAGCCCTCGAGGCTCTCGGCGATGAGGCGGGCGTCGGGTCGCTGGCGCTCGAAGACGGTCGTGTGCATTGCTCCATGGTGCCACGAGTTGTCCAGATGGACAACAAGGATTCACAGTGTCGCAGCCGACTTAGACTGACGACCGTGCCGAACCTCGAGCCCGCCGCCGCACTCGATGCCGCACGGCGGCCCGACACCGACGACGCCGCCTGGGCCGCCTTCCGCGCCCGCGCCGAGGCCGAGGCCCCGCGCATGGCCGCCCTGCTGGAGACGCTCTACGGCACCGCCGAGGCTCTGCCCGGCCTGCTGACCGTGCTCGCCGACCACTGGCAGCAGCGCTCCCCCGCCCTGCGCGCCGTCGACGAGGCGCGCCTGGCCGACCCCGACTGGTTCCAGTTGAACCGCATGCTCGGCGGCGTCTGCTACGTCGACCGCTGGGCGGGCGACCTCGAGGGCGTGCGGGCGCGCATCCCGTACTTCCGCGAGCTGGGCCTCACCTACCTGCACCTCATGCCGTTGTTCGCGGCGCCCGCCGACAACAGCGACGGCGGCTACGCGGTGTCGAGCTACCGCGAGGTCAACCCCGCGCTCGGCACGATGGAGCAGCTGGCGGGCCTCGCGGCGGAGCTGCGTGACAACGGCATCGCGCTCGTGCTCGACTTCATCCTCAACCACACCTCGAACGAGCATCAGTGGGCCCAGCGCGCGCTCGCCGGCGACCCCGAGTTCGAGAACTACTACTGGGTGTTTCCCGACCGCACGATGCCCGACCAGTACGAGCAGCACGTGCGCGAGATCTTCCCCGACGACCACCCGGGCTCGTTCGTGCCGATGCCCGACGACAGCGGCCGGTGGGTGTGGGCGACGTTCCACACCTTCCAGTGGGACCTCAACTACGCGAACCCGGCCGTGCTCGCCGCCATGGTGGGCGAGATGCTGTTTCTGGCCAATCAGGGTGTGGACATCCTGCGCATGGATGCCGTCGCGTTCATCTGGAAGCGCCTGGGCACCGCGTGCGAGAACCTGCCCGAGGCGCACGTGCTCATCCAGCTGTTCACGGCGGCCCTGCGCGTCGCGGCCCCCGCGGTGATGTTCAAGAGCGAGGCGATCGTGCACCCCGACCAGGTGGTCGAGTACATCTCGGTCGAGAAGTGCCGCATCAGCTACAACCCGCTGCAGATGGCGCTGATCTGGAACTCACTGGCCACGCGCGATGGGCGGATGCTGCAGCAGGCGCTCGACCGCCGCCACACCCTGCCCGCCGGCACCGCGTGGGTCAACTACGTGCGCAGCCACGACGACATCGGCTGGACCTTCGCCGACGAAGACGCCGCCGAGCTCGGCATCGACGGTTTCGACCACCGGCGATTCCTGAACAGCTTCTTCGTCAACCGCTTCGCGGGCAGCTTCGCCCGGGGCATCCCGTTTCAAGACAACCCGAAGACGGGCGACTGCCGCATCTCGGGCACGACCGCGTCGCTCGCTGGCGTCGAGGCGGGCGACCCGGGGGCGATCGACCGCATTCTGCTCGCCCACTCGATCGTGCTGTCGACGGGCGGCATTCCGCTCATCTACCTCGGCGACGAGGTCGGCCAGCTGAACGACCCGCACTGGGCCGACGACCCCGCGCAGGCCGACGACAGCCGCTGGGCGCACCGCCCGCACTACCCGGCCGCGCTCTACGCGCAGCGCACCGACCCGACGACGACCGCGGGCCGCCTCTACGCCGGACTGCAGCACCTCATCACGGTGCGCCGCGCCACCCCCGAGTTCGCCGGCAACACCCTCATCGGCTTCGACGCGAAGAACCCGCACATCATCGGCTACCAGCGCCCCGGCCCCCGCGGCCCCGTCGTCTGTTTCGTCAATGTCGCCGACGACCCGCAGACCATCGACCCGCTCACCCTCTCAGGCCTGCCCGCCGCCATGACCGACCTGCTGACGGATGCCCGCCACGACCTGCGCGCCGGCCTCACCCTGCCCGCCCACGGCGTGGTGTGGTTGCGCGGCTGACGCGCTCAGCGAGCTTGACGACCAGACCGGCCTCAGCACCAGGTCTGAGAAGGCTCGGGACGCGAACCACGGCGCCGACCAGACTGTGGACAGCCCGTTACCGCTGCCAGTAGTCGCACGGCTTCGCGTTGACAGATTGGTCAGAACCAAGCCATCTGCCTTCAGATAGCCCTCCCTCGGGCACACGAAAAGTGGCCGTAACCCCTTGCCCGTCGACTTGCAACGACTCAACGAAATAGGTGGCGTTCGCTTCCAACGACTGCATCCCGCCAACGCCACTCAAGGGGTCGACGGGGTCTAGGCGCAGCTGCTCCCCGAGGGCAAGGCTCTGCACTTCGCCCGACGTACCGATCACCTCCGGGTACTCCAGACTCCCGTTCACGAGAATCGACTGGTAGAGCTCGACGCTCATCAACTCGAGGTCTTCACAGGCGACTACGACAATTCCGTCACCGTCGAGGCCCAGAGCGAAAGGCCCAAGGTCCTCAGGCCCACCGCAGTTCGAGAGCAGCAGGGCCACTCCCAACGATGTGGAGATTCCTAGGAAGTAGCGTCCTAATTGAAGCAACCGTCATGCCCCCCACCCGGTGCAGCCGTCGGCTCGATGATGTTCCAGCAACCGCCGCCCATTGAACCAGTAGGGATACTAATGAGATTCACGATTGAACTTGACAGTCGAGACGTATCCCGAATCATCAGTTCGCTCATGGCCATCCCGAGCTTCATCCCCGCCCCGGAGATCGAGCCCATCACCGGGGCCTCCGTTGACGACCTCGAGCGAATCGTTGACGATCTTGTTGCGCAGACTGGCCGCAGACGGTTTCCGAAGGGGACAACTCCAGAGGAGTACCTCAAGAGCTTGGAATAGCTCGATCTGAATGTGGCTCCGAGGCACAGTCAGGTACGACGTGCTGCTGTAAGGGTCCCCACCGCAGCCCCGCACTACGCTGAAGGGGCGGGGCCACGAGCCCCGCATCCCTCGTACCGCGCCCCAAGGAGGCTGCCGCTGTGCCCGCAGAGAACCTGACCCGTATCGAAGCGCAGGAGCGCTCGGCCCTCGTTTCGACCGAGAGCTACGACGTCGCCCTCGACCTGACGACCGGGGATGAGGTGTTCCGGTCGACGTCGACCGTCACCTTCACCGCCACGGCCGGGGCGAGCACCTTCATCGATGCGATCACGCGCACCGTGCACAGCGTCACGCTCAACGGCGTCGAGCTCGACGCGGCCGCGGTGGCCGACGGCACACGCATCCAGCTCGACGGGCTCGCCGAGCACAACGTGCTCACGGTCGTCGCCGACCACGAGTACACCAACACGGGCGAGGGCCTGCACCGCTTCGTCGACCCGGTCGATGGCGAGGTCTATCTCTACTCGCAGTTCGAGGTGCCCGATAGTCGCCGCGTGTTCGCGGTGTTCGAGCAGCCCGACCTGAAGGCGACGTTCCGCTTCACCGTTACCGCCCCGGCCCGCTGGGTCGTCGTGTCGAACGCGCCCGTCGAGTCGCGCGCGGAAAACGGCGACGCCGCCACCACGGTCTTCCAGACGACGAAGCGCATCTCGAGCTACATCACCGCGATCATCGCCGGCCCCTACCAGAGCGTGCACAGCGAGCTGACGAGCGCCGACGGCCGCACCATTCCCCTCGGCATCTACGCGCGCGCGAGCCTGTTCGAGCACCTCGACGCCGACTACATCTTCGACATCACCCGCAAGGGCTTCGCCTACTTCGAGGGCAAGTTCGGGTTCCCGTATCCGTTCGAGAAGTACGACCAGCTCTTCGTGCCCGAGTTCAACGCGGGCGCCATGGAGAACGCGGGCGCGATCACGTTCACCGAGACGTACGTGTTCCGCTCCAAGGTGACCGACGCGATCAAGGAGCGCCGGGTCGTCACGATCCTGCACGAGCTCGCGCACATGTGGTTCGGCGACCTCGTGACCATGAAGTGGTGGAACGACCTCTGGCTCAACGAGTCGTTCGCCGAGTGGGCCTCGACGCTGGCCACCGCCGAGGCCACCGAGTGGCATGAGGCGTGGACGACCTTCCAGGCGATGGAGAAGAGCTGGGCGTACCGCCAGGACCAGCTGCCGTCGACCCACCCGGTCGTGGCCACCATCAACGACCTCGAGGACGTCCAGGTCAACTTCGACGGGATCACCTACGCCAAGGGCGGGTCGGTGCTCAAGCAGCTGGTCGCCTGGGTGGGGCTCGAGCAGTTTATGGCCGGCGTCGCCGCCTACTTCCAGAAGCACCAGTACGGCAACACCGAGCTCACCGACCTCCTCGCCGAGCTCGAGAAGACGTCCGGTCGCGAGCTGACAAGCTGGAGCAAGCTGTGGCTCGAGACCGCGGGTGTCAACACGCTGCGCCCGGCCATCGAGACCGATGCGGATGGCACGATCACCTCGTTCGCGGTGCTGCAGGAGGCGGCGGCCGACTACCCCACCATCCGCCCGCACCGCCTAGCGATCGGGTTCTACAACCTCCGCGGCGGCAAGCTGCTGCGCGACCACCGCGTGGAGATCGACGTGGATGGCGTGCGCACCGAGGTGCCCGAGCTCGTGGGTCAGAAGCGCCCCGACCTTGTGCTGGTCAACGACGATGACCTCGCGTACGCGAAGATCCGCCTCGATGCGGATTCCCTCGCCGTAGCCATGACCCACCTTGAGGACATCGACAACCCCCTCGCACGAGCGATCGTGTGGGGCGCGGCCTGGGATGCCACGCGGGATGCCGAGACCCGGCCGAGCGACTACGTCACGCTCGTGCTGAACAACATCGCCGCCGAGACCGAGTCGACGACGATCCGCACGACGCTCACGCAGCTCACCACCGTCGCCCGCTTCTACGTTGACCCCGCACTGCGCGAGAGCACGATCGCGCGGGCGGGCGACGAGCTCTGGAGCCTCGCGCAGGGTGCCCACGCGGCATCCGATGCGCAGTTCCAGTTCGTGAAGTTCTTCGCGAGCATCGCCTCGACCCCGGCGCACGTCACGACCATCCGCGGTCTCCTCGAGGGGTCGATCACCCTCGACGGACTCGAGATCGACACCGACCTGCGCTGGGAGCTCATCGAAGGTCTCGCGCTCAACAATGCGATCACCGATGCGGAGATCGAGGCGGCCCTGCAGGCGGACAACACCTCCAACGGGCAGCAGGCGGCGGCACGAGCGCGCGCGACGTTCCCCACGGCGGAGGCGAAGGCCCAGGCGTTCAACTCGCTTGCGGAGTCCGACACGCTGAGCAACGCGATCGTGCGGGCCGTGACCATGGGCTATCAGCACACGAACGACCCCTCGTCGCTGTCCGCGCAGATCCAGCCCTACTTCGCGGAGCTCAACACGATCTGGAACAGCCGCAGCTACAAGATCGCCGAGCACTTCATCGTTGGCCTCTACCCCAGCCCACTCGCCAGCCAGGAGCTCGTGGATGCCACGAACACCTGGCTCGCTGAGAACCCCGACACCCCGGCGCTGCGCCGCCTGGTGATCGAGAACCTCGCGGGCGTCGAGCGCGCACTCAAGGCCCAGTCGCGGGACGTGACCGACGCGTGAGGCGGGCATGAGCGGTTTTGACTGGAACTCGTTCTGGGCCACCCTCACCGGGTGGCTCACGAACGACGCCGGTGAGCCCACGTTCTTGGCGATCCTATTGGAGATCGTCGCGATCATCGTGGGCGCGATCATCCTTCGACTGCTGCTCCAGCTCATCATTCGCGGCACCGTGCGACGGATCGTCACGGGTGTCAAGAAGAAGCACAACGTCGATGACACGCGCGAACTTGAGGCGTCGCCACTCGCGGCAGTGCGTCTGGTGCAGCGCACCCGATCACTGGGGAGCGTCTTCTCCAACGGGGTGACGGCGTTTATCGTCACGGTCGCCCTGCTGCTGATCTTCAACGCTGCCGTTCCCAACGCGACCGCCGCGTTCGCGCTGATCACGGCGGCCGTGGGTGCCGGTCTTGGTTTTGGCGCGCAGAACATCGTGCGCGACGTGCTCAACGGCATCCTGATGGTCTCAGAGGATCAGCTGGGCATCGGTGACGTGGTGGACCTCGGCCCCGCGACCGGGGTCGTCGAGGACGTGGGCATCCGTATTACCCAGGTGCGCGACGTCAACGGAACACTGTGGTTCGTGCGCAACGGCGAGGTGCTGCGCCTCGGCAACATGTCGCACGGCTGGGCGCGGGTGATCATCGACCTCGCGGTTCCCTACGACTCGGACGTCGACATGATCCAGGATCGAATTCTTGGGGTCGCTCAGGAGCTCGCCGAGTCGCCGAAGTGGAAGTACCGCATCCTGGAGAAGCCCGCACTGTGGGGCATCGAATCGATCTCGGCCGAGGCCATTGTTGTGCGGCTGGTCGTCAAGACTCGCTCGACCGCCAAGGACGATGTGGCCCGCGAGCTGCGCCTGCGCCTCAAGAAGGCTCTCGACGAGATGGGTGTGCGACTGCCGGCGCTCAACTCGATTGTGCTCTCGGGCTTCGAGGGTGCCGCGGGCCTGCGCAGCTCCAAGGCCAATCGCCAGAAACCCCTCCCCAGCCTCACCGAAGTGGCCGAGAAGAACGCCACCCCACCCGCTAACCCCAAGGCCACGCCATGAACGCACACGAGCCCAACCCCGTCACCCTGCGGATGAGTGCCGGCGGCGAGGCCGCGCAGGGCAACTTCTGGGAGCAGGTGGGCGGTCGGGCCACCTTCGAGCGCCTTGTGCGCTCGTTCTACGAGGGCATCCGCACCGATGAGGTGCTGCTGCCGATGTATCCCGAAGACGACCTGGAGGGCGCCATCCAGCGCCTCACCGGGTTCCTCGAGCAGTACTGGGGTGGGCCAACCACCTACAGCGAGGAGCGTGGGCATCCGCGGCTACGGATGCGCCACCTTCCCTTTAAGGTCAACCCCGACGCGCGCGACCGCTGGCTGCTGCACATGCGCGCCGCGCTCGATGACCTCGCGCTGCCGCCCCTTCAGGACGCGACCCTCTGGGCCTACCTCGACCGTGCGGCCCACGCGATGGTCA
>VFQP010001168.1_pt1 | contig 37678 bp, 25 predicted proteins | sample 3512351 | NCBI WGS metagenome assembly VFQP01 (sample SAMN10412372, study PRJNA504923) | tailings metagenome | isolation source: Relicate 1 Philex TSF1 revegetated site | place: Philippines: Tuba, Benguet | collected 2017-08-29
CCAGTATTATGATCTGGCAAAAGATTATGCCGAAAATAAAGGCGTTTTAAGAACCACACCTTTTGGAAATTCCTACACTTTAAGATTTGCAGAAGCTGCCATTGACGGTTATCAGCTGGGAGAAGATTCTATTACAGATTTTCTTGCCATTAATATCGCTTCTACAGATTATGTAGGGCATTCTTTCGGACCTAATGCAATTGAAGTGGAAGATACTTATCTTCGTCTTGATATTGAGCTGGCAAATTTCTTTAAACTGCTCGACAAAAAAATAGGAGAAAAAAATTATCTTATTTTTCTTTCTGCCGATCATGGCGGAGCTCACGCTGAAGGTTATATGAAAGAAAATAAAATGATGACAGGTTTTTTTGATGACGGGCTGCAAAAAAATCTCGGTGCAGAGCTGGAAGCTAAATATGCAGCCAGCAAACTGATTCTCGGAATCGATAATTACCAGATTTATCTGAACCATGAACTCATCAAAGAAAAAAAGCTTGACGAAGCTGCCATCAAAAAAAGCATCATTGATAATTTAAATAAAGATCTGCGGGTTTTATATGCGGTAGATTTAAAGGAAGTAGGTTCCGCCCCGATTCCCGAACCGATTAAATCAAGAGTTATCAACGGTTACAATTGGCAGAGAAGTGGCGACATCCAGATCATTTCACATGACGGAATGCTTCCGAATTACGCCAAAAAAGGAACCACACACAGCGTGTGGAATTCATACGACGCTCATATTCCCCTTATTTTTATGGGCTGGAAAATTTCACCCGGCGAAAGCAATGCACCTCATTATATGACAGATATTGCTCCTACGCTTGCTCAGTTTTTAAAAATTGAAAATCCAAGCGGAAATGTGGGACAGCCTCTAATGGAAGTTTTAGGAAAATAACAGGAAAGTATACACAATAAATCCCGCAAAATTTTTGCGGGATTCTTTATTCGGTTTCATCCTCATCATTCTCTTCATCTTCATACTGCTCAAGATAACAAGAAAAAGAAAAGCCATCTGTCTCTTCTTCCAGATCTTCCAGCGTTGTGAGAAAATCATCGAAATTTTCCAGCTGATCTACACTCATATTAACAAATTCAAGATGCAATGGCATTTCCAGTTCGCCAGTAATCACATCAGCAAGTGCGTCCAGATTATCTCCGAAATGATGTGGAAGTTTTATTTTCTCTTTAAGCTGAGTATAAAAATCTTCATGATCTCCAATTTCTGTAAAGTCGATATATACCGTATTCATTGATATCAAATTAATTTTTTGCAAAATTAAGCGTTTACACACTATTAATTGCTATTTCTTTTCAAAAGTCCTGTAATGATCTTTTGTTAAGTAAACTACGCCGTTTTCAGTAAAAACAATACGATCTGCATTGCGGTTTCCACAGTTGTAGTTTACATCCGCCTCAAAATATTTTTCACCTTTAGGAAGTTTTCCTTCACGATTTCCAAAATAATCACCGCCAATCGCTTTTCCGGGTAAAACTTTGCACAAATTTCCCTGAGAAGGAATCCAGCCCTGCTGTTTAGCTTGTGATTTGGTAATGTAATAATCGGGAAGGTGATGATTTTGTTTAATGTAGGAAATGACCCTTTTTTCTTCAGTTAAAACATCAATGTTTTCATCATAACCTTCCGAGCTTTTAGCCTGTATCTTATTTGCTTTATTGTTTTTCAGGTCTTTCTCTGCAATAAAATTATTATACACAAACATCACAGACATCCCGAAAAGCAATCCGAGACAGGCAAATAAAACAGAACGAATTTTACTGTTCATCATTTTTTGTTTTTAGCTGGTTTAATTTTAAGTTTTTCATGATATTACAATTAAACTTATTTTTGATAAGATTAAACTAAAATATGCAAAACCGCTCTCCAAAGAAAGCGGTTTCAATTTTATTTTAAGAATCTCAATTAAAATATCGCAGGATATTTCTGAGGATTTGTTTCGTTAAACATCGCATAGATTTTCTCAACCATATCATCTGCAGAAGGTTTGGAGAAATAATCACCATCGCTTGCATAAGCTGGTCTATGGTCGTTTGCAGAAATTGTTAAAGGATCCGAATCTAAGAATCTGAACGCTTTCTGTTTTTCTAAAATCTGCTGTAAAATAAATGCCGAAGTTCCGCCTTCCACGTCTTCGTCTATCACCACCAATCGGTTGGTTTTCTTTACAGAATCGGCAATCTCGTGGGTCAAATCAAATGGAATTAATGACTGAACATCAATCACTTCCGCAGAAATACCTATCTTTTGCAATTGTTCAGCTGCTTCCATGACAATTCTCCAGGTTGAACCGTACGTTACTAATGTCACATCGCTTCCTTCTTTTGTCACCTCAATTTTTCCAACCGGAACAGTGAATTCGCCCAAGTTATCAGGCTGTTTTTCCTTTAATCTGTAACCGTTCAGACATTCTACAATTACAGCAGGATCATCACTTTGAAGCATGGTATTGTAGAATCCGGCAGCTTTTGTTAAGTTTCTTGGAACCAATACCAAAATGCCTTTAGATAGATTCAGAATTCCTGCCATTGGCGAACCAGAATGCCAAACACCTTCTAGCCTGTGTCCTCTTGTTCTGATGATTACAGGAGCTTTCTGACCGCCTTTTGTTCTGTACTGAACTGTTGCCAAATCATCACTCATCCCCTGTAAACAATATAAAATATAGTCAAGATACTGAATTTCAGCGATAGGTCTTAAACCTCTCATTGCCATCCCGATTCCCTGTCCTAAAATGGTCGCTTCACGGATTCCTGTATCTGCAACGCGGATTTCACCATATTTTTCCTGCATTCCTTCCAGTCCCTGGTTTACATCACCGATGTTTCCGGCATCTTCACCAAACACCAAAGTTTCAGGATATTTTTCGAAGATTTTATCAAAATTATTTCTGATGACTACTCTACCATCCACCGTTTCAGAGCTATCTGAAAAAACTGGTTTCACTTCTTTTACGTTTTCAGCCTTCCATTGAGACTGAGAATATAAATGAGAAGAATAATTATCTTTTTCAATCTCAAAAATTTCGTTGTACTTCTGCATCAGTTGATTTCTTTGTGCAGAATCTGTTCCTCTTGTAGCCAGCAAAGATCTTCTCACTAGATGAAAAACATCTTTCTTCGCTTTTGAAACCAATTTATTAAACTGATTGATATAATTTTCAATCTCAGCATTCTGACCTTTCAGATTCTCAACTAAAGGTAAGACTGAAGCGATTAAATCTGTTATTGTTTTCTGATAACTTTCCCAAGCCTGCTTTTGCCCGGCTTTTACTGTTTTTTTAGCTTCCTCATCAATCGCATCCAATTCTTCAGCAGTTGCTAAAACCTCTTCTTTGCCGTCGATTTCGATGGAATAATTTAATATCCATTCCTTAAATTTCAGTAATCCGTCAAACTGAGATTCCCAAGCCAAACGCTCTTCGTTTTTATATCTTTCGTGAGAACCTGATGTAGAGTGACCCTGAGGCTGTGTCACTTCAATTACATGTACTACTACCGGAACACTTTCTACTCTTGCAAACTGCTCTGCCTTTGCATAAGCATCCAATAATGAAGGGTAATCCCATGCTTTCACCTGAATGATTTCACAGCCCTGAAATTCACCTTCTTTTCTCTGGAAACCACTTAACATTTCAGAAATATCTGCTTTCGCTCTTTGCTTCATTGTCGGAACCGAAATCCCGTAACCATCATCCCAGATCGAAACAATCATCGGAACCTGAAGCGCACATGCTGCATTGAGTGTTTCCCAGAAGTGACCTTCTGCGGTAGAGGCATCACCTATGGTTCCAAAAGCAATCTCATTACCGTCTTTTGAAAACTTCTCGGAACCGTCAAATTTTACGGTCTTATATATTTTTGAAGCCTGAGCTAAACCTAATAATCTTGGCATCTGTCCTGCAGTAGGAGAAATATCTGAAGAAATATTCTTTTGAGCGGTCAGATCTTTCCAGCTGCCGTCTTCATTTAAACTTCTTGTAGCAAAATGACCGTTCATCTGTCTTCCAGCTGAAGCGGGTTCTCTTTCTACGCTTGTATCAGCATACAGCTGTGCAAAAAAACTTTCAACAGATAACGCATGTACAGCCAATGCAAAAGTCTGGTCCCTGTAGTATCCCGAACGGAAGTCTCCTTCTCTGAAAACTTTTGCCATCGCAAGCTGCGGAAGCTCTTTACCGTCCCCGAAAATACCAAATTTAGCCTTTCCGGTAAGCACCTCTCTCCTTCCCAAATAGGACATTTCACGAGAAATCCTTCCTAATTTATAATCTTCAAGTATCTGATTTTTAAAGTCCTGAAAAGAAATTTGCTGAGTTTCAATATAGGTTGTCTGCATAGCCAAATATTAAATAATTTTATTTTGAAGTATTTTGCTAATATACACTTTTTAAATTAATTTTAATTTTCAATAATGTTTTTTAAAAATTTGATAATAAAAATTTCAGTGTTTATCTTACAATAAATTCGTAACATGGAAAAAAAATCGGGTCATATTCTGAATGCATCCAGCAATCTTTTAGGATTTTCTCTGGTGATTATCACGTCACTCAAAATATCAAAAGTCAGCTACAGTACTCATCTGGATGAATTTGCAGGAATTGCATGCTTGCTTTTTGCATTCAGCTGCTTTTTCTCTTTTCTTTCTATAAGGGCAACAAGAGACAGGCTCAGAAACAGATTTGAAACTATTGCGGATTATTTATTTTTAACTGCATTATTTTGTATTGTATTGCCTGTGATTATGATAACAACGATGATTTTGGATTAATTCAATCTAAAAATTAACTTATAAATGTCTATTTTTTCTTCCTTGAACTTGTATATCTTTCGGATTTGAAGCAAGCTGCATTGCCTTTCTAAATTGATTTGTACTGAATATATCCGATAATAATGCACCTTCCGATATAGGCATTATTACATTAGTTCTCAAGTTCTTTATTTGAGAATTGCATTCAGTAAAAAAGTTTAAAATTAATTGAAGAGGGAAAGAGAGGCTATTTGTTTTTTGTCCTAAATTCTGAATAATATTAAACTTTAGATAAATATTTACAAAATATTTATCATCATCTAATGATCTCTTTAATTGAATTTTTGAACCGTCTTTTAGTTGAAATTCTGTTAAATTATTAAATCTTTCATCAACAGTATGTTTTGCAAAAAATGAAAGAATAATTTCGCTTTTTATGGGAATAGTAGTTCCTATTTTATACATTTCACTACTCATAAAATAAGAATTAAAATTTTCTCTCAATCACATAATCCAACATCAGATTCAGTGATTTTTTAGGTTCGGAATCAGGAAATTCGTTCAGAATATTTTTCGCTTTCTGCTGAAAATCTTTCATTACTTTAATAGCATAATCCAGACCTCCGGAACTCTTTACAAAAGCAATCAGCTCTTTCACTCTTTTCTGATCGTTATTGTAACGTTTTATGGTATTAAAATAATATTTCCGGTCGGTCTCGTTGGCAATTTTCAGCGTGTGAATCAGCGGCAAAGTCATTTTCTGTTCTTTGATGTCGATTCCGACAGGTTTTCCGATCACATTAGAACTCAGATAATCAAAAAGGTCATCTTTGATCTGAAATGCCATTCCGGTAAAAGTTCCGAAATCCATCATCTTTTTTGCCAGACTTTCATCGGCTCCGTTAGACAATGCTCCAATCTCACAGCAGGCTGCAATTAAAGTAGCTGTTTTCTGCCGGATAATTTCGTAATAAACCTCTTCCGTAATATCCAGTTTTCTGGCTTTTTCCAACTGAAGCAGCTCACCTTCGGACATTTCTCTGATTGTTCTGGAAATTACCGAAAGCAGATCGTAATCTTTATGATCTGTAGACAATAAAACCGCTTTTGAAAGAAGGAAATCACCTACTAAAACGGCTATTTTATTTTTCCACAATGCATTGATTGAAAAGAAATTTCGCCTTTTAAAACTTTCATCAACCACATCGTCATGCACCAGAGTTGCCGTGTGAATCAGCTCAATCATTGAAGCTCCGCGATAGGTTTTCTCATTAACGTCACCGATGAGTTTGGCACAAAGAAATACAAACATTGGGCGCATCTGCTTCCCTTTTGTCGTAACGATAAAACGGATGACTTTATCCAGTAAAGCTACTTTGCTCTGCATTGATTCATAAAACTTCTGCTCGAAAAGTTTCATTTCCTCATTGATGGGTCGCTTGATTTCTTCTACAATGTTTGCCACGAAGTAAGAATGATGGGTGATTGTTGATTAATTCCCACAAAGATAATCGTTTTCGGGCAATTTTAACATAAATTAATTTGAAAGTCGTGTTTGATGCTCAAAAATTGGTCAGATAAAATTTAATTAACAGTTCGCTCCTACCGAGCTTCACATTCCTCAATCAGTCTTTCAGCTTATTTTGGGGAATAAAATACAGGCTTTGCCTTTCACCACCGAGTGGAGAACGAAATTTTTCTCCGGAAATATAGATTCCGTTTTCGTCTACGGCAATTCCTTCAATCTGACCGATTGACAAAGCGCTCCCGAGAAAATATCGCTTAGGATTTTCATTAAAAAAAACTCCGGGTTTTGTTTCATTGAAAATTTCCAGAAAAACTTCGGTTTTTTTTGCATAGCCGATTAAATATAACTTTTTATCGAAATAAGAAGCGTCCGTTACCAAAAAATTGGTTTGAAACACTTCAGTTTTTACAGCTTTTTGCCTCTCTGAAATTTCGGGATCAATGATATAATGAGAAGTTGCTTTTGAAGCCCATTCTTTGGTAAAAAGATGAATTTTTCCATTAAGATAAATCATGGCTTCCGCATCAAAATCGGTTGAACCATTTTTGGAGGAAAGATCGTTTTGTTCAGGATACTCAAAAGATATAATTTTAACCGAATCGTTTTGAACAATGGTGTCCGAAAAAGGGACACGATAAATTTTCAGATCTTTTCTTGTTCCTGCGTTGTTGCCAAAATCTCCGATATAGAAGTTTTTCCCATCATTGGTAAGAGCTTCCCAGTCTTTATTTTCAGCATTGATTTCAAAACTACTGACAATTTCACCAGTTTTAGGATCTAATTCAAATATTTCTGAAGTATTTCCGCTGTCGTTGAAGGTGTATAATTTTGTGTTGAAAATATTTAATCCTGAAGTTTCCTGAATCTTTTCGTTTAATTCAGCAACTCTGTACTTTTTGATTTTAAAAATTGTTGCCTGCTGAGAAAATACACTGACCGAAATCATTATTGTAAAAAGGAAAAGAATCTTTTTCATTAGGTAAAATTAGCGATTTTGAGATTATGCAAATACGTTTCCAAAATCTTTTGAATTATTTAAACCGATCCTGCTTATTCTTCAATCGTTCTGAAAGTCAGATTAATTCTCGGCGTTTTCACTTTTGTTGTGGGTGGCAATCGGTGCAGCCAGTTTTCCTGTGTTTTTCCTTTCATAACCAGTAAACTGCCGTTTTCGAGCGAAATATCTATTCGTTCTTGTGTTTGTTTATGTTTAAAAGAGAATTTTCTTTCTGCTCCAAAAGTTAATGACGCAATAGCTCCGTTTTTCTTCAGATCTTTTTCGGCATCGCTGTGATACGCCATTCCTTCGCTTCCGTCGTGGTAGAGATTGAGAAGGCAGGAATTATACGTTTCACCAGAAATTTCTTCACATTTCTGCTTTAATTCTAATAATTCCGGAGTCCAGGATTTTGCAGATTTTGTGCGTTTAGAATACGTATATTCAAATTCTTTTTCGCCAAACCATGCGACTTTTCTCTTGGTATAAATAAGCTTTCCGAAAATCACCGCTTCATCATTTTCCCAAGGAATCTGATTGAGTAAATACTGATAATAATTTTCGCATTCTTCATCAGAGAAAATCTTACCGTAATATTCTGTAACGCCGTCTTTTGGGAGAATATTGAGGGGGGAATTTTGGATATTTCCGAATAGATTATTCATATCAAACTAAAATTAACTGCCTATTTTATAAATATTTTCTAAATCAACTTATCAGAATAAATCTTTGCACTTTCCCAGCCAATCATCATCTGTTTTCTGTCGCTTCCCCACATATAGCCGCCGATTTTTCCGGTTGACTGAATCACTCTGTGACATGGGATCAAAAACGCAACAGGATTACTGCCAATTGCTGTTCCGACTGCTCTTGAAGCTTTCGCACTGCCTATTTTTTCTGCCAATTTTCCGTAAGTTGACAATTTTCCCAATGGAATGGTCAAAAGACTTTCCCAGACTTTGAGCTGGAAATCTGTGCCTTTCAGATGCAGTTTAATGGTATTCAGTTCAGTCCAGTCTTTATGAAAAATAGACAAAGCACTAGTCTGAAACTCATCTATAGTCTCAAAAAAAGATGCATTGGGAAATTTATTCACTAAATCTCTCAATGCATTTTCTTTGTTTTCGGTGAAAGCCATACAGCAGATTCCTTTTTCAGTGGAAGCGGTAATTATTTCACCAAACGGACTTTCTGAAAAACTATAATTGATATTCAGATTTTTTCCGCCATTTTTATATTCTGCAGGAGACATTCCTTCAATGTTCACAAACAGATCATGCAGTCTGCTTGTACTTGAAAGTCCGGTTTCTAAGGCTGCATCAAACAGGGTCGCTTTTTCTTCTTTCAATAAACTTTTTGCGTGTTCCAGACTGATGAACTGCAAAAATTTTTTCGGACTTGTTCCTGCCCAATCTGTAAATATTTTCTGAAAATGAGCCGGACTCAGATTTACTTTCTCCGCCACCTCATCCAGATTGGGCTGAAGTTTAAAGTTGCTCCGGATATATTCTATCGCTTTGGCAATTCTCTGGTAATCTATTTGATCTTGTACAGACATTTACATTTTGTTTTACCTCACAAATTTCCAAAGAAAAATCCGAAGGAAAAATCCGTTTCCTGCGGAATTTTAATCTCTGTTGATGTGATAATATGCCAACATTTTATAATATAATTTTGCAGCCAAAAAAGCCGTTGGTTTTGAATATGGAGAATCCATCAGCTCAACAATATCAAAAGCGACAACATTGCATTTTTCAAAAACTTTTCTCAGTAATTCCAATGTTGGATACCATTGTAAACCGCCCGGTTCCGGAGTTCCTGTTGAAGGAGCAATGGAAGGATCAAAAGCATCCAAATCAATGGTAATATATACGTTACCTGAAACTTTTTCCAAAACATCGTTTACCCAGTTTTCGTTATTGGCAATTTCGTGTGCAAAAAACACTCTTCCTTCCGGTAAATACTGATTTTCTTCAACATCCATCGAACGGATTCCCACCTGAACCAGATTATGTTTCTGGTTGGCTTCAAAAACGGCACATGCGTGATTGGAAGTCGAACCGTGAAATTCCGGACGAAGATCTGTATGCGCATCTAACTGTAAAACCGTTAAATTGTCATACTTCTCTCCAACCGCACGAATCGAACCGATAGAAACCGAATGCTCTCCACCAAAAAGCGTAAACAATTTATCCGTTTCCAAAAGCTCTTTCGTTTTCTGATAAACAGCTTCAGTCATGGCTTCAGGGGTAGAATTTTCAGAAACTTCTCCTGCCAGATAAACACCTTCAAGATATGGCTCTGTTCCTGTTTCTATGTCGTACAGTTCCATGTTTTCGGATGCATCCAGGAATAATTCCGGACCTTTGTCGGCTCCTTTTCCCCAGGTTGAAGTTCCGTCATAAGGAACGGTTACCAAAACTACTTTTGAATTTTCTAACGAAGCATTTTCTTCAGGAATTCCTGCGTATGTTTTCATATGTAGATATTTATTGTTTTTTTAAGGTCATACGGTATCGCCTAATCTTCATTGGTGTTTGTGTTTCAACATTAATCATGGCGATTTCATAATTTATAATTAAAAAATTAAATGATGTAAAGATTAAAAGATTTTCGCCAAAGATACGAAGAAGTTGGGAGATTGGAGGATTTTGGAACTTTGGAGAGGTTAATTACAGAAAATTTAAAAACTTAGATATATTCTTATTTAAAAACTATCATTTGAAGATAATAGATAAATGAGATTCAAAACTATTATACAGCAATAAGAAATAATCTGATAATATCATTGGAAAAAACTATAAATTTGCAAAAAAAGTATTATTATTGAATATGATTAGCATCATAATTGCAATATGATCATTTTCTTCAAAAAAATTACAACAAAAAAATCAATATTTGTTTACACAAATCTTAAAAGACAATTTACCCACAATCTCTTTGTAGCAACTTTACAAAGAGTATCATATCAATAAAAATATTTTGCATCGTAAAAGAAAAACTACATTCATAAAAATAAACAACAACATACGCAAAAAAAAATAATTCAAAATCTTATGATTAAAATCTGTACTATCTTATTTACCTTATCAGGAATTATCACATATTCCCAAGTAGGGATCAACACTCAGGCTCCGTCCGGAATATTCCATGTGGATGCAGCAAAAGACAATCCTCCAGCAGGAATACCCAATGCCACTCAACAAGCCAATGATTTTATCATCACCAATGATGGCAAAGTAGGACTTGGAACCGTTTCTCCAACTTCTAAGCTGGAAGTTGACGGCTCATCAACCAATAAATCTGCATACAATGCAGGCAGCAGCAATATCATAGATTTTTCAAAAAGTAATCTTGCCTATACATCAGCCAGCGCAGGAGCGTTTATATTGAATAATATCAAAGACGGCGGTACTTATACACTCAGCGTGAGAGGTGCTATCAGCGGAAATTCAAATTTTACATCTTCCGGTTTTACATTTAAATCTGTAAACAATAATACAACAATAGCCAATACCCATACGCTTTATACATTCTTAGTAATAGGAGATATTGTTTATGTGTACTGCGTAAGAGGATTGTAAACGAAAGGTAAAATTATGAAACATAAAAATAAACTAATTTCTCTGGTGGTTCTTTTGGGTCAATACTGCCTTTTGAATGCACAAATGTCCGGAACTCCCATATTCCCTTTAAAAGAATTGAGAAATATGTTTGGCGGAACTGCTACCGAACTCGCCTACTCATCAGTAAAAACAGCAGACGGAGGACATATAGCCGCAGGAAGCACTACCTCATCGAACGGCGATGTGACAGGTCAACAGGGAAATCAGGATTTTTGGGTGACTAAATTTGATAAAAAAGGAAATCTGCAATGGCAGAAAACTTTTGGAGGAAGTGGAGACGATCAGGCAAGAAGCATCATTACAACCTTAGACGGAGGATATGCTATTACCGGGAATACCTCTTCTAACGATGGAAACATTTCTTTAAATCAGGGAGATTTTGATTATTGGGTAGTAAAAATTGACGCTTCAGGAAATTTACAATGGCAAAAAACATACGGAGGTTCCGGAAATGATATGGCATATTCTATGATTCAGAGCCCAGACGGAACATACGCTGTTACAGGACAGTCCAGCTCAAACAACGGAAATGTAACAGGAAATCTGGGTGGACATGATTTCTGGATCGTGAAACTCGATAATACCGGAAATATACTTTGGGAAAAATCTGTTGGTACTTCCAGTACGGAAAGTTCCCTTTCTATCATCAATTCTTCTACTAACGGATTTATTGTTTCCGGCTACACTTATCCACCCAATGGATTTCCAGATTTTTTCATTACAAAGCTAAGCGCTTCGGGAACAGTAGAATGGCAGAGAACCTACGGCGGAAGCAACACTGAAATTTGCACACAAATAATCTCTTCTTCTGATGGAGGTTATTTAGCAGCAGGATACACTGATTCTAACGATGGCAACATCACCTCTAATCATGGTTCATATGATTTCTGGCTATTAAAAATAGACGAATCCGGCAATATACAATGGCAAAAAACATACGGAGGAACGGGAGATGACCGTGCATATTCGGTAATCCAGACATTAGATGGAGGATACGCTATCGGAGGAAGCAGTACATCCAATGACGGCGATGTGGTAAGCAATCACAGTCTTATGGATTTTTGGGTCGTTAAAGTTAGTAACACCGGTATCATACAGTGGAATAAAAATATTGGTGGAGATGGTAACGATCAATGCAATTCAATAATTCAGGAAACGAACGGTGATTATATTGTAACAGGATTTTCAAATTCCGGAATCGGAGAAATTGCAAAACCTGCTGGCGGAGCAACAGATTTTCTGGTGGTTAGACTTAGCAGTGCCGGAGAATTTAAACCTTATTGGGATGATAGCTTGTAAATAAAAAATTCTTGATTATGGGAAACCGTAATTGTTGTTGGATTTGTTTTTTTTATATTTGAAATTATAATTGGGATTGGCGCAATGTGTCAATTCAAATGTTAGCCGTAATATTCACAAACGAGAAACAACAACATGAGACAAAGATTTTACAAGAAAAAAACTGCAGAAAAAATTGAAATTGATAATATCAATAATTTTGATTTACTTGATAAAATTGATTTTGGTGAAATTGATGGTTTATATGATAAAAATCTTTCATCATATTTCTTAGATGATGATTATTGGACTAAATTAATAGATGGAAGGAAATTTTTTATTATTGGCAGGAAAGGCACTGGAAAGTCGGCAATTTACAATTGGGTATTTGAACAACAATATACCAATAATGTTATCGTTTCAAACTTATCATTTAAAAATTTTCCTTTTGAAAAACTTTTGAAATTAACAGATGACGATTTTAGTAGACCAAATCAATATCAAAGTGTTTGGCGAAATATAATTTTGTCAGAAATTTGTAAGCATATTATGATAGATAGCAATTCTATCATTAATGAATCTTACTTAGAAATAAAAAAATTCTTTGATCACAAATTTGGAACAGATTTAACAGATTTGCACAAGAGAGTAACTAAACAAACCACTAAAACTAAAAGTGGATTATTTTTCCAAGGAACAGGAATTGGAAGCGAAATAATAAAAGAAAGTGAATTATGTGATGAGTTTGATAATTTAACTCTTATAAATTCAAAATTAGAATTTCTCATAAAAGAATACTTAAAAATTTCTCCGTCAGTTCCATATATAATTCAATTTGATCAACTAGATGATAATTATACTATCTATGTAAATAATGATGAGTATTTTCAAAGTATAATAAGCCTTTTTAAAGTTGTCTATGATTTAAATCAATCATTTTATCAAGTTAATATTCCTGTTAAAATAATTTGTTATTTACGTTCAGACATATTTTACGAAATCAATAATTATGATGCAGAAAGTGCACGGTGGGATCAACATAAGCATTATTTAAATTGGGCAATTATAAATCGTTCTGATTGGCATGACCCTAAACTCTTACAATTGCTTAATAAAAGAATTATTAAAAGTCTTCCTAATATTCCTGTACAGAACCCTCTAGCTCATGTAATGAAAGGAGTTAGTTTAATAAATAATGAAAAAAAGACAAGTGTATTTGCATACATGGTGAGAAGATCATTTCAAAGACCAAGAGATTTAGTACAATTTTGTATAAAAATTCAAGAAGACTCTAGAAAATGGAAAAAATTGAATACCCAAAATGTTTTGGATGGAGAAAAAGAATATTCATCATGGTTACTTGGTGAAGTTGCTAATGAGTTTGGTCCTTTTATAAAAGATAAAAACTCTCTTTACGATTTTTTACGCAATTTAGGAGAAAGAAATATTTCATACGAAGACTTTCATAATGAATATAAACCCTTTGAAGAAGAAATTGGAATGAAAACAGATAATTTGCTAAAACTTCTATATCAATTAGGAATTATCTTTAATGTAAACCAAACTAAAAGTAAAAAAGAATATTTTTCGATTATTAGAAATGAAAAATCTTCATTTAATAAGAACTTGAAAATTCTGTTACATCCAGGTTTCAATAAAGGACTTCATGTTTATACAAGTTAAAATAATACTGCAGCTAACAAGGTATTGCCAAAAGCGGGGCTAAAATTATTCGATTCAGCATTTGTGCAAAGTCAACAGCAGTAGTTCTATTAAACTTTTGTGCAAAAAATCTGTCATATCGCCAAAACGTTTGAAACTAAATTTAAAAAAACTACAAATACCAAAATCTCTTAATCATAAATTTTAACTTCATCAATCTAAATAAAAAACCATTTCCTAAATCATCAATCCTTATTTTAAAACATTATTTTTGCACAAATTAAAATTGTATGTCATTAAAAGCTGTGCTGTTCGATATGGATGGCGTTATTGTAGATACAGAACCACTGCACAGAAAAGCGTATTTCAAAACATTTGATCAATTAGAAGTCAATGTTTCTGAAAAACTGTATACCTCTTTCACAGGAGCTTCTACCAAGAGAGTTTGCGAAACTTTAATCAGTGAATTTAGTCTTTCTCATTCGCATGAAGATATTGCGGCAATTAAAAGAAGTCATTTTAAAGATTATTTTTACAATGATAAAGAATTTGATCTGATTCCCGGTGTGAGGCAATTGATTGAGCATTATCATCAAAACGGAATCACATTAATTTTGGCTTCTTCGGCAACCATGACTACCATCAACATGGTTTTTGAAAAATTTGGTCTGGAAAAATATTTCAGTGGAAAAATAAGCGGTGCCGACTTAAAAGAATCTAAACCTCATCCTGAAATTTTTATGAAAGCCGCTGAAATGGCTGGTGAAAAACTGGAAAACTGTATGGTTATTGAGGACTCCACCAACGGAATTTTGGCTGCAAAACGGGCAGAAATTTTTTGTGCGGCTTATAAAAGCCAGCATTCTGTGAATCAGACCTATGATTTGGCAGATGTTGTGGTATCTGATTATGATGAACTTGTTCTGGATAAAATTTCAGCTTATTTTTAGATGATTATTTCGAACCTACTTTGTTTTGAATAAACAATTTAGAAAAAAAATAAAACCGATTCTGAGACAGAACCGGTTTCGTTGAAAGTATAGTGAAAAATTGAAATTTATGGAATAAGGACTGCGTTTTGCACGTCAAATTCCGCAGAAGCAGCAGATTCGTTTCCGTACATATCGACGGCTTTTACTTCCACTTTATGTTTCCCCAAAGAAAGTTTTTTCGGAAAATCTGCCATCCAGATATGTTTTGAAGCTTCAGGATTGGAAGGTCTTCGTCCTGTAAGGATAGCAGGAGCGGTGTCCCATTTGAAAACAGAAAGTGCAAAGTTGGGATCAATGGTTTCATTATAATCCATTTTTTCCCATTTTCCGCCGTCAATCCTGTATTCTACCTTGTCTTTTCTGCTTCCCATAAAGAAATTAGCCAGAATTTTTGCAGAAGTTTTAGACGGATGAGGAATCACCTTCGGAACGTAGAGCTGAATCTGATAATCTTCCGGTTTTCCTGCTGTTTTGTATTTTACTTTATACTGATTATCGCTGAAACTGATAAAAGAATATCCTTTTGCCGTACCATCTCTCATCGTAGATGTTGGCAGACCGTCTTCATCGGCAGTTCCGGAATACCAGTCTCCGCAGGTAGTTCCTACATTGTATTCATGCAAGTCTTTAGAACCATTCCAGCCGGCCTGTTTACCATAAAAAATCTGTTGCTGAATGTGCGTATGAGCTGACAAAACCAATGCATTCTGAAACGGAGCCAGATAATCAAACAATTTCTGACGGTCAGAATTTCTGAAGTTATCTTCATTTGTATGCTCCAAAGGGATGTGAAGCGAAACCACAATCAATTTATTCTTATCAACCAGCTTCAGATCGTTTTCTACAAACTTCAGCTGATCTTCCCGAAATCCGCCCCAATACCCTTTTCCGTCTCTCGGATCCGGATAAAGAATGTCATCCAAAATAATAAAATGAACATTTCCGTAATTGAAAGAATAATTGGCAGGACCGAAATTGGCTTCAAAAGTTTCATCTGAAAACTGATCTTCTTTCGCATCATAGTTCATATCATGATTTCCCATCACATTATACCAAGGCAGACCAATTTCCCGCATCACTTCAGCATACGGTTTTTGCAGACTAAGATCATCACCCACTAAATCACCCAAACTGATTCCCAGAACAGCATTTTTCTTGGTATTTTTTACTTCATTTACGATGGATCTTTTAAAATAATCAAGCTGTTTTTCCGTATACGGCTGCGGATCTCCGAATACCAGAATGTCAAAATTCTTATTTTCGTCCTGCTTGTACAAAGCAAAATTGAGTTCTTTCGGCAGTGTTCCGGTCGGGGCTGTTCCTTTATATTTGAAATCAGCAGGTGAGCCTTTTGGTTTATACTGATAATAATATTGCGGAAGATTATTTTGATTTACCGGTGTCATAAATCCGGACGGTTTAATCACAAAAATGGTCTGATTTTCCTGAATTGGCAAACTGTACTTACCGCTTTTATCGGTGAGAACAACCTGAACTCCATTAGAAACGGCAACACCTTCAATTCCTCTTTCGCGGCTTTCCTTCTTCTGATTTTTATTTGAATCTTCAAATACGAACCCTGATACAGAAGCCTGTGAAAACGCCATTGCTGCAATGAACAGGCATGACATTGATAATTTTATCTTCATTTTAGATTTAATTAATTATTAGACTTATTGATTCCACCACATTTTAGTGTTGATGTTGTCTCCGCCCATATTTTGGGATGCGATGACATAATTATCGTAATTCTGGACTTTGGTCACCGTAGGATACATCATTCTCTGGGGCATTTTCCCATTATTGAAGAGTCCCCCGTTATTCGGCAGAACAGGGAAACCGGTTCTTCTCTGCTCATACCATTGTTGATGATCTACAAAAAATAATCCCACATATTTCTGAAGCATAATTCTCTCTAAAGTTCCGTTGTAGGCTACTTTCGGATTCGCAAAATAATTAGCAGGCATTGTAGTTCCCCATTGTTCCAGCGTCGCTTTTACACCGTTTTCATAAAACGTCTGTGCATTTCCCGGAATAATTCCTTTAAAGGCTAACTCAGATAGGATAAACTGAAGCTCTGCATATGGCATGATCAGAATTTTCAGCGGAGCTTTTGCCAGATTCTGATTGAGGTTGGAAGGCTGATAATCAAATGTAGAACCTAAAGCATAACCCGACGGAGCTCCTTTATATCCCATATTGGTATTTCCCTGAATTGTCTTTGCCTGAGTGAAAAACACGCTTAATCTGGGATCGTTGTTATCTACCAAAGTCTGGGTAAAAAATCCTCCCGAAGCCCGGTATGCTGTAAAATCCTGCGGTCTTGCGATTGGCGGGAGCAGAGGCGCAACTCCTGAAATATCCAGAACAGCTCCGTCAGCGTTATTCTGAAAAATTGGATAATTTACAGGATCATTTACAATTTCAGCAATTCTCTGATGAACATTCACTTCCCCGTTCCGGTTTAAAATCCTCGTTAAAAGTCTTAATGAAAGTGAATTGCAGAATTTTTTCCACTTTACGATTCCTGCCGTATTTGAATGTGCCTGAAAAAACAAATCTCCTTCTGATAATGTTTTTGTTGTATCAAAAAGTGCATTGGCTTCCTTCAGATCATTCAGCAAAAATAAATAAATGTCTTTCTGCCTGTCATATTTAGGACGCATGATATTTTCTTCAAGCTTTAATGCTTCCGTCATAGGAACATCACCAAACGCATCGGTAAGGTTAGCCATAATCCACGCATTCAAAACTTTAGAAATAGCATGATAATTTTTATTGTCTTCCTTTTTAGCGGCTTCATTCAATTCTTTGACTTGTTTGAGCCATTTGTAACTTGTATTCCAGAATCCGTTTCCTGTGCTTTCGGTAAGATAATACCTGCTGATAGTATTTCCTTCATTGGGAAAATCCAAAGCAACCTGCATGATATCAAATGTAAAATCATCAGCACGATTGTATCCGTAAGAACCCATTTCATACTGAATAGGAATCAGAAAACTTCCTACCGATGGATTTTTTATACGGCTTGTATCGGTATTGATCTCCTCAAAACTTCTCTCACATGAGTTTAAACTCAAAACAGATAATGCGATTACGGTAGATAAAAATATTTTTTTCATAATACTTAAAATTTTAGATTAACTTGAAAACCAACCGTTCTTGCTGTTGGAAGCTGCCCGATTTCTGCTCCGGGAGTAATGGTAGAATCGTTGAGTGCTGCAACTTCAGGATCAAACATCGGGAACTTCGTCCACATCCAGAGATTCTTTCCGAAAACGGCTAAAGTAAGCTCTGTAAGTTTCAACGGAGCAATGACATCTTTTGAAAAAGAATAAGCGATTCTTGCATCTCTTAACTTTATGAATGAGGTATCAAAAGTATTGGTTTCTACATTGGCTCTTCTGTAATAATCACCATAATATGCAGCCAGACCAACCGCTTTTGTATTCGGGCTGTAAGTTCCGTCCGGATTTAGGATGACCCCCTGTCCTACGATGGTACCGCTCGGATTATCTCTTCCCACTAATGTATGCTGCAGTTTACCCTGTTCAGACATTTTGTGGTGTGTCTGAGAATACGCTACTCCACCGTACTGACCGTCAAATGAAAAGCTGATCTGCCAGTTTTTAATTTTAAAATCATTCTGAAGACCTGCTCTCCATTTCGGGAATGCATTTCCAACTTTCTCTACACGGTCAGGTCTTGCAGGAAGTCCTGTTGCAGGATCATAAACTACTTCCTCATTCGGATTTCTCACCAGTTTGAATCCGTACAGATCTCCTAAAGAACCGCCAACAACTGCATTGTAATACAAAACTCCGGCAACGGTAGAAATAGTGTAGAAACTTTCTCCTGCAAATTCCGGTGGTAAAGTGAGGATTTTGTTTCTGTTCATCGACCAGTTTGCAGCAATATTCCAGCTGAAGTTTTGAGATTTGAAGGGAAGTCCGTTCAGACTCATTTCGATACCTCTGTTTCTTACTTTTCCGGCATTGATAATTCTGTTCGAATATCCCGATTCCCATAATGTAGGCACGGTAATGATCTGATTTTCGGTATCATTCTGATAAAACGTGATATTATAACCTAATCTATTTTTCAATGCTGAAAAATCCATTCCGGCTTCAATATTGGTATTATCTTCAGGCTTTAACAGAGGATTGGGATACGTTCCCGGCGTAAGAACAGAACCCACAAAATCACTTGGCGTATAGTATTTATCAAGCTGGTAAGGAAGTCCCGCCACTCCTACCTTTGCCCACGATGCTCTTAGCTTCCAGTAATTGAAACTTGGAGATGATAATTTAAAGATATCCGAAAGAATAAAACTGGTACTTACTGAAGGATAAAAGAAAGATCTGTATTGTACCGGCAAGGTACTGCTCCAGTCATTTCTTCCTGTAACATCCAAAAATACGAGATTATCATAATTGGCACTCAATAAACCATAAACAGAATTTGTTTGCTGGTCACTCGGCTTGGGAACTTTAGTAATCAATGAAATAGCATTATTCAGGCTGTAATCTCCCGCAACTTTAAGACCTTCTGCTCGATAGTCATTCATCACGTATTCATTGTAACGAATACTTCCTCCCGCATTGGCATTCAGATGAAATTTACCAAAATCTTTCTTGTACGTGAAAAGCACATCATTATTAAATTCATTATTTTTTATGTACTGTTCCCTGTAAAAACCTTTTAGATAATTGGCTGAACTGTATGGTCTTTTCGTCGTTCTCTCTTCATTCAGTATCTCAATACCTGATCTCAACATCATACTGAAATTTTTATTGAAATCGTAAGTAGCCGTAATGTTTCCTGTGATCATTTTTTTCTCAACTCCGTTCAGCATATGATAAGCAATCAGGTAAGGATTATCAATAAATGAACTGAATGGGTGAATCTGATCTATCTCTTCCTGCCCCGGCTTCCAGATGGGCCTGTACCAAGCCAGATCTACATTGGGATTCTGAAAAATCATAAAATATGAAATCGACTGATTGTTATACCCTGTCGCAGGAAGATTATCACTCTTTGTATTGGCGTAATTGAATTTGGTTGAAATTTTAAACTTATCTGTAAGTTTATGATCGAATGAAAATGCGGCATTAAAACGGTCAAAACCTGTATTTGGCATCATCCATTTATTATCCAGATACGTTAACGAAGCTCTGAAACTTGATCTATCATTGCTGCTTTCCAAAGAAACATTGTTGGATGAAGTTACTCCGGTTTCCCAAAATCCTTTTACATTATCACGATATGGTCTCCAAAGCTGCCTTTCTTTACTCTGTCCCAAAACTGTAGGATCATACTGAAAATAATACTGACCATTGAATTTCGGACCAAAAGCGCTGCTTGTTCCACCTGTACTTACCCCATCTGCAGAAGCTCCGTAGGAGTAGAAAAACTCTCCTGCCGAGTTTTTTGTCAATGTTCCCTGCCCATACTCATATTGATAATCCGGCCACTTTAAGACAGAATCAAAACTCAATGAAGAATTAAATGAAACTCTGAGTCTGCCATTTTTGCTTTTTCCGGATTTTGTGGTGATCATCAAAGCTCCGTTGGCAGCTCTTGAACCGTATAAAGCGGCTGCTGAAGCACCTTTAAGAACCGTAACCGATTCAATATCATCCGGATTGATGCTGTTTAAACCATTTCCTAAATCAATCGGCAAATCTCCTCCAGTTCCGGCTCCGTAAGCTGCCGTTCCTGTTCCGGTTGTTGAATTGCTCAGCGGAACGCCATCCACCACAATAAGAGCATAATTGTTATCCAATGAAAAAGATTTTTCACCTCTCAGAGTAATTCTCGCAGAACCCAATGGTCCCGCTCCCGCTGTTTGAACTTTCAGTCCGGAAACACGACCTTCCAGACCCTGAACCCAGTTATTGTTCTGAATATTTTCAAAAACTTCAGAATTTACTTTTTCTGCTACATAACCTAAAGACTTATCCTGCCTTTTAATTCCTAAAGCGGTTACCACTACCTCATCAATCTCTTTGATGGAATCTTTCTTTACTTTCTGCTGCGCTGTCAAATTGAGGCTTACCAATCCTAAAACAGATAACAGAAGTACTTTTTGAGTCTCTTTACGCATTTCCTTTTTGTTTGCGCAAAATTATAAAGGCATTATGACGAAGGTTTTAATACGATTTTAACATTTTTTAAAGTATTTTTAAACATCATATTAAATTATCTTTAACATATTTACATAAACTTTTGTTTAACAGAACTTTAAAGAAATTAAGTATTCTTAATGCACATTTCCCCTTTATTTAAGGTAATTTTGAAGGTTTTCTCTCAAAAAAGTTCTGTCATTAAATAAAAAAATCTGCTCCTGATAAGAAGCAGATTTTTTTTAAAATTAAGGCAATTTTTAATCTTTAAGCTGATCCGGAATATTGGTTGTGATAAAAGCGATGTTTTGCGCCTTCAGTTCATCAGCAATTTTTTTGTCATTTACAGTCCATGCATTGGTAATCAATCCTAAGTTATTGGCTTCAGAAATCCAGGTCGGGTTTTTCTGGAAAACGCTGTAATGATAATCAAGCCCATCCAAACCCTGCTCTTTTATCTGCTGAGGTGAAAGTTCACCTTTCAGGTACTGAACTTTAAATGCAGGTTCCAGCTTTTTAATTTCCCTGCAAATATTTAGGCTGAAAGAAATAAACTCGCACTGATCTCCGAGCTTCATATCTTTAATCATCCTGATTGTTTTAGCAGTCATTTCATCTTCTTTTGCTTTGGTTTTATCCGGCTTGATTTCAACAATAAGCTTCAAAGATTGGTCTTTTTTGCCTTGCTTTAAATAATCTTTCAAAGTCGGGAAGCATTCACCATTTGAAAGTTTTACCTTTTTCAGTTCTTTAAAATCTGTTTCTGAAATTTCCATTTTCTCATGATGCTCATCGTGATTCACCACCAAAACACCATCTTTTGTCATTCTCACGTCAAATTCAGAACCATAAATTTTCAGATTCTGAGCATTTTCCAAAGCTTTAACGGAATTTTCCGTTGTTGCGGGCTGTGTCTGCCAATACCCTCTGTGTGCAATAATCTTTGTTTGAGCGTTCATAAAAACCGTACCTGCTATAGCCAGCCCTAAAATTACTTTTTTCATAATAAATAACTTATTAACTAAATTTATTCCTTTTATCTTAAAAAGAAATATATCCGACAAAGGTAAAAAGACATTTTTTATCGGCTGTTAAAAAGAATGAATATTAGTTTAATAGAATATTAATTTTAATCTTAAAATCTCCTTAATACTTATTATTTTTGTTCCAAAGTAAAAAATCTGATGTCTGAAAACATTCAACATACTATAGAACAGCTGAGAAAGGAACTTCATCAGCATAATGAGAATTATTATCTTTTAGATGAACCAAGCATTTCAGATATGGAATTTGATCTGCTTCTGAAAAAACTCCAGGATCTGGAAGCTCAATATCCTGAATTTCATGATGACGATTCGCCAACAATACGTGTAGGAGGCGGAGTTACAAAAATTTTCCCAACCGTTCAGCATCAGTTCAGAATGTATTCTCTTGATAATTCCTATGATTTTGATGATTTGGCAGATTGGGAAAAACGCATCATTAAAACCATTGACGATCCTGTAGAATTTGTAGCAGAACTGAAGTATGACGGAGCTTCTATTTCAATTTTATATGAAAACGGAAAGCTCACAGAGGCTGTAACTAGAGGTGACGGTTTTCAGGGTGATGAGATTACTTCCAACGTTCGTACTATTTCAGATATTCCGCTGAAACTTACCGGAGATTTCCCTGAAAGATTTTTTATGCGGGGTGAAATTTACTTAACGAGAAAAAATTTCGACAAAATCAATAAACTTCGTGAGGAAGAAGGTCTGGATCCTTTTATGAATCCCAGAAATACAGCCAGCGGAAGCCTGAAAATGCAGGACAGCGGTGAAGTGAGAAAGCGCAGACTATCTTCCGTTCTGTATCAGTTTATATCTACCGAAGTTCCCGCAGAAACCCATTGGGAATTGCTCCATAAAGCTCAAAACTGGGGTTTCAAAACTTCTGATCAGGCAAAATTGTGCAAAAATCTGGATGAGATAAAAGAGTTCATCAATTTCTGGGATACCGAACGGCACAATCTGCCTTTTGAAATTGATGGGATCGTATTAAAAGTCAATTCTCTGAAGCAACAGAGCCATCTTGGATATACAGCAAAATCTCCACGATGGGCAATGGCATATAAATTTAAAGCTGAAAAAGTAGAAACAGAACTGCAAAGTGTTTCCTATCAGGTCGGAAGAACCGGAGCCATCACCCCTGTTGCCAATCTAAAGCCAGTTTTATTGGCAGGAACTACTGTAAAAAGAGCTTCTCTGCACAACGAGGATATCATCAGAAAACTGGATTTGCATGAGCATGATTTTGTGTATGTCGAAAAAGGCGGTGAAATCATCCCGAAAATAGTAGGCGTAAATACAGAAAAACGAAAACCAGACAGTAAGGAAGTTGAATACATCAAAAACTGCCCGGAATGTGGAACTCCACTTGTAAAAATTGAAGATCAGGCGATTCATTTTTGTCCGAACGACCTGCATTGTCCGCCGCAGGTTGTGGGAAGAATGATTCATTATGTTTCCAGAAAAGCTTTAAATATTGATAATCTGGGAAGCGAAACGATAGAACAATTGTATAGAGAAAAACTGGTAGAAAATCCGGCTGATTTTTACACCTTAACTAAAGAGCAGCTTCTTCCTCTCGAAAGAATGGCAGAAAAATCTGCTCAGAATATCATTGACGGCATTGAAAAATCCAAAGAAATCTCTTTTGAAAAAGTTTTATACGGAATCGGCATTAAACATGTTGGAGAAACGGTTGCCAAAAAACTGGTGAAAAATTTTCCAACTATTGACGACTTAAAGAAAGCAACCATTGAAGAGCTTTGCCAAGTGGAAGATATTGGTGTGAAAATCGCTGTAAGCATTGTTGATTTCTTTAATAATACAGAAAATATCCTGATGCTCGAAAGACTAAAATCTTACGGAGTACAGTTGGAAAAAGGAGAAAATAAGAGTGAAGTTCTGTCAGATGCTTTAGAAGGGAAAACTTTTCTCTTCACAGGCAAACTCTCTCTTTTCACCAGAGAATCTGCCGAAGAAATGGTAGAAAAACACGGCGGAAAAAATATTTCTGCAGTTTCAAAAAACCTGAACTATCTTGTAGTCGGCGAAAAAGCCGGAAGCAAACTTAAAAAAGCACAGGATATTGGGACAATTGAGATTTTGGATGAACAGCAGTTTCTGGATTTGATAGCGAAATAATTATTTATCTGAAAATTTAACATAATATATCATTGAGGTTATCTTAATGATATATTTTTGTTTTTCACTTTATAAAAAATTTAAAACTAATAATTTACATGAAAAAAAATTACTTTTTCATCTTGCTATTGTTATTTTCCTTGTTTCAAGCACAAATCGTGAACATTCCTGATGCAAACTTTAAAGCAAAACTACTTTCTGCCAATACATCGAATGGTATTGCGAAAAATAGCAATGGTCAAAATATAATATTGGATGCCAACTCTAATGGTGAAATAGAAACTACTGAAGCTCTAAATGTTTACCGTTTAGAATTTTATTCTTCAAATATTTCAAATATAACCGGAATCACAAACTTTATCAAAGGCAATTACATTATTAAGATTTACTTTAAAGACAAAACTGCCACCCAGAAATTTATTAAAATTTAATTTTCTAAAATTTGATACTGAAGACTGTCTTTTTAGGCAGTCTTTTTGTTGTTATTTAAGAAAATTTGGTTTATGGATTTCCTTAAAGATCACTCCATTGAGAACGAGCTTTTGTTGATATTTATTTCCGTTTTACTCGGAATTCTCATAGGAGCGGAGCGTGAATACAGAAACAAATCTGCGGGGTTACGTACCTTTATTCTGATTTGTTTCGGATCTTGCCTTTTTACTATTTTATCCATCAAAATAGGGGTTGATGATCCGGATAGAATTGCTGCGAATATCATTACCGGGATTGGATTTTTGGGAGCCGGCGTAATTTTTAAAGGTGATACAAAAATAGACGGAATTACAACCGCCACAACAATCTGGGCAACATCTTCTGTCGGGATGGCAGTTGGTTCTGGGTATGTATATTTATCCATCCTGGGAACATTTCTCATTCTTCTGGTTTTAAGTTCGCTCAATTTTTTTGAAAAATTTATCGACGACCATCACAAAATCAGAGAGTACACCATTGCGGTAACCGATTTTCAGTCGGTGGCTCACTGCGAAGTTTTGTTTAAAACTTATCATCTCAGATTTAAAGTTGCAAAGCAAAAGTATAATCAGGGAACTTTGGTAACATCCTGGATTGTTACCGGAAAAAACAAAAACCATGAATCTCTGATGCAACACCTTATGAAAGACGAAAATATTTTTTCTTATGAATTTTAAATGATTATAAAGTCTGTTTAAATTCATTTTAAGACCTCTAATTTCTGAGAAATCAATGATAAAAATACAATTTGTCCAAATTATAATTTCATTGGGTTTTTAGCTTAAAAAAGATCATATTTTCGCCAATTTTTAAAACATAAATGTAAAACCCGAGTTTTGCTTTAATAAAAAAACTAAAATGCTTATTTTAGACAAAATTTTTTATAATGATAAAACGTAATATTCTTATTGCTTCTGCATTTTTCAGTTTTTCTCTGGGAATTGCGCAGCAGTACGGTGGAATGTGGATTCCGACCGAGCTTAATGAAAAGGAAATGAAAGATCTCGGAATGAAAATTTCTGCAAAAGATATTTTCAATACCCAGAAACCGAGCATTAAAGATGCAGTAGTACAGTTCAATGGCGGTTGTACAGCAGAAATTATTTCTCCGAAAGGATTATTACTCACCAATCACCACTGCGGCTACGGACAGATTCAGTCACATTCAACGGTACAGAACGACCTTCTTTCCAACGGTTTCTGGGCTAAAAACATGAGCTCCGAACTGCCAAATCCGGGAGTGACCGTAGATTTTATTGTTGATATAAAGGAAGTAACACCCCAGATTCTACAGGGAACAGAAAACCTTCAGGAACCTGAGCTTTCAAAAAAAATTACAGCTAATATTGAAGCTTACAAAAAAACTCAAAAAATTGAAGATTATCAGTCAATTTCTGTAAAGTCGATGTATTATGGTAATAAATTTTACGCTTATGTAATTGAAACCTATAAAGATGTACGCTTAGTAGGTGCACCGCCGCAAAGCATCGGAAAATTTGGAAGTGATACAGACAACTGGGTTTGGCCAAGACACACGGGAGACTTTTCCATGTTCAGGATTTATGCCGATAAAAACAACAAACCTGCGGAATACTCAAAGGATAATATTCCGTATGTCCCAAAACACTATCTTCCGGTTTCCATCAAAGATAAAAATGAAAATGATTTTACTTTTGTTTTTGGATTTCCGGGAAGAACAACAGAATATCTTCCTGCCATCGCTGTAGAAAAAATCATGACAGAAATAGATCCTGCAAGAATTGCTGTACGTGATGTTGCCCTGAAAACTTTAGATGAAAAAATGCGTACCGATGACGCCACAAGAATACAATATGCATCTAAATATGCTTCTGTAGCCAACTATTGGAAAAAATGGATTGGTGAAGTGGAAGGTCTGAAAAAATCTAATGCAGTACAGAAGAAAAAGAATTACGAAAATTCTTTGTCTGCTAAAAATCCTGCAATAAAAACAACAATTGACCAAATTAACAAACTGTATGCAGATCAGGCTCCTTTTGCACTCAACAATGCCTATTACAGTGAAGTTGTAAGAAACGCAGAGACATTAATGCTTGCGAATATGTTTTCTGGTTTTATAGCTTCCGCAGAAGCAGGAAAATTGGACGAGAAAGGGATCGCATCCTTCAAAAAAAGACTTGCTTCTTTTTACAAAGATTATAATGCAGAGCTTGATGCTAAAGTAACTGCCAAACTTTTAGCATTGTATGCCAATAAAACTGCACCACAGTTTTTACCCGCCGGTTTTGCAGAGTTTAAAGATGAAAATCAAAATATCATCAGTTTTGAAAAACTTTCGAAAAACTCTGTCATTACAGGAAGATCAAACGTAAACGGAGCCTCATTAAGCGAAAATATTGATAAAGCATTTTCTAATCAGGAAAATTTAATTAAATCCATTAAAAAAGATCCTGTTTATGAGCTTTTCATGAATATGAGAAATACTTATATGAAATCTGCCGATCCTCAGTTTACCTCTTTACAGACTCAGATTGATGCTTTGCAGAAAAAATATATGGCACAGCAAATGGAAACTGATAAAGACAGAAAATTTTTCCCGGATGCCAATTCTACCCTTCGTGTAACATACGGACAGGTAAAAGGCTCCAGTCCGAGAGATGCGGTCACCTATGACTATCAAACGCATTTAGCGGGAGTGATAGAGAAGTATATTCCCGGAGATTATGAGTTTGATGTACCTCAGAAACTGATTGATCTTTACAACAAAAAAGATTACGGAATTTATAAGGATAAAACCGGTGATGTTCCTGTCGGATTTACCGCAACCAATCACACAACAGGAGGAAATTCCGGAAGTCCGGCTCTTGATGCAAAAGGAAACTTAATTGGACTGAATTTTGACAGACAGTGGGAAGGAACGATGAGTGACATTAATTATGATCCGCATTTCAGCAGAAACATTATGGTTGATACGAAATATATTCTCTTCATCATTGATAAATTTGCCGATTCCAAATGGCTGATTGATGAAATGAAGATTGTAAAGTAAGCAATTATCTATATTATAAAGTCCTGAAAAAGTTTTTAGGACTTTTTTATGCAATTATATTGTCTGGATTATTATTATTTATCTCGACTGTTTAATCTATAATTTTTATATAATAATACCACATCTATTAAAATAAAGCAGTTTTAAAAACAATTATTAATTTATAAATAAATAATATAATTTAGTTTATAATAAAAAATTAATAAAATTATACCATTATCTCGTATTTATCTTTATAGATTGTCTACTTTTGCAAAAGTTATATAAATCAAACTGAATATGAGAAAACACTACAATTGTCCGTCGCTGTGGAGCAGTAACGGTTTAAAAAAAGCGGGGATTTCGATTCTTGCATTATTTGGAGCAATCCAGGGTTTAAATGCACAAGTAAGTGATTATATTTTTTCACAAAGCAACGGAACATTTAGCAGCATTGCGTCAACAGGTACTGTAGTAACCGGAAGTGAAGCTACAACTTCCACTACCAATGACACCACAGGATGGACTGTAACTATTCCTTTCAATTTCAATTTTAATGGTTCAGATTACAATTCAATCTATGTAAATTCTAACGGAGGCGCTACATTTGGGACAACTACAAGTACAAGTGCTAGTGTTATATCTCTTTCAACTGCTTACAATGGAGCTATTGGCGTAATGAACAGAGACTTATGGGGGATATTCATTACATCAGGAGTTACCACAAGCGGCTCTAATGTAATTACTAATGTGGCTTCATTTAAAGGAATTGCTGTAGGAAAAGCTTTGAATAATGTAAATGGAATACCTGCAGGAGCAACTATTACGGCATTTGATGAAACAGCGGGAACTATTACCATGTCTGCACCTGCTACTTCCAGCTCTTCTGCCGCTGTTGTGAGATATGGATCCGGCAAAGTTTTAACCTCTGTTGAAGGTACAGCTCCCAACAGAGTTTTTGTAATAGAATGGATAGGATATAATGATAACAGTACTTCTGTAACTGGAAGTAACCATCTTAACTTTCAACTAAGATTATCAGAAACAACCAATACTATTTCTATGGTATATGGACCTACTTATAATATAAGTACAACAGCAAGAACAAACCAGATTGGTTTAAGAGGTGTAACAAATGCTGACTTTAATAATAGGTCAGGTGCTGCTGGAAATCCATGGAATAATACATCTGCAGGTACAGCAAATAACGCTAGTGTCTCAAGAGACAATACAAATTTCCCTGCTTCGGGATTAACTTTTACTTGGTCCCCTCCAAGCTGTGTTGTCCCAGCTGCGGTAACCGTTGCAAGCGCTACAATAACTGCAAATAACGCTATCGTATCATGGAATCCTTCACCTTCAACTCCAACTAATGGGTATGAGATTTATTACAGTGGATCAAATACTGCTCCTACAGTGAGTACAGTACTTGATGCTACAAACTCTGTTATCTCTACTACAAATTCTGCTACAATAAATGGTTTGACTCCTTCTACAATGTATTATGTATGGGTAAGATCTGCTTGTTCTTCTTCAGATAAGAGTAATTGGACATCTTCAGTATCATTTACCACACTACCGACATGTTTTGTCCCGACCGCGTTAACTGTTAATAGTGCTACAATAACAGCAAATAGCGCTATTGCATCTTGGACGGCTCCTTCAACGATTCCTGCAAATGGATATGAGATTTATTATAGTACTTCAAGTACTGCACCTACTTCCACTACAGTTTTAAACGCAACAAATTCCGTAATCTCTACAACAACTACAGCACCAATTGGCGGGTTGACACCAATTACACAATATTATGTTTGGGTAAGATCGGCATGCGTTGGCACAGACAGAAGTGTTTGGACAAGTGTAACATCTTTCAAAACATTATGCCAACCACCTATACTTCTATCTACAACAGGAGCTACTGTATGTCCTGGGAACACAGCAACCCTTTCTGCTACTGCAGATACGGGAGCAACAATAAACTGGTATAGTTCTGCAAATGGTGGTACTGCGATAGCAACAGGTAATTCTTTCACTACTCCATCAATAAATTCTACTACAAATTACTGGGCTTCTGCTACAACAGGATCTACCAATTCAGCTGGTCTAACGAACGCTATTTCAACGAGCGGTTATACTTTGGAAGCAGGTTTATTTTTCAATGCAATAACTAGTTTTACATTAGAAGGAGTATATGTTTATCCTACCGGAACCGGTGCCGGAACTGTAACTATTGCTTTACAGGATGGAAGTGTCTCTCCGGCAACGACTATCGAATCTATTACGGTAAATTTAACAGGTAGCGCAACACCGGTTAAAACTTATGTCCCTCTTAACTTTACGGTTCCTGTGGGTACTAATTACAAATTAATGATGATGACAAGAACAGGTCTTGTTACAGGATTAATAAGAGAATCCGGAACAACTTGGGGTTCTTATCCACTTACAGTACCGGGCGTATTATCTATTACTAATGGAAATTGCTGTTCAGGGAACACTACATCAACCAGCTATTATTATTTCTACGACTGGAAAGTTGTAACAGGATGTGAATCAGCAAGACAACAGGTTACCGCTACAGCAGATTCTTCGGCTTGTCTTGGAACATCAGAAACTGATCTTACGAAAAACAACATTAAGGTTTATCCTAATCCATTCTCTGATGTATTGAATATTTCGGACATCAAGAATGTGAAATCAATTTCTGTTATGGATATTGCAGGCAGATTGGTTAAAACTTTTGACAAACCTTATTCTACACTTCAATTAAGAGAATTAAATGCAGGAATGTATATGATTGTTCTTCATATGAACGACGGTACAAAACAGACATTGAAAGCTATTAAAAAATAGTGTAGCAAATTTCAATTATCAATAAAGGTCGGAAGAGTTTTCTTCCGACCTTTTTATTATTAGATTAAACTTAGTCTTTATTGAAATTATTTTGCAACCAATTCTTTAACTTTTAATACCCAAAAATCTCTTTCAGATCAAGTTCCTGAAAAGTTCCCATCTTATGGACTGCATCCATATCCAGATTTTCTTTTTTCCCGATAATTGCTGTGTTAAACTGAATAGATTTTATTTCCTGATTATAAAAATATCTTAAATCCTCAAATCTCAGGTTTTCGATCTGATGATAAATATCTTTTCTGAAATCATGCATAATTCCTAATTTCTGAAGCCGTAAAGTGTTAAAGAATATATTCGTACGTGTAATTCTTGTTGAGGCAATCTGTTTCAGGGCAGATTTTCTGGCATTTTCAAACTGAACAGAGAATTCCGGAAGTTCCGACATCAGGTTTTTCATTGTCTCTACCGCAAGCTGAAGTTTATCCGGCTGTGTTCCAATATAGGTGCTGATGTAATCAGGATGATTCAGTTCAGAATTAGGAGAATAAGAAACATAGGCGGAATACGCAAGACTTTTACTCTCTCTTATTTCCTGAAACACAATTGAAGACAAGCCACGACCGAAGTATTCGTTAAAAACATTGATTTTCCCAAAGTTTTCAGGATTTACAAAACTTACTTTTCCAATTTTGCTCATTTCCATCTGCACCATATCGTAATTGGTAAAATAAACCATTCCGGAAGTTTCCGGTTCGGGATATTGTTTAGGTGCAGGAACCTTCAGGGTTTCATCTGCAATATATTTTGGAATATAGCTTTTAAAACCGTCAAAATTTTTACCGTAAAAGAAAACCTGAAACGGATAGCTGAAAAGCTTCTTTATCTTGTCAGTAAAGTCTTTTACTTCTGTATTTTGAAGCTCATCTTTAGAAAGTATATCCAAAAATCTGGAGGTCTTCCCAAGCTTGGTATATGTGGTAAGAGCAGTCATGATACGGTTTTTATCTTTTTTTCCGGCTTCACGGCTTTCAAGGATGGTTGCCACAAACTGCTGATAGATCTTCTCATCTGGCTTTATATCGGAAAGCCAGTGAAGCAACAGTTCTACACCTTTTTCAATATTAGATTCAAGCCCGCTTAAAGAAATTGTAAGCTGATCTGATGTAGTTTTAAAATCATGGGTAATGCCAATTTTGAAAAACTCTTTTTTTAAATCATCCGGTGAAAACTTTTCAGTTCCCAAATACTGAATCAGCTGAGTTGAAATGCCCAGTTTCCGATCATGATCGCTTCCCATCGGAAAAATAAAATGCAGCTGAGCAATATCATTGTATTTATTTTTCACAAAGCTCAACTTCTTATTTTTGATAACATCCGTAGAAATTTCTTTTTGATAATCAATATATTCCGGCTGAATATCTTCTTTTTTATCATTTAAAATTTCCAGTAAAAAGTCAGATTGTGCGTCACGGTTAATCTTTACAGGGGTGATTCCCGGATTTTCAACTCTCAGAAGCTGATCATTAATTCCTTTTTCTTTATTGATTACTACATAATTGTCTCTGAAAAAATCATTAGCAAAACTTATTACATCATCTTTGGTAAATGAAGCGTAAACACCCATCTCATTCAGCTCTTCAGCCCATGTTCTTCCTTTGATGTAAGTATCATAAAGATTGGTTGCCAAACCTTCAGCAGTTTCCAGCCCTTTCTGGCGCTGTATTTTAAAATCATTAATGATTGCAGGAAGCATCCAGTCGGGAAAATTTCCCTGCTTTACCAATTCAACCTGTTCCAGAATCATTGCTTTTGCCTCATCTAAGGTCTGATTTTCTTTGGGAACGGCTACAACAGAGAAATATCCGTATTGTTTTAAACCTAAAGAAAATGCCTGCGCCCAAAGCATTTTCTGAGTCTGATTAATATTCAGATCCAGCAATCCTGCCTCTCCTCTATTGCTTAAAATGTTGGCGGTAATATCAGCAAGCATTGCTTCCCGACTGCCGTAACTGTCGGTTCTCCAGGCTAACTGAACTCTTGGTGTTGTAGGACTTTTTACAGTTCTCTCAACAATTTCTGTCAATGGTTTTTCAATAATACGGTCTTTTTGTGGTAGTTCTTTATAGGGAATCGCACCAAAATATTGCTCAACCAATAAAACCGTTTCTTCAAAATCAAGATCACCGACCAAAACAATAGCATAATTATTAGGCACATAATATTCATCAAAATATTTATGAATTGCCTTCATAGAAGGATTTTTCAGATGATCCGGATGTCCTAGTGTGGTTTGCTGTCCGTTAGGATGATTGGGGAATAAGGCATCCATCAACTCATAATTTACCAATCTTGAATCATTATCCTGAGCACGGTTAAACTCTTCATAAACAGATTCCAGTTCCGTATGAAAAAGCCTTAAGACCATTTCAGAAAATCTTTCTTTCTCAATTTTGAGCCACTTTTCAAGCTCATTTTTAGGAATATTATTTTTGTAAACCGTCTCATCAAACCAAGTGTGTGCATTGGTTCCGGCTGCTCCCAAAGACGAAATTGCTTTATCATATTCGTTTGGAATAGCATACTTACTAGCTTCCAGAGAAAGCTCATCTATTTTTTTATAAATTTCTTTCTTTTTCCCGGGGTCTGATTCAGCTTTATGTTTTTCAAACAAATCTGCTATTTCATCAAGCAAAACCTTTTCTTTTTCCCAGTCTTTTGTTCCCAGCTTCGAAGTTCCTTTAAACATCATATGTTCCAGATAATGGGCAAGACCTGTATTATCTGAAGGATCATTATTACTTCCTGTTTTTACCGGAATAAAAGTCTGGATTCTGGGAGCATCAAAATTCTGGGCAAGGAAAATTTTCAGCCCATTTTTTAACGTATATATTCTTACCTTATTTTCATCATGCTCTACTGTAATGTATTCATAATTATTTTTATCAAATTGCGTCTGTTCAGTATATTTCTTATGCATCATAACAAAAAAGATGAATTCTGATTATTCAGAAATCTTACAAATTTACGGATTAGAAAGTGGAATGTGGGATATTAATGATGAAGATTGAGAAAATTGATCAATGTATTTTGAATCTATGACAATGCAGAAGTCTTTTTTACATTGAGTGATAACTATGATGAAGAAGCTTTAAATTGAAGGAAACTGATCAAAATTATAAATCTTTATCCCGAAGTCAGATGATTCAACTTCATAAAAAAAGCCGTCTGCGAATAGAGACGGCTTTAAAATTTATTTTGTCCAGTTGATTTTTGAGTGTTTTACTTCTTCAGAATTCGTTCCGATCATGATGTCAAACTCACCCGGTTCCCAGTCATATTTCAGTTCACCGTTGTAAAATTTCAGCTGTTCCGGAGAAATATCGAACGTGATTTTCTTAGATTCACCTTTTTTCAGCATAACTTTCTGGAAGCCTTTCAGCTCTTTTACAGGTCTCGTAATGCTTCCTACCATATCTCTGATGTATAACTGGACAACCTCAGCTCCGTCATAGTTTCCTGAATTTGTAACTGTAACGGAAGCCTGAATTGTCTGATTTCCTTTTGGATTTGCATTCGATACGGTAATATCCGAATAATTGAATTTTGTGTAGCTTAAACCAAAACCAAACGGATATAAAGGCGTATTACACTCATCCATATAATTAGAACGGAATCTCTCGTACTGACATTTATCTACCTTATCCTGCGCTAAAGGTCGTCCTGTATTTTTTGAATTGTAGTAAATAGGAACCTGCCCCAAACTTCTTGGGAAAGTCATTGGCAATTTACCCGAAGGATTTACTTTTCCGAAAAGGACATCAGAAATCGCATTTCCGGCTTCTGAACCTGCAAACCAAACATTCAAGATCGCATCAGGAACATCTTTCATATTCGTCAAAGCTAAAGGACGCCCCGTGAAAAGCACTACTGCAATTGGTTTTCCTGTTTTCTTTAATTCATTTAACAAATCAATCTGAGACTGTGGAATTGTAATTTCAGTTCTTGAAGAAGATTCACCGCTCATCTCCGCAGATTCTCCGATGGCTAAAACAATAACATCTGCTTTATTGGCAGCATCTACTGCTTCTTTTAATAAAACTTCTTTAGGACGATTATCCCGGTCGGTCTTTTTACCGTGTGCTGCATATATGTCTTCCAGCTTTTCATCATAATCAATATTGGCTCCTTTAGCAGAAATAAATTTTACTTCTTTTCCGAAATTAGCCTGCAAACCTTGCATTAAATTAACTGCATTAGCATGTTTTGCGGCAACGCTCCACGTTCCTGCCATATTCATTGAGTTGTTGACCAATGGTCCTATAACAGCAACAGTTCCCGACTTTTTCAAAGGAAGAACCTGATTGTCATTCTTCATCAAAACCATTGATTGCGCTGCTGCGTTTCTTGCAATAGTCCTGTTTTCTAAATTGTAAACTTCTTTTGCTGCTAATTTTGCATCGCCATAACGGTAAGGATCATCAAATAATCCCAAATCATATTTTGCTTCCAAAATTCTTTTGGCTGCCATATCAATTTCAGCTTGGGTAACTTTTCCTTCCTGCAAAGATTTTTTAAGCGTTGTTAAAAATCCTTCACCTACCATATCCATATCGACTCCTGCCTTTAAAGCTAAAGCAGAAACCTGCTGAAGATCACCCATTCCGTGATCTACCATTTCATTGATTCCCGTGTAATCCGTTACTACAAAACCTTTAAATTTCCACTGATTTCTCAAGACCTCTGTCTGCAGCCATCTGCTTCCTGTTGCGGGAACCCCGTCTACTTCATTGAAAGAAGCCATTACAGAAGCTACCCCTGCATCTACCGCCGCTTTGTAAGGCGGAAAATACTCGTTGAACATTCTTACATGACTCATGTCAACCGTATTGTAATCTCGTCCTGCTTCCCCTGCTCCGTACAATGCAAAATGCTTTACACAAGCTAAAATAGTATTGCTGAGAGATAAATTTTTTCCCTGATAACCATACACCATGTGCTTTGCAATTTCACTTCCCAAATAAGGATCTTCACCAGAACCTTCAGAAACTCTTCCCCATCTTGGTTCGCGGGAAATATCTGTCATTGGAGAAAACGTCCAGTTGATTCCGTCTGCAGAAGCTTCTTTTGCCGCCACTCTTGCTGACTGCTGAATGAGATTCATATCCCATGAAGCAGCAAGACCCAAAGGAATAGGAAAAGTAGTTTCGTAACCGTGAATAACATCCATTCCGAAGATCAAAGGGATTTTCAGACGACTGTTTTCAACAGCAACCTTCTGTACGGCACGGATTTTATCAGCACCTTTGATATTGAACAATCCCCCTACCAAACCTTGCTCCACTTTTTTTCCGATGTCTGAACTTTTGGCCAAACCTGTGGTAAAATCTCCTGAACTTGGCAAATTGAGCTGTCCTATTTTCTCGTCTAAAGTCATTTTCGCTAAAAGACTTTCTACAAAGGCTTTCTTTTTAGCCTGATATTGTGCGGTCTGAAAAGACTGAACTGGTTTTGTGACGATCTCCTGCGCCGAAAACATAGGTGCAAGTGCCAAAGTGGCGATTACAATAAACTTTCTCATAAATCTATCTTCTTTTATTTATTTCTTTTTTGTTTAATTTTTTTTAATATCATCAGTTTAAAGCTGTAAAAATATCTTAATGCAAAATGCGAAAAGATTTTTCGTACTACTAACTGCTTCTAAGCTCGTAAAGCCGTTTCACATAACAGAGACCACTAAGGTCTAACAACAAAATCTGAAACAATTTTGTTTTAATGATCAATTAAATGAATTACTTTACTTTTCTTTTTGATAACATCCATTCATATAATTTAGGATTTGAATAGGTAGAATCCCATGAGTTGTGATTATCATTCGGAAAAATCGTTAGCTCTGCCGTTGGATTGATGGGATGAAGTTTTTGGTAAAAATTAAAGGCATTCTCCGGCAAAACCACATCGTCCATTCCTCCATGAAAGATTTTCATGTTTAAATTTTTGTACTGATGAATATTGGCATACATTACACGGTCTGTTGGCGCACAAACCGAAACTACCGCAGCAAACATTTCGGGATGCTCCATTGCTAATTTTAATGTACCCCATCCTCCCATTGAAAGTCCGGTAAGATAAATTCTTGAATCGTCTATCTTATATTTTGCCTGAATTTCTTTGATTAAATGATAAACGGTTACCGTATCCCACCATGTATCTGCAGGACATTGAGGAGCGAGAATTGCAACTGGTTCTTTGATAAGATTTTTGTACGTAAACGGACTGTGTTCTTTTACTTTTTCCAGATCGTTTCCTCTTTCTCCGGAGCCGTGCAAAAATACAATCAATGGAACATTTCCTTTTGCATTTTGAGGGTAATCTAAAATGTAGGAAATTTTTTCCTGTCTTTTGATTTCTTTATTGAGTTCTGTTTTTATTTCCTGAGCCGTCGTAAGTGTGGTAAGCCCGAAGAATAAAACAGGAAGTAATTTTAAGTTTAATTTCATTTTAAATTGATGTTTACTGAACAGTTCGCTCCTACGGAGCTCTCTTAACTGTTCTTATTTTGCGATTAACTGGTCGCTCCTACGGAACTTTAATTATTAACAGAAATTCTGTTTCGTCATCCTTGTCAAGGTTTAAAACCTTGACAAGGATTTTTTTGCTGTTCATTATTACTAGCCCCGATAGAAGCGGCATCCTTTTTTGTTGCAGACGGAGCGAAGCATAGACTGCAACAAAAAAGATACAGCGGATAGCGGGAAAAAGCTCCTAATACAAATTATTTGATGTTGTACTTTTCTGATTTGAAACTTAATTTCTTTAATCCTTGCTGGATTTCGGGTGCATTCATGAATAATTTCCAGAGAAATCCTGTTCGGTAATTTTCAATCATCGGCGCAATTGTTCCCTGATCTATTGCTAAATATCTTGGTGTAAACCAATTGTCATAATGAATGGAAGTTGCGTCGTAAGGACCTGCAGTTCCTATAAATTCGGGTTTGTGATTGTATAAAAACTTCAGAAAATCCATTGATTCTTTTGGAGTATACGGGAAACTGCTCAATGCTGCTGTTGGAGTGATCACCCCATGATCATTCTGCGGAAAATGTGCATTGTAGCCTGTTCCGCCGTGTTTATGGCGTGTGTAGCTTGCCGTCAATCCCCAGTAATTGGGTCCATAACCTTTCCACTG